>JAEEGI010013754.1_pt1 | contig 17134 bp, 19 predicted proteins | sample 8958751 | NCBI WGS metagenome assembly JAEEGI01 (sample SAMN16246545, study PRJNA631951) | gut metagenome | biome: gut microbiome; feature: rumen; material: KS-attached | host: Bos | place: Iran: Karaj | collected 2018-10
TCTTTGACTGAACTGTACCGTTACTTCTCCGTGTCATAATCTTTACTGATATTATACATATTAAAAATTGTTTGTCAACCTAATTTTTGGCATTTTCAAGCAGCTGACGCGCACTCTCAAGCAATTCCGGCGTAATGGCGTTGCCGCCCATTATACGCGCAAGTTCCTGAACCCTGCTTTCGTATTCAAGCGACTGAACGTCAGTGTAAGTGTGCTCGTCGCGCTCGGATTTCTCTATGAGCATATGTTCGTCGGCAAACGCAGCAATCTGCGCAAGATGCGTGACGCATATAACCTGATGCGTTTTTGAAACCTCTTTGAGCTTGACCGCAATTTTATGAGCCGAGCTTCCGCTGACTCCGGTATCAATCTCATCAAAAACAAGAGTGGAAATACCGTCCTTTTCGGCAAGAACGCTTTTAATTGCAAGCATAATTCTCGACAGCTCGCCTCCCGATGCGATTTTGGCAAGCGGCTTGGGAGCTTCGCCGAGATTGGCGGAAAGGAAAAACTCAACGGAATCTATACCGTTTTCGTTCATTTCGCACTCGTCAATGTTTACAAAGAACTTAACCGACGGCATATTGAGGAACTTCAGTTCCTCACATACCTTATCGCAAAAGGCTTTGCCTGCGCTTTTTCTCGAGGCAGATACAAGTAATGCTTTCTCATATGAAAGTGAATAAAATGCGCGTTTTTCGTCTTCAAGTTTAATTCTCAACTCGTCAGCGTGCTCAATGCAATCGCGCTCCTTAACGGCGCTGTCGTAGTAATCGAGTATATCCTGCTCGGTTTTGCCGTACTTACGGGAAAGATTGTAAAGCAGGTCAAGTCTTTCCTCAACGGCGTTAACGTCGGCCTCGTTAAAATCGAGCTCTTCGAGCATTGACGAAAGCTCATCCGAACAGTCCGAAAGTTCATACGCACATTCGCTTAAACGTTTTGCAAGCGCAGACAGCTTTTCCGACGATTCCGAACAGCCCTCGAGCTTGTTTGCGGCACTGAAGCTGAGAGACACCGCACCTTCGTTTTCGCCGTTGCCCGAAAGCGCCTCAAAAGAAGCGTTCATAAAACTCGAAAGCTTCTCGGCATTTCTGAAAAAGTTTTCTCTGTCCTTAAGCTGTTCATACTCGCCGACAGTAATGTTCGCCGCTTCAATCTCACTTATCTGGAAACTGAGAGTATCAAGCCGTCTCGCCTTCTGCTCCTCGTCATAATTCAGTTGTTCAAGTTGCCTTGAAACCTCGCAATACTGACCGTATGATTCTCTGTAGTTTTCAAGCAATTCCGAATTCTCGGCGATGCTGTCAATGTATTCACAGTGGAACTCGGGATTGAGAAGCGCCTGATTGTCAAGCTGACCGTGAATATTTACAAGCTGTTTTCCAAGTATTTTCAGCATGGAAACCGTTACCGTAACACCGTTAATCTTACAGTTGTTCTTTCCGTCGGCAGTCATTTTACGGCTGATAATTATACTGCCGTCAGCCTCAGGTTCAATATCAAGCTGTGAAAGCACCGAGTTAACCTTTTCGGATTTGTCATAGAAAACCGCCTTGACTTCAGCGTAATCACAATCCGTTCTGATAAGCTCTCTTGACGTCCTCTCACCGAGAACGGCATTAAGAGAGTCGATTATAATTGATTTTCCTGCACCGGTTTCACCCGTCAAGCAATTAAAGCCGTCATCAAAACCGATGGCAGCGTTCTTGATAATTGCTATATTTTCAATCTGCAGGCTTGAAATCATATTTTATTCTCCGCGAAGGAAATCCTCAACCTTCTTTTTGAAGTTCAAAGCGCCTTCTTCGTTCTTAAGCAGCACGAAAAGAGTGTCGTCGCCGGCAAGTGTTCCGACAACCTCAGGGTATTTCAGCGCGTCGATAGTAGCAGCCGCCGCATTTGCCGTGCCCGCAAAACACTTGATGCAGCAGATATTTCCGCCCACGTCAACGCCGATAACCGACTGTGCAAAAATGGTATGAAACTTATTAAGGTTATGGGAGTTCTGGTCATTGAAGGCATACTTCTGGCCCTTTTCACCCTGAACCTTGATAAGACGAAGTTCGTTGATATCTCTGGAAACCGTCGCCTGAGTTACCGAGAAGCCGTTCTCAACGAGTAAATCAAGCAACTCCTCCTGAGTTGAAATCTCATACTCTTTGATGAGTCTGAGTATCAGTTCATGTCTTTTCTTTTTCATTTTACATTCTCCTCTGTGCTAACTTGCTGTTTAATACATCTATGAAGGAATCATTTTTAATTCTGATGAAATTTGCAAATGATTCAGATTTACGAATTATTATTCTACTCTTCGCTCCGATTATCAGCGACTCGTCGCCGTCGCAGGAAACCGCAATCTCCTGCGTTTCATCCTGCGGAACCTCAACACAGACCTCGGAATCAGAGCTGAATATAATCGAACGTGCGAACAGAGAATGAGTGCATATAGGCGTGAGCACTATACTTTCGATTCTCGGGTCGACAACCGGACCACCCGCCGACAGCGAATAAGCCGTCGAGCCCGTCGGTGTGGAAACGATAATTCCGTCGGCGTAATACTCATTGATTCTGTCCTCGTCGCAGGAAACGTTAAGACGAACCATCTTGACCATTTCCGAACGCGCGATTACTACATCGTTTATACAGGTGTTTTGTTTTATCATAAGACCGCTTTCGCCGTCGTAAACGCAAACGTCAAGAAGCATACGCCTATCGACCTTATAATTGCCGTCTATGAGGTTTTTGAGCAGTTCGGTCTCGTTACTCTCAAGTCCCGCCATAAACGCGAGATTGCCCGCATTTACGCCCAATATGGGCTTTGAGTAATTTAGTGCTCTCTTGGCGGCGTGTATAATTGAACCGTCGCCGCCGACTGCAATTATAATATCGCAGCCTTCAAACAGTTCCTTATCGTCAAGGTAACGACAGCCGTCCGGGAAAAAGCCCTCGAATTCTTTTTCAAAACAGCACTCAACCGAATTCGCATCCATAAATGAACAGATAGCGTCGGTAACCTCTTTTGCGTTTTTCCTTGTAAGGTTTGGTAAAATAGCAACTCTCATTTATCCAGCACCTCGTGTGAACGTTCAATAACATCGTCGATATAATCAACCTGCTGTACGTTGTTCTGTTCTTTTCTAATATACATCAGGTACTCGATATTACCCTCGGGTCCCTTGATAGGCGAAAAGCTGAGCGCAAGCACGCTGTAACCAGTTTCAAACGCAAAGTCGATAACGGTTTCAACCACTTCCCTGTGAACTTCAATATCGCGCACTACGCCTTTTTTGCCTACCTTTTCCTTTCCTGCCTCAAACTGGGGTTTGATAAGGCAAACCGCTGTTGCTCCGTCATCAAGCAGTTCATAGAGCACAGGAAGAATAATCTTAAGCGAAATGAACGAAACGTCAACGCTTGCAAAGTCAAGCTTTTCGGCTATATCGTCAGCAGTTAAGTAGCGGAAATTTGTACGCTCCATATTGACTACGCGCTCGTCACTGCGAAGCTTCCACGCAAGCTGACCGTAGCCGACGTCGACCGCATAAACCTTTTTTGCACCGTTTTGCAGCATACAGTCTGTAAATCCGCCGGTCGAAGCGCCGATGTCCATACAAACGCAGCCTTCAAGCTTAATCGGAAATTCGCTCATTGCCTTTTCAAGCTTCAATCCGCCGCGGCTGACGTATTTAAGCTTGTCACCGCGAACCTCGAGTACGTCGTCGGATTTAAGCGCATAGCCTGCCTTGGTGGCCTTTTGTCCGTTTACGTAGACCTGCCCTGCCATTATAAGCGCACCTGCTCTGGCGCGGGATTCGGCATAGCCCTGCTCAAAAACCGCTATATCAAGTCTTTTCGAATTATTACCCATAATTACTCCGAGCAAACGGTATATATACCGTTCTCATCAAGCATATATCTCTCGTAAAGCCTCTGTACGCCGGCGTGTTCTACAAACTGATTGTCAACCGCAGTTAGCTTAAAGCCGCCCTTGTATTCGTGTTCGTTGAGCATATCAAGAAAGCTTTCGCCGATACCGCCGCTCTTTATCCCTTCTTCAAAGAAATAAACCTTCTTACAGTTGAGTACGGATTTAACCGCTTCTTCGTCTATTGGCTTGATTCGGTTAAGTCTGATAACCGAAAAGCTCTTACCCTCGGCATTGAGCTTATCAGCCGCCTTTACGGCATTTGCAAATACTCTTCCGAACGTAACTATACAGTTGTCGGCGTCCCTGCTGCCGTATATGTCAAATGCCTCACTCTCAAAATCAAGCGTTTCGGGCTCGTCAAATTCTCTGCCGCGAGGATAACGGACAACCACTACGCCCTCGGTATGATAAATCGCATTTACGAAATCACGTCTCAACTGCTGATAATCGGACGGAGAATAAACGGTGATATTCGGTATGGTGTTCAAGAACGAAGAGTCAAGAAGCCCCTGATGCGAAACGCCGTCCTCACCTACAAAGCCCGCACGGTCAACCGCAATTATCATATGTAAATTCTGCATGGTGCCGTCGTGGACAAGCTGGTCAAAGCAACGCTGAAGGAAGGTTGAATAAACCGCAAACACGGGCACCATTCCGCCGCGCGCAAGTCCCGCGCAGAATGTTACGGCGTGTTCCTCGGCAATACCGACGTCGAAGAAGCGTTTCGGATACTGCTCTGAAAATTTCTTAAGTCCCGTTCCAAGCGACATAGCCGCAGTAACGGCGCAGATACGCTTGTCCTTGGAAGCCATATCGCATATCAGCTCGCCGAATTCCGACGAAAAACTCTTGCCTGAATAAACAGGCTCGCCCGTAAAGACATTGAACTCGGAAATGCCGTGAAATTCACTCGGTGAATTCTCGGCGTAATCGTAACCCTTGCCCTTTACAGTGCTTATATGAAGCAGAACGGGAACGGTTTTAATCATCTTCGCCGTTTCAAGCGCCTGACAGAGCTGTTCTATATTGTGGCCGTCAATCGGTCCCATATATCTGAATCCAAGGTCCTCGAAAAATGTACTCTGATACATAAGATTCTTGAACCGTGTTTTTACACGGAAGCTTAGTTTCAGCAGCGGTTTGCCGATAAGCGGAATGTGCGACAGCACTTTTTCCGTAGTGAGCTTCATTTTGAAATAACTCGGCTTAGAACGTATTACTGCAAGATATCTGGCAACCGAGCCGACGTTCTTTGAAATTGACATTTTATTGTCGTTAAGTATTACAATCAGTCTTTTGCCTACCCTGCCCGCATTATTGAGAGCTTCATAAGCAAGACCGCCCGTGAGAGCGCCGTCGCCTATAACGGCTACGGTTGTATTCTTATCGTTGTTAAGGCTGTTAGCCGTCGCAACGCCAAGCGCCTGAGAAATTGAAACACTCGAATGTCCGCTGAAGAATATATCGTGGTCGCTCTCGGTAGGCTTTGTGAAGCCCGAGAGTCCTCCCTCTTTCCGTATAGTCTCAAATTCGGGATATCTGCCAGTGAGAAGCTTATGCGTATAGCACTGATGGCCGACGTCCCAGATTATCTTGTCGTTGGGCGAATTGAACACTCTGTGAAGGGCGATTGTCAGCTCAACAACGCCGAGATTGGACGCCAGATGACCGCCGTTTTTGGAAACGGTGTCAATAAGAACCTGCCTGCACTCTTCGGCGAGAGCGGGCAATTCTTTGTTATCAAGTTTTTTGACATCAGCAGGAGAGCTGATTTTATCAAGATACTTCATGATTATTTCTTTCTGTGAGCCAGATTATAGGCTAACTCCTTAAGGAAATCTGTATTCTCATCAAATCCGACAAGCGCGCCGACAGCCTTTTCGGTAAGTCGGTCGACCTCCGTCTGAGCGTTCTCAACGCCCATAAGCGAAACGTAGGTAATCTTGTCGTTTTTAACGTCGCTGCCGACGGGTTTTCCGAGAGTTTCACTGTCGGATGTAACGTCAAGTATATCGTCAACTATCTGAAACGCGTGACCGACGCACTCAGCATAGGTTTCCGCCTTTGCGAGAGTGTCCGAGTCCGTTTTACCCGCCGCATAACAGCCAAGCAGGCAGGCAGCCTTTATAAGCGCACCGGTCTTAAGCTCATCTATACCCGAGAGTTTTTCAAGCGATGCTTCCGTACCCTCAGACTGTAAGTCAAGCACCTGACCGCCGACCATACCTGCAACGCCCGCAAGTCTTGCGAGAAGTCGCGCAGCCTTTACCTTGTTTTCAGCGCTGACAGAGTTACCGTCAGCAAGCGCAGTTTCAAAAGCAAGTGTCAGCAATCCGTCACCTGCAAGAAGTGCATATTCCTCGCCAAACTGCTTATGGCAGGAAGGCTTGCCGCGGCGGTAATCGTCGTTATCCATACAGGGTAAATCGTCGTGTATGAGCGAATAGGTGTGTATCATTTCAAGCGCACATGCAAAATTCAGCGCGTTTTCAATTTCACCGCCGCAAACACGGCAGAATTCAAGAGTCAGAACGGGACGTATTCTCTTGCCGCCGTTTTCAACCGCATAACGCATTGCATCAACAACCAGCTGACCTTCCTTAACGTCGTACAGTCTGTCGCTGAGCGCTTTGTTGATAATCTCAACGTATTCGCCTAATGTATATTCTCTGTTCACGTTATCACTCCTGAGAGGCGGCGTCGTTTACGAGCTTTGTAAACTTCTGCTCAGCCGTATTAAGCTTAGCGTTGCAAAGCTCCGCAAGCTTTGTGCCCTCTTCAAATAAAGCTATTGACTCCTCGAGTGTAACCTCTGAGCTTTCAAGCTTATCAACTATCTCCTCAAGCTTTTTTACAGCCTGTTCATACGTCAGTTCCATTATCTTATCTCCTTTACCGCGCAGAGCGCTTCGCCGTCAGAGAGCTTCAAGGTAAGCTCGTCATTTATATTTATATCCTTTTTCTCTTTTATAACCTTACCGTCCTTATATGCCACGCTGTACCCGCGTGAAAGCACGTTAAGAGGACTTAGCGCGTTGAGTTTTGATGCACAGCCTGCAAGCTCCAGACGCTTTGTTGAAAGTATGGTCGACTCCTGCTTATTAAGTCTGTCCGAAAGCGAGTCAAGCAGTATGCGCTTTAGTTCAACAGACCTTATCGGGTTTTTAAGAGCATCGGAATTAACAAGCGCGTTTAACCGGTTGTTTTCGCTTTCGAGAATGTATCTTATATTGCCGAGCAATTCTTTTTTCAGCTTGTCAAGATAAACGGCCTGCTCTTCATATTTTGGCACCGCATACTCAGCCGCAGCCGAAGGTGTTTCGGCTCTTAAATCCGCGACAAAATCACAGATTGTAAAATCTGTTTCATGTCCGACAGCCGAAATGACCGGAATGTCGCTTTTATAAATCTCCCTGGCAAGCGCTTCGTCGTTGAATGACCATAAGTCTTCGATTGAACCGCCGCCCCTGCCGATAATTATAACGTCGGCGGCCTTTTTCTCATTAAAAAGCCTTAATGCTTCAATCAGGGACTGCGCCGAGCCCTCGCCCTGAACAAGCGCGGGACAGAAAACCACCTCTGAATACTTAAAACGGCGGTTCAGAATATTGAGTATATCCTGCAGTGCTGCGCCGGTAGGCGACGTTATAACGCCGACCCTTTCCGGATAGCGCGGTATCGCTTTTTTATGCTCCCTGTCAAACAGGCCCTCGTTGCCGAGCTTTTCCTTAAGCTGCTCAAACGCAAGCGCAAGCTCGCCTATACCCTGAGGCTGCATATCGTCAACGTACACCTGATACTGACCGCTTGCCTCATATACGGATATACGGCCTCTGACGATAACCTTCATACTGTCGGCAGGTGCGAACTTCAGTCTGATTGCCGAAGACTTGAACATTACCGCCTTTATAACAGCCTGTTCGTCCTTGAGTGTAAAATACAGATGTCCCGAACGGTGATTGGTGAAATTTGATATCTCACCCTCAAGAAAAACCGTCTGCATATTAAAGTCGTTGTCAAACATCGATTTAATATACCTGTTAAGTTGTGAGACGGTATATACAACCGGTCTGGCATCAATCATTTCGATAATCCTTACTGTTCATCATATATGCAAGATAAGCTATACCAGCCGCATTGTCAGTCGAATATTCGGGCGTTGAGAATACAGCGTTATACTTATCCTTAAAAATTCTCTGAAGCATTGTATTTGAGCTGACGCCGCCGCAGAAAACGACGGGCAAATCTCCGTGTTGCTTTTTCAGTTCAACGAGCATCGCCCCGATACTCGAAGCAATATACGAAATGCAGAACTTTGCTATATCTTCTTTCGCTTCACCGCTGTCAAGCATTGCCCTGCACTTATTTTCAATTCCCGACAGCGAGCAGTCGACGCCCTTCATGGAAGGTTTGATTTTATATTCCTTCACGGATTTTTGTGCGAGTCTGTCAAGCTCTGCGCCGCAAGGAAAATCAAGCCCGAGCATGAGCCCCGTTCTGTCAACGGCCTGTCCGGCTTTTAGATCGAGCGAATGTGCAACAAGAGAAATATCAATAAGTCTATCACTATCAGGCTTTACGAGAAGTGCATCGGTTGTCCCGCCCGAAAGATGAAACGCAATAAAGCTTTCTTTCAGAAGCTTTTCATTTGCGGAGGAAGCAAGAACAGCAGCTAAATGTCCCTGCTGATGTGAAAGCTTATACAACGGTACACCGAGAGTGTCGGCGAGCGCTGTTGCAACTGAAACTCCGCTTAAAAAGCACGGCATATACGAGCCGTCCTGCGTAGTCGGGGAAACCGAAACACCTATGGCATCAACTTTGCCTATACCCGCAAAATCAATTCTGTCAAAAAGCTCGGGCAGCTGAACGGTATGGTGAAACACCGCATCCGACTGCCTTAAACCCTTTTCGCCGCTTTTGACAGGCAGAAGCTTTTTTTCATTAACGAAGCAATCTGTATCGCTGTCATAAACCGCAACCGATGTGGTATAGTTGCTTGTATCAATGCCGAGATATTTACTCATCGGCTTTTGCTTCTCTTAAATAAGTGCCGAGTATTCCGTTGATAAACGAAGCATCCTGCTCTGTGGCATATTTCTTTGCAAGTTCAACGGCTTCATTGACGGTAACGCTCTCGGGAACGGAATCAACACACATTATTTCACAAAAGGCAAGTCTTAATATTGCGAGAGTGACCTTGGGCAGTCTTGCCTTCTTCCAACCTATTGAGTATTTTTCAATCAGGGCGTCAATTTCGTCAAGCTTTTCAAAAGCAGTCTTGACAAGACTCTCCGTAAACAGAGACTGCTCAAAGCTTTCGGTCTCGTAAGCATATGAGAAAAGCTCGTCAATACCGACCTCGGTATTAAACTCCTTTTCAAAAATCATTATAAATGCCTGTTCTCTTTCCTGCGTCCTTGTCATTGTGCGTCCTCCGATAAAATAAGGCTCTCCGATTAATGCAGAGAGCCTGATGCCTTTAGAATTTCATTCAATTCATTAGGTTCGCAAAAATCATTTACATAGTTATATAAAATCATATTAAATATAATATATCACACATTTTTGATTTTAACAACTATTTTGCTTCAATGATTGTAATTTTTTCTGAAATAATATTCGTTTTTCGTGTAATTATATCCGTTATCTGCAGACAAAGCTCGTCATTTAACGTACCTTTTTGCAAAATCACTTCGGCGGTGTTCCCGAGACTTACGAGCACCTCTCCTCCGCTTTTCGCCTTAATAAAGCTCTCAATTTCAGTCTGAACGACTATATTGTTTTCAAGTTCCTCAAGCGCCTTCTCTGCTGACTGCTTACTCTCGGTGTCGGCGTCATTGCTCTTTATTATATCCTCCAGTGTTTGCTTCGCCTCGTCCTGCGCCTTCGATCGGTTAAGCTGAGCCTTTTGAAAATAATCGTCCTGAGGCGTAGCGCTTACGAATTGCGCGTCGCCGAGATTTCGCTGTTCCTGAGCCTGGGTAGTCGCCTCGACCGAGGGCGCATCGGTAACCGGCCGCGTGTAATACCAGTTCACATAAAGCGCCGCCGCAAGCGACAGCACCAGTCCCGCAAAAACAAGCTGCTTTCTCTTAATTGAAAAACTCATATCATTAGTCCTTTCCTGATTTCATTTTTGTAACCGAAACGTTGTTTGCGCTGATGCCGAGAAGCGCACAAACTGCGTTTGTAACCTCGTTTTTTACCTTGCTTATATCTCCGCCCTCACAGACAATCATAACACCCTGAATCTCGGGATAATCCCGTTTAATGAGCATACCCGACTGACTGTTCTGCTCTTTGACGATCACGTACTCATTTTCGGCTTTTCGGTCGCCCTGAGCACCGTAATTCACACTGTCATTGACCGCGTATTCGTTTTTCTCGCCCGACGCAGTCTTGACCATCACGCTGACGCTTCCTACCATATCAATCTGCGACACGATTTCTTCAAGGCGTTTTTCAAGCTCTTTTTCGTAAACACTGTCAAGCTGAGAATCATCTGCTTCAGTAGTTTTCGTTGCTACACCTTTTTCGCCCAGCTCGGAAGCCGCAATCAGCAACACTGCAACAATCCCTGCCGCTATCAGCAAGATGAGCTTACGATTACTTTTCGGTATTTTTTCAAAAAGAGTTTTAATACTGATTCCCATTTATGTAAAACACTTCCCTTTCAATTCCCAATTCGGATTCAAGTGTTGACAGGATTATTTGCAGATTATCGGGTTGAGCAGATATTTCAACGGATTCGATAACATAAACTCCGTCATCGCCCATACTGCCGTTAACTTTTATGTAATCATATTCAATTCCCTTTGAGTCAAGCATATCCGTTATGGCTTTTTCAACCGCCTGAGTATAAGGGTCGGTTTCAAACGCGACATTCTCAAATTCAAATTCGGAGAAATCCCAATCAATCCCTTCAGAACCGAATGAAAACGACAGCATAACCGCAAGTACGGTAAGTGATAAAACCGTTTTTGCACTTTTGGAAACGTTTCCTGACGGCATTATGAATTTCATAACCGCGCCTGCAAGCAGTATTACAGTTAGGTTTATTGCCCATTTTTTAACTTCATCCATTTTAACCTCTCAACAAGTGTCCCGTTGTCAGCACGAATACAAGCGCACAAAGCACAAGGACTGTATTAACTATTGATATACAGCCGAGTATGCTTTCCAATATCTCGCTGCTTCCCTTTTGTCCGACAGCAGACGCAACGAGCGAGCAAACCGTCAGTGCGAAATACCAGATTACAAGCTCAACCGCACACGGCACAAATGTGAGAACAAGCGCGATAATGCCGAATACCCCGAGCGTACTTCTTATAAGTCCCATCGCTCCTAGCGCCGAATTCATCGCGTCGCCCAACGCGCTTCCGATCACGGGTATAAATGCACCCGCCGCAGTTCTGATGCCCTTTAAGGCAAGCGAGTCGGCGCTGCCTGCAAGTGTTGCCTTAAGATTTGTCAACCCGACAAACAATGATGCGCTTATTGACAACGTGACCGTCAGTATCTTTTTAATTACCGAGGTAACTCTTGATATTCTGATATTTGAATCAAGCGCCGAAAAGACATTCAGTGAAGTTATTACGCCGACGGACGGCAAAACTATTTTTGAGCAAAACCCGTCGCAAAGACTTGCAAATGAGAGCAAAGACGCGCTGTAGAGAAACGAAGACGCGGGCTTACCAGACGCACTTACAAGAGCCGTAAAAACAGGAATAAAGCTGAACATAAAATTCGAAGCGCTGACTATAGCTCCCGCCGCCAAGCTGAGGCTGTCGGAAAGCGGAACAATTACAGCAAAAACTATAAGTGCGTTTTCAATAAACGAATAGTAGTCTTCATCTCCCAGCCGCCCCGTATTAAAGGAATTAATCACACTGAACGCTATAAGTATCGCAATTACTCCTGCGGCTGTTCTTAGCGGCGTATGTGACTTTCCGACGAAAAGCTGCTTTATTATCTCAAACAACCTTGCAGGACTTAGCGAAATGAGTTCTGAATAATCTACTCCGTCAATTCCTGCCTCATCAAGAAGCTCCTCTGTCGCCGATTGCGCCGCTTCATATATATCTTTGTATTCTTCGCCTGTTGATTCTGCAAACGAAATTACCGTGAAAGACAAAACAATTATTAAAGCTATTAACGTTGCGATAACAAACTTTTTCATTTTATCAGTCCTATGCTGATTTCAAGCAGTGATTTCACTATCGGTAAAGACATAGTCAGAATAAGAAATTTCCCGACCAGCTCAACCGTAGTCGCAAGTGCAGTTTCAGCACAGTCGCGGCAAGTATCGGAGGTAATCTGTGTAATAACGCATATTCCCGTCACCTTGAGAGCAAGCTTGAAATAAGAAGTGTCGATTCCTGAAACGCCGAAAAACGAGTTTATATAATCGGTCATTGCCTCAGTACCCGATACTGCGAATAAGAATAACACTCCAACCGTGCAAAGCCTTGCGCTTAAAGCGATTTCGGGTCTTACGGCTTTTATTATTACAATCACCATAACGCCCAGAAGCGCGGTAACAAACGGTTTTATCATTACAAATCAAACGACGAACGAACAGTTGAAATAAGTTCTGAGATTTGCGGAACGAGCATAAACAGTATCACCGCCACTCCCGCAATAACGGTAAGCATCGCGTATTCCTCCCTGCCCGATTTTGAGAGCACGGAATTGAGAACGGCAACAATAAGTCCTATTCCCGCTATTTTCAACAAAAAAGCGATATCCATATTTCCTCCGTGTTAAATCAGTATAATGACGGCAAGTCCCGCCAGAAGAACGCCTAATGAATTGCATACCTTAATTCGGGTTTCGGCTTTCGGACGAAGGGATTCAAGTCTTGTCTCAATGAGACTCAGGAACATATCACAGTTTTCAAGCTGACCGTTGACGTCGCTGCCGCCCAGGCTTTCTGCGAACGCCTGTAAAAGCTCCGTATCAGCGGGATTGATTCCGATTTCACTCAGGCTCTCGCACCACGCTTCATAGAAGTCCATGCCGTTATCAAGCTTTTCATTAAGAGACGGCAAAAATCCCAGACTTGAAAAGTTCTGCTCATTTTCAAGCTTTCTCATAATCTGTGTAATCGGCATTTTAGAAAACCCGATATATGTTTTAACAGAACGAATAAGAAGCGAAAAATCCTCTAAGCTTTTTATCCGCATGCTAATTGACCTGCCTAAGTAATTCGCCGTCAGTATTACCGTTATTGCCAAAACGGACAAACCTGCTGCCTTCATTGTATTTTTCCTTAAGGTTAATTATTCTTACTATCTTTCCTACGCTGTCACCGGTGCCCAGAAATACCGCATAATCAAATACTCCCGAATCAACAAGCAGCTTGCATACCGGACGCAGGTAAAGCTCTTCGGCTGAATTAAGGTGAGCCGAAACCACAAAAGCACTGCCGCTCATTATCCCGTTGATTATCTGACGGGCTTCCGAAGCCTCTGAGATCTCATCGCAGAACACAATATCGGGCGAAAGAGTCCGAAGCGCTATATCAACGGCATCCTTTTTCGTATAACCCGTCAGCACGTCGGTGTTAACGCCGACGTCGAGGCTGTATTTTCCATCACAGACTGCAGCTATCTCGTTTCTTTCGTCGGCCAGCACACATTTATAGTATCTGCCCGTGTTGCCGTTTGACAGCTGACGTACAAGATCCCTGATAAACGTAGTCTTACCGCACATTGGCGGACCGGCTACTATAACATTACTTGCGCGGCTGTAAAACAGGCTTTTAACCGCTTCATCGGCACATCCTAAGTACTCGCCTGCAATTCTTATATTAAGTGAGCTGACGTCCCTTACGCTTACAAGCTTATCGCCGTCAAACACGGCGCTCGCACAAACTCCTATGCGACTGCCGCCTTTTACGGTTATAAAGCCGCTTTTCATATCCTCCTGATGCGAGTAAACCGAGTAATCGCAGGCGCGTTTGACGACCTCCGATAATTCGTCTGCCGTAACAGTCGGAAGGGCTTCGCTCAGAATATAAGTAAGCCTTGAATTAACCGCCAGAAACGAGCTTCCGCTCTTTGTTACCACAACTATCGGCTTATTGCATCGCAACCTTATTTCCCTTATGGATTGCCTTGTTTCTTCGTTCAACGAAAAGAAAAGATTTTTAATTTTCAGGGGGAAAAGCGTGAGTACCTCGCCTAACCCAGTTTTGTTTAACGTATTCATTTTTTCACCTCTGTGAATATATATTTCGACTTGTCCTAAAATATTACTTAACGACTTGAAAGAAACTCCGTTTTATGATAAACTTTATAGGATTTAAAATACGGGAGATATATAAATGTCTGACAACAACTCGCTGAAAAAAGGAAGCGGATTTACCCGCTTTTATAATGAGAATAAGTATATAATGCTGTCGGGTGTTATCGCATTTCTGATAACCCAGCTCGTGGCGTTCTGCTACGACCTTGTACCCTACGGCGATATGACTGTGCTGAGAATGGACCTTTACCATCAGTACGGCCCGCTCTTTGCAGAGCTTTACGACCGTCTGACAAGCGGTTCGTCGCTTGTGTACTCCTGGAATTCGGGGCTGGGCATGACCTTCCTGGGCAACTTCTTCAATTACCTCTCCAGCCCGCTGTCATTTATAGTTGTATTGTTCGGACATAAAAACATTACCGAAGCAATTGCCGTACTGATGATGCTTAAGGCCATACTGTCGGCTGTAAGCTTTTCGTACTACCTTAAAAAGTCAGTCGGTACCAATTCTCTCGTTATATCGGGATTCGGCGTTCTGTACGCCTTCTGCGGCTACTTTATAGCGTATTACTGGAATGTAATGTGGATTGACGCGATGGTGCTCTTCCCGATAATCATACTCGGAATAGAAACATTAATAAAAAAAGGCAAGGCATCGCTTTACTGCATCAGCCTTGCTGTAATGATATTTGCAAATTACTATATGGCATATATGATTTGCATTTTCTCGTTTTTCTATTTCTTTGCCTGCTACTTTGCAAACTATCACCTGACCAAGAAATTTGACAGTAATCTCGAAACAAAAAACATTTTCAAAAAGCTGTCAAACTCACTTTTTGTTTCAAGTGCATTTAAGTTTGCCGTTGCTTCAATTACAGCAGCGCTGCTTGTAGCGGTAGTGATATTCCCGCTTATCACAATACTGCCCAAGGCTTCGGCAACGGGCGGCACACATCCCGCCTCACTTATCAAATACTTTACCGCCTTTGATTTCTTTGCCAACCATCTCTCCGGCACCGAAGCCACTATAAGAAGCAGCGGCGACGACGTTTTGCCCAACGTTTACTGCGGTATATTTACTCTGATTCTCTGCGTGCTTTATCTCTATTCAAAAAAGATTAGCATAAAAGAAAAGGTTATAAACATTCTCTTACTCACTTTGCTGTATTTCAGCTTCAATATAAACTTCTTAAACTACGTCTGGCATGGTTTTCATTTTCCTAATGACCTGCCCTACCGCTTTTCATTTATGTACTGCTTCTTGCTGCTGACTATGGCATACAGGGCGTTACAGAATATAGATGAATTCAAGTCTCGCGATTTTCTTACCGTAGGCATAGGAATGATATTCTTCGTTATACTTGTTGAGAAGATTACGTCAAAGAACGTTGATGACAAGGTACTTTTAATCAGCGTTGCGTTTTTGGTTGCATACGTCGTTGTGCTCTGGCTTTTCAAGAAGCTTAAACCCGAAACACTTGCGGTATGTGTTCTGCTCGTCGCGCTCCTCTCGTCTGAGGTAGCCGTAGCTACTACGCCGAATTATTCAATGAATCAGTCAAAGACAAATTACACTATTGATTACGACGCTTTCAAAGGAATTAAAGCTCAGCTTGACGAGCGTGAAAATAACGGCTTTTACCGTATGGAGCTGACGGAGCTTCGCACAAGAATGGATCCAAGCTGGTACGATTACAACGGAGTTTCCGTTTTCTCGTCCATGGCATACGAAAAGGTTTCCAACGTTCAGCAGAAGCTCGGTCTGTTCGGAAACTATATCAACAGTTACACCTATAAAAAGCAGACGCCCGTTTATAATACTATGTTCGGTCTTAAATATCTCGTTGACAAAAACGGAGAAGATATGACCAACGCATACTATACTCAGCTGTATTCCAACGACCAGTTCACCGCTTACGAAAACAATTATCCTCTTCCCGTGGCCTATGCTGCAAATTCCGAGGTGCTTCTGTATGACGCTTACGCGTATTCAAATCCTTTCATGGCTCAGTCCGAACTTTTCAGGATGACGAGCGGCGTTGACGGCGTGTTTGAAAGGCTTGAAATAGACAATGCAACCTACAGTAATATCAACGATTTCTACACTAACGAATACGAAAACGGCGAGTTCCGCTATTCCAAGATTACCGACAATCAGGCAGGCAGCGTATGCTTTGAGATTACCCCTGCCGAAATCGGAAACGTATATGTTTATTTCAACTGCAAAAACGCCGCAAGCGTAATAGTGAACTCACTTATGACATCTACCTCGCTTCAGTCACTCGACGAGCCGTATGTTTACGATTTGGGCGTTGCAAACGGCGGAGAAACGCTGTTCGTTGACATCGAAATAAAGTCGGATTCGAATTACGGAAATCTCGACTTCTCGGCATATACAGTCAACGAAAGCAAGTTCAGAGAGGGCTACGAAAAGCTTAAAGCGGGAGAATTCAAGATAGATAAGTATAACGACACAACTCTTTCGGGAACGATTACCGCGCAAAAGGACGATATTGTATTTACCACCATTCCGTTTGACAAGAGCTGGGACGTATATATTGACGGTCAGAGACTTCCGTCAGGCAGCCTCAACTGCGTTTCGGAGTCCTTCCTCGCTTTCCCGATAAGCGAAGGCGAACACACGCTGACGCTCGCATACCGTTCAAACGGGCTGATAGTCGGAGCATTTATTTCTATTGTTACAATTATTATCTGTACAGTATTCATAATTCTTAAACGCCGTTTCAACAAAGCGGACAAATGGAAAAAGCTGAATGCACCCGAACCTCTCGATATAACCGTTGAGGAATCGCAGCGCACGAGCTTTTCAGAACGTCTTGACGAATATCTCGGAGATTATGACGAAAGTGAAATGCTTGAAACGTTTGAGTTGAACATCGAAGATGTCGCCGAAGAAAACGAAACAACAGAAGTGTGATATAAAAAAACAGC
>JAEEGI010013758.1_pt1 | contig 17130 bp, 17 predicted proteins | sample 8958751 | NCBI WGS metagenome assembly JAEEGI01 (sample SAMN16246545, study PRJNA631951) | gut metagenome | biome: gut microbiome; feature: rumen; material: KS-attached | host: Bos | place: Iran: Karaj | collected 2018-10
CCTTCATAACCGATTCATGAAGATTGGTGGTTACACTTTCGAGATATTCGATCTTCTCGTTAAAGTCATTGTTGGAACCTGCACCTGATTCGGCAGATGCGGAAACAAGGCTGTTCTTTGCGATGATAAGCTCGGAAACAAGGTTCATGAGTGAATCGAGTTTTTCGATATCGACTCTGATGGTTCTGTTTACAACAGGCTTGCCGGGCTTCTTCTCCGCGGGCTTGTTTCCGGCCGCCTGTGCTGCAGGCGCAGCAGGTGCTGCAGCTGCAGGTGCGGGAGCTGCGGGCTGTGCAGACTGAGGAGCAGCTTCCTGCGCGGGTGCGGCAGCTTCTTCAGCTGCATCATCATCTTCGGTATGAACCTTATCAAGATCTATGGGAGCACCCACAACCTTATCGATCTCGGATACATCCGAAGCAGCTTTGATAAGATCATCGATAGGACACTCTGCAATAACTATAAGTGTAAAATCAAATTCGAATTTTTCATCTTCGATATCCTGTGAAGAAGGATCGGAAATAATGATCTCTCCGCCCTTTTCCTCAATGGCTTTGAGTACAAGAAAAGCCCTGGCAGCCTTAAGGATGCAGGATTCTTTAACGAAAACGGTAAGTCCGTAAACTTTCATTCCGGACTTGAGTGCTTCACTTATTACTTTGATCTGGGAATCATCGATCTTGATCTGATTCCACTTTTCATTGGAATCGGCAGGAGCGCTTTCCGAAGCGGCAGGTGCTGCAGCTTCTTTGGCTGCGGGCGCAGAATCGCCGGCTCCCTTGCCGTTAAGATAATCATTGAGAAGTTTGATGAGGGGTTCGTTGTCGTTGGTTCCCTCATCGGAAGAATTTTTGACGTTATCGGTGTATTCCTGAAGTGCATCGAGGCACTGGAACAAAGTATCGATCATTTCGGGACCGACCTTAATATTTCCGGCTCTGACTTCGGAAAATACATTTTCCATGTCATGGGTGAGATTCTGCATTCTCTTGTATCCCATGGTTCCCGCCATACCCTTAAGAGAGTGTGCGGCACGGAAAATCTCGTTAATGGTGTCCGAATCCTCAGGATTCTGCTCGAGGTTTAGGATCTGTGTGTTCAGACTCTGCAAGTGCTCGTTAGTCTCATCAAGAAAGATCTCAAGATATTGACTGACATCCATAATTTATCCCTCCATTTTGTTTTATCAGATGAGTCAAAGGTCAGCTGAGACCAATTCTCATCGATATCTCTTCCGCCACTTTGTCAAGAGCCACAACCTGATCCGATAATCCGGCTGCATATACGGCTCTCGGCATACCATAAATGGTAGATGATGCTTCATCCTGGGAGATCACGAATGCTTTGCGTTTTGCCTTGAGATTTTTGATACCTTCAGTTCCGTCAGCACCCATCCCGGTTAAAACGCAGCACACGATGTGATCGAACTTGGAATCTATCAGGGACTCATACATATAATTCGCACAGGGTTTAACACCCTCTCTGGTAGGTTCGTCGGAATAATGTATGACGTACTTACCCGCACCCTGTGCCTTAACGTTCATGTGCATACCGCCCGCAGAGATATAAACATGTCCCTTTTCAAGGACCTGACCTTCGGCAGCCTCACAAACGGAGATCTTCGAAGTTGAATTAAGTCTCTGAGCAAGCGTCGCGGTGAAACCTTTAGGCATATGCTGTACAAGTACAACAGGTGCATCGAGGTTCGCGGGGAGTAATGGAATCACAGAAGCAAGAGCTTTGGGACCTCCCGTGGAACTTGCTATTGCCACTATCTTGGAACCGGTGATCTTGCCCGAAGATTTGGACAAAAGATTGATAAACTGATCGGATTTCTCCTTCTTGATTCTCTCTTTTGACTTATCTTCGAAAACAGGCATTCTTGAAGAAGCAACACCGCGAAGAGTCTGCAGGAACGGACGTGTGAAATCATCCTCGCGACATGCATTGGCCTGATCCGGTTTATGCACGAAATCAAGTGCTCCGAGTTCCAGAGCATCCATGGTGGTCTGTGCGCCTTCCATGGTGTCCGTGCTGGCCATCATTACTCTCTGGGGCATATTTGCTTTCTTAAGCTCAGAGAGGAACTGAAGTCCGTTCATCTTGGGCATATTAACATCCAAGACAATGACATCATATGTAGTTTTCTTGACGAGTTCCAAAGCTTCCAGACCGTTAATGGCCCTTCCGGTTACTTCGAAACCATCATCCGAATTGATTATATCACAGAGCACTCTTCTCATAAGTGCAGAGTCGTCAACAACCAAAACTTTTTTCTTCATATGCATTTCCCGCCTTGAATTGTTTGTTTTATAACTCTTATTATATCAGAACTTTTACCTCTTTAGGTTCTTTCTTTCCTCTTCGAAAATAAATCTTATTATTTCTTCTCTAGCACCTCGTTCCATGTTTACATACTGAACTCTGTGCTCATAAGTACCGGCTCTGTTCTCCAGTTCTTTGACTAAAAGAACCTTTCCGATAAGCTCATACTTTTTACGCTCTCCTCCTATAAGAAGGTTGTAGCTGATATAGAGCATGCTTCCGGGCTCATACTTCTGATTGGACATGAATCTGAGTCCGCCGCCGGAGATGTCCACAATGACACTTCTCTTAATGGGAAGATTGGGCTGGAGGTACAGGGGGCTCTTGTTAGCTACCGCATTTACCTCTTCTTCCACAAGATTTCTCGAGCACATCTCAAGCGCACAGCTGAATCTGTAATATTCTCTTCTCTGATACTTTCTGAGGTTACTCGTAAGCTCCAGTACCAGAACATAGATGTTATTTGATTTATACCTGTCAACCACCCTTACAAAGCACTGATAAAGGCCGGCACCGGTATATACGATCATGTTAAATTCGGCATCAACGGGAAGGAGGATCAGTTTAGTCTGCTCGATAGGCATCTGTACCTCAATTGAATCTTCCGAGATTATATCCACGATCTTGGTTTCGTAAAATTTCGCGTTATCGTTTTTATCCGATTCGTTCAATTTACGATCCACCGCAGTGAGCTCGACCCTGTCGCCCGGTGAAATAAAATTGTTAAGCATAATAAATCCTCTCCCTTATTTATCTTCTGCTAACTATATGTGAGAAAAATGCTGCCATACCTCTGGTCTTGGTAGCACTTGTGACATTTTCATCAAGCAAGCTTCTTGCTATCCTCTCATAGGCCTGAGAAGATTTTGCTCCCGGATTCTTAAGAGATACCGGCATCTGCTGCATGACCGCATCGGATAACTGAGAATCGTACGGCACACAGCCCAGATAGGTGAGCGGCAGCTTCAGAAATCTCTGAACAACCGAATTAAGCTTTTTGTAGAGAGTCTGTCCGTCTGCTTCCTTACCGACACGGTTTGCTATCATCCTGACCGATGTCTCCTGAGGATTGTATCTGGGATGTCTGGCAAGCGCTTTCAGAAGCGAATATGAATCGGTAATACTGGTGGGCTCATGGGTTGTTATCAAAAGGATCTCCCCGCTTGCAACCAGGAATTCCAATACGGCATCCGATATTCCCGCACCGGTATCAACGATTATTATATCAGCGATCGAATCAAGTTCCGAAAGATTCTGAATAATATAGTTCAGATAATCGTTACTCAGGTTGGACATACCCGCTATGCCGCTTCCGCCTGATATAAATCCGACCTCGCCCGGTCCCCAGGTTATGATGTCCTTGATATTTTTACCCTGATAGATAAGGTCACAGAGATTGTGCTTCGGAACGGTTCCGAACATTATCTCGATATTTGCAAGACCGAAATCCGCATCCAGGATAATAACTCTCTTGCCCAGTTTTTTAAGCCATATGGCAAGATTGATCGCAGTATTTGATTTTCCGACTCCGCCTTTTCCGCTTGTGACAGTAATGACCCTTGCAAGTGGCCTGGCCTGTCTGCTGGCTTTTATGATACGGAGCGATTCAGCCTGATCCATGCTTTACTCTCCTCCCAGCAGCTGCTTTACTATACGCTGTGCGTTGAATGTCTCGATATCATCGGGAACATTCTGTCCGCATGTCACGAATGCGATAGGCGACTCGGAATAGCACCTTATATTATACAGGCTTCCGAGGGTTGATGTCTCGTCAAGTTTTGTAAAAATAAGCTGAAAATCGGAAACGGTCTTATAATTGTCCACGATTTTCTTAAGATCCTTATATTTGGTCGTTGCACTGACAACGAGAAAGCACTGCTTGGTAAATGTCTCGGGAAGACATGCCATATATGCTTTCTGTCTGGCAAGAAGTTCTTCGCTCTTGTGGGAATGACCCGCAGTATCAACCAGGATATAATCCTGATCCTTGAAATCATCACATGCGATAAGAAGCTCATCTTCCGAGTAGATAACTCTGAAGGGAACTTCAAGAATGCTTGCATATGTTCTGAGCTGGTCAGCCGCCGCGATCCTGTAAGTATCCGTAGTAAGAAGCGCTATCTTTTTCTTGTCATTGACGGAAAGAGAGCTGGCAACTTTGGCGATGGTGGTAGTCTTGCCAACGCCAGTAGGTCCTATGAAAAATATAACTACAGGGCCTTTTCCGGCAGGTTCGGAAATACCGTCTGCCTTTCCGAATCTGAGTATCATCTTCTGATATACGGCACTGAGGTAATGATCCAGCTTGGCACCGGGTTTTCCGGCTTTGTCAGCGTTACTTACAAGTTCATTTACATACTTCTCATCAATATCATTATCAAGCATCGTATTGTAGAGAAGTCTCAAAAATCTGGATGTCTCCCTGTCGGGCTCCTGCAGCTGAACGGGAGCGGGTTCGGGAGCAGCTTTGGGTGTGCTTACGGGAGCTGTTTTTTCTTCCCGCATAGGCTCATCACCGGATCCCAGTTTTTTCTCCAGCATGTTCTGAAGATTATCAAGCTTTTCTTCTATACTCTTGCTCTTCTCATCAGGTGTTGCCTTAGCGGAAGTAAGCGGAGCTGCTGAAGGCGATGGAGCTGTTACGGAAGAAGCGGATGCATCCTGCGCAGGCTTTGCCGTAACGGATTCGGAAGATGCAATTGCAGTCTTGGACTGTGCGGATTCCTGAGCTCTTGCGATCTTTCTGATCCTGACCATTGCAGGGTCTTCTTCTTCGATCGCAGCGGTAACTTCCACCCTCTTACTCTTAAGAAAAGCAAAAGGAGGCTTAGCCTTTACCTTGCGGACATTCATGATAACAAGATTCTCGCCCAGATCTTTCTTGGCAAGACTTGTTGCTTCTTCTTCATTTTTTCCTACGAATTTTTTAATGATCATTTTAAGCGGTAACCATTCCGACCGATGTCAGGTTGACACTGGAATCAACCTCATTATAAGAAACGACTATCAGGTCTTTGTAGTAATCCTCCGTAAGTTTTCTGAAGTAAATCCTTACTATCGGCGAAGTGATTATTATGGGTGTCTTGCCGAGGTTTTCAAGCTTCTGTATCTCTGCCTTAACGGAATCAAGGATCGCATGTGTCCTTGCGGGATCCATATTTATAAAGGATCCGTTTTCGGTCTGTTTTACACAGCTCATTATCTCCTGTTCGATCTTGGGATCGAGGGTCACGACGGAGTTGGTATCATTCTGTGCAAAATACCTTGCTGAGATGGCACGTTTTAATGCCTGTCTCACATATTCGGTAAGTATATCCGTATCTCTGGTGGTAGGAGCAAAATCCGCAAGGGTCTCCAGGATGGTAAGAAGATCTCTTATTGATACGCCTTCGCGGAGAAGATTCTGTAATACCTTCTGAACTTCACCCAGCCCCAGAAGTTTGGGCACCAGTTCATCCACAAGATTCGGATTGTTTTCTTTGACATTGTTGATGAGGTTCTGTACATCCTGTCTGGTAAGAAGCTCATCAATATTCTGCCTTATGATCTCGGTAAGATGTGTCGCTATGATCGAGGGAGGATCGACGACAGTATATCCGAGAGTTTCGGCTTTTTCCCTCTGTCCCTCGGTTATCCAAATGGCAGGCAGATGGAATGAAGGCTCAAAGGTGGGAATACCGGTTATCTCTTCCTGGACATATCCGGGATTCATTGCCATATAATGATCGAACAGTATCTCACCTTCGCTTATCTGAATGCCTTTGATCTTGATGATATACTGATTCGGATTAAGCTGAATGTTGTCCCTGAGTCTTATGATGGGAACAACGGTACCGAGCTCAAGAGCTATCTGTCTTCTGATCATAACGACTCTGTCCAGAAGATCTCCGCCCTGGTTAACATCCGCAAGGGGGATGATACCGTATCCGAATTCAAGTTCGATGGGATCGACGGTAAGAAGCGAGTTAACATTCTCGGGTTGTCTGATCTCTTCCGCTTCGGTCTCTTCTTTGGAAACATCCGTTTCAATGCTGGCGGTCTGAAGTTTCCTGCTGACCATGCTTCCGCTGACTATGAAAATAATACCGATACCCACAAACAGAACGGTATTCAGATCGGTAAACAGACCGAGAATGCACATCATTGCACCGACGATCATAAGAACTTTGGGAAGTCCGAAAAGCTGCTTGACTATGGTTTCACCAAGATCCTTATCGGATGAACCCTTGGTTACGAGAATACCGGTTGAAAGCGAGATCATGAGCGAAGGTATCTGTGATACAAGTCCGTCGCCGATGGTAAGTATCGCAAAAGAACTTAAGGCATCGCCCACGCTCATTCCTCTTCTCAGAACCGCAAGCGCAATTCCTCCGATGAGGTTAATGGCTGTGATCAGAAGGCCCGCTACGGCATCTCCCTTAACGTATTTAACGGCACCGTCCATGGAGCCGTAAAAAGCGGATTCTTTCTGTATCTTCTCTCTTCTGCGTTTTGCTTCTTCATCATCGATCGCACCGGTATTAAGGTCGGCATCGATAGCCATCTGCTTACCGGGCATTGCATCGAGGGTAAATCTGGCAGTAACTTCGGATACTCTTTCAGAACCTTTGTTGATGACCATGAACTGAATGATCAACAGGATTATGAAAATGATGGCACCTATTATAAGGTCTCCGCCTCCGACGAAATTTCCGAAGGTAGCGACAACGTTCCCAGCATATCCGTCACGAAGTATCAGTCTGGTGGAAGAAGTATTCATCGAGATCCTGAAAAGGGTCGTGAACAAAAGGAGTGTGGGGAAAAAGCTCATATCCAGAACTTCTTTACAAAACAGAGCTCCGAACATGATCGTCATCGCAAGCGATATATTAAACGCCAGAAGTATATCCAGCACTATGGCAGGTATCGGAATGATAAAGAGGACGATGGCGATGGCAAGGTAAAGAGCTACAAATACATCGAATTTGCCGATTGATTTGAACATGCCATCCTCCTTTCCTCGTTTTTATATTCTAAATCCTGCCCTGCAAGTGGTATACAAATGCAAGTATTTCCGCAACAGCCTGATATAGTTCGGGAGGTACGGATTCGCCTATCTCAACATTGTGATAAAGCGCTCTGGCAACGGGTTTGTTTTCAACGATCTCAATACCGTGCTCTTTGGCAACTTCCTTGATCTTCTGCGCCAGATAGGCTTCACCCTTAGCTATAACATACGGAGCATCCCTTTCCGCAGGTTCGTACTTGATCGCAACCGCATAATGCGTAGGGTTAGTGATAACGACATCCGCTTCAGGGAGCTTTTGCATCATACGTCTGCGTGATGCCTCCATCATCTTACGCTTGATCTTACCTTTGACCTGAGGATCTCCTTCGGAGTTTTTATACTCGTCCTTAACCTCCTGCTTGGACATCATCATGTCTTTATGGAATTTCCACTTCTGATATCCGAAATCCGCAGCAGCTATGATTATATAAATAGCGGAAATCCTGATACCAAGATCTATTATCGTAGTGCCTGCAAGTATGATCGCCTGCATCAGTGGCATATCATAAAACGAATAGATCAGCCCGACTTTATCCCTTATGTAGAAATAAACGATGGGTATTGCAAGTCCGATCTTTAAAAGAGATTTGACCAGCTCTGCCACGGAATTCATCGAAAAAATTCTCTTAAGGCCTTTTATCGGATTGATCTTCGAAAGCTTGGGTTGCAGCGGTTTCCCCGTAGGCTTCCATTTAACCTGGACCAGATCGCCCACAAAAGCAACCACATACCCGATGATCATCATAGGGGCTACGATCGTAAGGATCGTGATCAAACTGTTTCGAAACAGAATATCAACAGCTCTTACAGGCATTTCCCCGGAAGGATATACGGTCACGGTATGCATTGATCCGTAGACGCTTCCGAACAGATCGACAATCTTGTTCGAGATACCTCCTGCCATAAACCTGAGCACCAGAAAGAACACAAAAAGCCCCAAGCAATTGCCGATTTCCTTACTCTTGGCAACCTGGCCTTCTTTTCGGGCATCGTCTAATTTTTTGGCGGTAGGTTCTTCTGTCTTATCTCCGCCTTCTGCAAAGAATTGCAGATTATATTCAAGCACGTCCGGTCCTCCGCATCAGTCACATCAGGTTTGAAACGACGGAAACCATGATCTTTTTCATCTCTTCAAAGATCATGTCGCAAGCCACCGGCATAAGTCCGGTAATAAGTATAAGAATGGTAAGTCCCGTCATAACCTTGAGCTGGATACCGACCGCAAACATATTCATCTGCGGAGATACCTTGGCCATGATACCCAGGACCGCATTCAAAAGCATCATCGTAGCAAATATCGGAAGAATGATCCTGAATCCGATCAGGATATAATCTCCGAGAAAAGTAACCACGGTGGACATCAAACCTTCCAGATTAAAGTTCACATGGTTTACCGGAATCAGTTTATAAGTATCGGCAAGTGCCCCCAGCAGATACCTGTACATCCCGCTGGCTATCAGTATCATCGAGAAAGTGTAATTAAATATGCTTCCGGTAATACTGATCTGATTCCTTGTAGCCGGATCCCATAGCGTAACCATCGAAAGACCCGTTTCCATATCTGATACGGATCCCGCAAAAGAAAACACCGTACTGCAGATATTTGCGGACAATCCTATCAAAAGTCCCGCCGCCGCTTCTTTAAAAACTATGATCGCGTATGTAACGACGGAAGTATATATGACCGGCTCGATCGGCTGAAGTGCCTCGTACAACAGTGCGGAGATAAAAATACTCAGTGCAACTCTCACACGTCGAGGTGTATTATTCATGCTGAAAAAAGGGCATATATAAACAAAACACGAAACCCTGACCAGAATCAGGAGAAAATATTCCAATTCATAAATTGAAAAAGCATAATCTATCATCTGCTATGCTCTACTTATGCACGTAATATACGAACGTGCTCCACAGCTCGGTGGTATAGTCCACTATATTGGTCATGATCCAGTTTCCGAGAAACATCAGAGTAAGAAATATTCCGATGATCTTGGGCACAACGGTAAGAGTCTGCTCCTGGATCGATGTGATAGTCTGTAGGATACTGACAATAAGACCTATGATCATGGAGACAAGAAGCACCGGAAGCGCGCACTTCAAGATCAGGAACAGACCGTCTCTGATCATCTCAACTGCAGCTTCTGATGTCATTTGCAAACCTCCGAATCAATGTATACGGCTAATAGAAAGTTCGTACAAGCTGTCCGATCACAAGCGACCATCCGTCCGCAAGCACGAACAGCAATATCTTAAACGGCATGGAAATCGTCGTAGGCGGCAGCATCATCATACCCATACTCATAAGAGTCGAAGCCACGACCATGTCGATCACGATAAACGGAATGTAGATCATAAATCCGATCCAGAATGATATTCTCAGCTCGGATATAACAAAAGCAGGAATAAGGATGGAGTTGGGGATTGACTCCAGAGTACCGTCCCACTCCTGACCTGATATATCATAAAAAAGCCGCACATCCTTAACCTGAGTCTGCGGCATCATAAAATCCCTCAGAGGAGACATTGCCTTTTCCAGGAATTCGTCCTGGTCTATCGTTCCGGCTTCAAACGGAACAACGGCATTTATATTGATCTCCTCAAAAGTCGGCTGCATGACAAAAAAGGTCAGAATGAGCGACAGCGCAATTAGAACCTGATTAGGCGGTGCGTTCTGAGTGTTGAGCGCCGCTCTGGTGAAATGAAGGACGATGAGTATCCTCGTAAAGGAAGTCATCACCATCAGCAAAAGCGGTGCAATGGCGATAAGGGTAAGAGTAATAAGAATCCTCAGAGAGGAATTAAGTGAACCGTTATCGTCGTTATATGTAATAGTAAGTCTGTTTAAAGTATTCAGAGTATCAAGATCCTGAGGCTCTTCGTGAGTACCTGCGGGATCTATGGTAGTGGAAACATCCGTCTCCCCGGTCTGCTCGTTTATGTTCTGTGCATAGGCAGTACCGTGGAATATAAAGATCATCAACAGCACGGAAAGTGCAAGTGATATGATTCTTATGATATTTTTTCCGGCAGTTAAAGCCTTTTTCAACATAAACTTGCCTTCCCCCCGGAATCATTCTTCTTTATCTGAAAAAGCCTTCGAGAGCACATCGGAAAAGGACTTCTTTTCCGAAGTTTCTCCTCTCTTAAGCTCGCTTTCATCAATATCCCCGAGGTAAGTAACCGTATCTTTACATACTGCGAGAATCTTATACTTATTGCCGATGCGCACGATCTCCACCCACTTACCGGGTGCGACTCTTGCACTCTCAATAACCTCGATATTGCCGGAAGCATACTGATTCTTCTGATAATTACCTATCCATTTTGTCACCCACACACTGGCTGCGAGAACAACAACAAATACGATAACCATCGTTAACAGTTGGGCAATATCGGATCCCCGGGAAGATGATAAAAGGATCATATCATCAGCCTATAACCTTCTTGACAGCTTCCAATACTCTGTCAGCCTGGAAAGGCTTAACTATGAAATCCTTAGCTCCGGCCTGAATAGATTCAATAACCATTGCCTGCTGTCCCATTGCGGAACACATGATGACCTTTGCACCGGAATCGGCAGCCTTGATAGCCTTAAGAGCCTGAATTCCGTCCATCTCGGGCATGGTGATATCCATAAGTACAAGATCAGGATTTACCTCCTTGTACTTCTCAACGGCTTTAGCACCATTTTCTGCTTCGCCGGCTACGTTATAACCGTTCTTGCTGAGGATGTCCTTGATCATCATCCTCATGAATGCAGCGTCATCACATATCAGGATATTCTTTGCCATTTTTTAAACCTCCGAAATTTGATAATGTGTGGGCCAAATTACTGTTTAATAATTTCTGTTACTCTGATACCGAAATTCTCTTCAATGACTACGACTTCGCCCTTTGCAACAAATTTACCGTTTACAAGAACATCTATAGGTTCTCCGGCAATCCTGTCCAGCTCGATAATGGTGCCGGGAGCGAAGTTCAGTATATCTGAAATTGATTTGGTGGTACGTCCGAGCTCTACGGTAACCTCAAGAGGAACGTCCATGATGAGTCCGATATTCTCTCCGCCCTGGATTCCCGAAAGATCTCCGCTGAAAGTCTGGAAAGATGCGGGCTGTATATTCATGGGCTGAACCGGAGCATAACCCATCTGAGGCATTCCCTGCATCGGCTGGCCATATCCCATGGGAGGCATGCCGGGCATCGGCTGACCGTATCCCATTTGAGGCATTCCCTGCATCGGCTGGCCGTATCCCATCTGTGACATATCGGGAGTGGGTTGTCCCATGCCGGGCATAGGTCCCGGAGCAGGTCCCGGAGCAGGTCCGGGTGCGGGCGCAGGAGCCGGGGCAGGTGCGGGTGCCGGTTCGGGAGCGGGTGCTTCCGCGGTGCCGCCCTGTGTTCCCATGAAAGTTTCAACAATCTTCTTGGCAAACTCTATGGGATAGAGCTGCATAATAGTCGAGTCGACAAGATCTTCACCTATCTGCATTCTGAATGTGATCCTGCAGAAGGTTCCGCCGAGGAAAGGTGATATCTCGGATCCGTCTTCAAAGTTCTGAAGGTTGAGAAGCGAGCTTTCCGGCGGTGAAATGTCTATCATCGTACCGAGCATGGTAGAAAGCGATGTCGCGGATGAACCCATCATCTGGTTCATAGCTTCCGATATAGCGGAAAGATGAAGCTCTCCGAGTTCACCTTCAGTATTGGTACCGTCTCCGCCCATCATAAGGTCGGTAATTACTTTAACATCGTTTTCCTTAAGGACCAGTATATCCGTTCCGTCAAGTCCCTTGGTATATTTGATCCTGATGAAAACACAAGGTCTTTCGAATTCATCAAGAAGATTCTGCCAACTACAGAGAGTTACAACAGGTGTGGTGATATTAACCTTCCTGTTTACGAGAGAGTAAAGCGTTGTTGCGGAAGAGCCCATACTGATATTGGCTACTTCACCGATGGCGTCTCTCTCGACTTCGGAAAGAAGTTCATCACCGCCCGTCACAGGCTGCGTGTTGATGAGATAAGGATCCGTAGGCGGTTTTTCCTCAGCTGAGGGCAATTCGATGCCCGACATATCCGGAGCTTCATCCCCAGACAGATCCATACCGCTTAGGAGGGCGTTTATCTCGTCCTGCGACAGCATTCCATCCATCTGTTACTCCTCCTCTCTAATCACCGAAGTTACCCTGACTGCATACGAATCGTCGCTTGCACCCGGCAGTGCGGTGAATTTCTTGATATTACCTACATAAATGTTCATGTCGGAATCCACCTTGGCATCAAGCCTTATACAATCACCGACCTGAAGATTCATGAAATCATTGACTGTGATCCTGCTGGTACCGAGTACCGCTTTAACGGGAATATCGACTCTTTTGAGCATTGCTTCGATATTCTCCTTGGCATTCTCATCTCTGTTCTCCTGCATCGTCGAAAACCAGTACTTGGTATTGAGTCTGTCCATAACGTCCTCCAAAGTGATGAAAGGAAGACACATATTCATAAATCCTTCTACATCTCCTATTTTGATGTTGAGCGTTATGACTGCAATCATTTCACCGGGAGCAATGATCTGTGCGAAGGAAGGATTGGTCTCCAGTCTGGTAAGGACCGGCGATACTTCAAGCACGTTCTTCCAGGGATCTCTTAAGAGCTGTGTGAGCATGACCATTATCTTCTGCATTATGGAAAGCTCGATATCCGAAAATTCCCTAGTCTTATCGAGAGGTTCTCCCTCTCCTCCCAGCATCCTGTCTATCATCGCAAATGCGATATTGGTAGCAAGATCAATGATTATATTTCCGCCCAGCGGTTCAAAAGAAACGATACCGAGTACGCTGGGATTGGAAAGAGCATTGGTAAACTCACTGAATGTAACCGTCTCCGAACTCGCCACGGTAACCTGTGCATTCTTTCTCAGGATTACAGGCAGGTTCGTCGATACTAGTCTGCTGTAGTGCTCAAAGATGATCTCCAGTGTACGGAGATGCTCTTTAGAGAACTTGGTAGGTCTGCTGAAGTCGTAATCCTTAACCGGCTTTTCTTCGGCATTGGATATCGATTCCACATCCAATTCACCGGACGAAAGTTGGTTTAAGAGGGCATCTATTTCGTTTTGGGAAAGGACTTCACCCACGAAGCTAACCTCCGGCTAATATTATCCGAACTTCACATCACTGATGGATATGTCATAAACAACCTTTGAATCAAGCCATTTCTGAATAGCTTCAAGCACTTCTTTCTTGACTTCTTCACGATTTGCGGAATTGCTGAGGTATTCCATGTCATAAGAGGATATGACACCCTCAACCGCCTGCTTTATGTAAGGCTCATAAGTACCGATGGTCTCGGAATTATAAGTCTTGTAATCTTCATCCTTCATATTGATCGACAGGGAAACTTTGCAGACCATATAGACCTGTTTGCTGTCGCCGTTGGTATTGAGAGGGATTGTCATATCATTGGCAATGGTATAGATCTCGGTATCCGCAAGGGATATATTCGAACCCTCATCCTCATCATCTGTAACCAGTTCCAGATTAAGGACCGTGGCAATAGTATCTACCAGAGCCGCAGTCTTCTTGTTGGTGCCGGTGATGCTGATCATGGTGATCACCGAGATAGCAACGTTAACGATCATCAGAGCAAGTATAAGAACTGAAAGTAGATTTTTTTTCATCGGATCATTCTCATCCTTTAATTGTTATTGTAAATCCTGATCTCAACTCTTCTGTTTCGTGCTCTGCCCGCTTCGGTTGAATTATCCGCTATGGGCATCCTCTCTCCGTAGCCTGAATGCTTAATGAGAGAAGGGTTAAGGCTTGAGGTTTCCACAAGATAGTAGAAAACCGAAAGTGCTCTGGCGTCGGAAAGTTCCTCGTTTGAAGGGAACTGTACGCTGTTCATGGGTACATTATCAGTGTGTCCGTTTATCTCGATCTCGCCTCTCGCATACCTTTCCAAAATGGTAGAGACTTTATCGAGAACCGGCTTACAGTCTTCGTTAAGTGTTGCGGAGCCGGGGCTGAAAAGAATCGAACCCTTCATGGTCAGCATTACATACTGGGATGTAAATGTTACATCGATCTGATCAGAAAGCTGGCTCTCCGATACCGCTTCGCCGATAACCTCGGCAAGTTCCTCATTGGATCTTAAATTCGCGGCTTCTATCTGTTCCGCAGCTTCTTCGATGCTCATGGCCTGAGCCTCTTCGGTTGCGGTTGTATCTTCCTTGCCGCCGGACTGGGTATCATAAACCTGAATCTGATCCGTATCGGATTCGGATTCCGCTGCCGCACCTGTGCTGTTTATGTATTCAGCCAATTCATTGAGCTGGCTGACCCCGTTGCTGATAAGGATACCCTCTCCGATGGATGTTGCACCGCTGCTGAATACACTGAAGGAACTGCTCATCGAAGCGATGATCTCATTGAGTTTTGCCTCGTCGATCGTCGACATCGAGAACAATAGAACGAAAAAGCAAAGCAGCAGGTTCATCAGGTCGGAGAAAGTCGCCATCCAAGCCGGGGACCCCGGTGGAGGGGCTTCTTCTTTCTTCTTGCCCATTTTATAAACCTATATTGATCAATATATAAATTGCAGTTTATTCGCCTTCTCCCTCGTCTCCGCTTCCGGCAGCTTCTCTGTCTTTGGGAGAAAGGAAGGATTTCAGTTTCTCTTCGATAACACGAGGGTTTTCACCTGCCTGAATCGACAAAAGTCCCTCTATCATAACCTGCTTCTGCATCATCTCAATGGCATTGTCTGCTTTAAGCTTTGCAGCAGTAGGAGTACATATCCAGTTAGCGAGAAGTGATCCGTACAGTGTGGTAATGAGCGCAACCGCCATGGAAGGTCCGATGGATGAAGCATCTGACATGTTGTTGAGCATGTTTACAAGACCGACCAGAGTTCCGATCATTCCCCAAGCAGGTCCCATTGATGCAAGCGTTTCCCAGAATCCCGCAGTTCCTTTATGTCTCGAATCGATACATTCCATCTCAGTCTCGAGAATGCCTCTTACCAGATCCGGATCGGTACCGTCGACTACAAGAAGAATTCCTTTTTTCAGGAATGGCTCATCCATATCCGCCGCAGACTCTTCGAGTGAAAGAAGGCCCTCTTTACGAGCCACATTAGACAGATCGATGATCTTCTTGATCAGATCCGCGGTATTTACCGAGGGTGCTTTAAATATCAAGCCGATACTCTTAAGTCCGGCAATATAGTCGCCCATACTGTATGAGGTCATAACCGCAGCGAGCGCACCACCGAATGTGATGATTGCAGAAGGAACGTCAATATAACTGGGGAAACCGCCAATACCCGCAGCGGAGATAATACCGAATACGAGCATGCCCAGACACATTATGAAGCCTATCAGCGACGCTATATCCACTAAAAGTTTACCTCAATAAAAATCGGGCTAACGTCAATCGTCAGCCATGATACCTTTTCTATACGATTTTACAAGATTTTTAATCTCTTGTCTACTTTCTTTTACTATTATCTTGTGCCCTGTAGTGAGGGTTAAAACAGTGTCGGGAGTCTCCTCCACAATCTCGAGCAGATGTGGATTTATGAGTAATTTTGTTCCATTGAGTCTGGTAACTTCGATCATAGAAAAATACCCCCGATAAGAGTCCGGAAACGGACAAGAGAATTATATCATAAACACAATATATTGTGGTTAAAAATTTTCAAACAATTGGCACAATAATGCGAATTTTTAGCATTATGTAAACCCTTTGACAAAATCGGTAAAAAAACGGGCAGAGTCCAAAACCCTGCCCGTTATTAATCTGATTTACACGATTATCTCTTGAGGTTGGTGAGTTCTTCAAGAAGCGTGTCAGATACGGTAATGATACGTGAATTTGCCTGGAATCCTCTCTGAGTGGTGATCATCTCAGTGAATTCTCTGGACAGATCTACGTTACTCATTTCCAGAACACCGGTAGACATATATCCGCCGGATGCGGTTACGTCAACGCCGATCCCGTCGAAAGAACCGGAGTTCATGGTTGATGAATAAAGGTTATCTCCGTGCTTCTCCAGACCGGAAGCATTGGGGAAGTTAGCGGTTGCGATCTGGCCGAGAAGCTTGGTCATACCGTTATCATAACTTGCATAGATCATTCCGTCTCTCTGGATGGAAACGCCGATCATGTCGCCCAGCTTACGTCCGGTTCCGATTCCGTCCTTATCTCCGTAAGTAGCTGTAACGGTTGAGGTTCCGTTGTTATTAAACATAGAGATGCCGGACCAGTTAAGATCGATATCGGAGAAATTCGAAGAGTTATCTGCGGTATTTGCAATGAGTTTGGAAAGATAAATCTTGGATGCTCCGGTGATATTTCCGTCAATGCTGTCGAACATACCGGTATCATTATCGAACTTCATGATCATACCGGTGATATGTCTTCCGCCGGCATTGAAATCATAGGTAGCGGTATTGGCATCGCCATCGGGATCGAAAAGATTTACGGAAGAGTTAGCGCCTGAAACACCGGCCGCGGTATCAATTATGCTCTTAACGGTATCGGTTCCGATCAAAAGATTGAGAAACGCATTAGTATTTCCTTCGTATCCGTAAGCCTTGGCAACTGCGTCATATACAGCCTGCTTCTGAGCAGCAGTTGCATTGGCGTCATTAAGAACAGCAAGATCTGCTATGGTAGTTGTTCCGCTCTTATCCGTCAGCTTCTTTCCGGTGGTATCCCACGCATAAGAATTGGTATTAAAAGTAACGGGAG
>JAEEGI010013759.1_pt1 | contig 17129 bp, 10 predicted proteins | sample 8958751 | NCBI WGS metagenome assembly JAEEGI01 (sample SAMN16246545, study PRJNA631951) | gut metagenome | biome: gut microbiome; feature: rumen; material: KS-attached | host: Bos | place: Iran: Karaj | collected 2018-10
TGTTTCATTGTCGCGATAGAATCGCGACAGACGGAACTATTAGTCATTTCTTAATGGGATAAATATAAGTCAACAAAATGATGAGGGCTGCGATGACGGCGGGGAAGATGGAGAAGAGGCACCACACCATAGAAAGCACCGAGTCGGTGATACTGGCCGGATCGACGCTGGTATTGCCCATATCGTCGGTAATCATGCTGGCACCTGCCAAGCCCAGGAAGAGGGCGACGAGGGAGCCACTGATGGCCGTACCAAATTTCTGAGCCATTGTACCGCTGGAGAAGATCAGGCCCGTTGATGACGTGCCGTTCTTCTCGGTGGCGTAGTCAGCCACATCGGCATACATCGACCAAAGCAGTGGTGAGTAGAGACCAATACCAATGGAGGTGAGGATGACCAGGGCCACCATCACCCAAATATATGCAGGATCCATGGGGATGAAGAAGAAGCCTATGGAGAACACCAGACAGATGACAGCTGCCCACTGGAACGCCTTGCGCTTGGATCCTACCCACTCGGTAAACTTAGGCGACACGCCGCCGAAGACCATACAGGTGAGTTCGCCGAATGTCATGAACACCGTGTAGTTGATGATGAGTCCGCTGACGGTGACATCGCCCTTCAGGCAATATTCAAACATATAGCCAGCCACAGCATAGCGGAAGCCATTGAAGAAGTTGGTGCAGATGCCGATGAGCGTCAGGTAAATCCACGGCTTGTTGCGGAAGAGGTCGGCAAAGGGTTTGAACGAGAATTTATCGGCACGGACGGGCTTCAGACGCTCTTTGGTGAGCAGTCCGCAGGCCAGCGTGCCTACGGCGGCAATCACACCGAAGAAAGCACCCAGGACAGCATACTGGTGCTGAGGTGTACCGCCGACGAACTTTTGTAAGTATGGGAACGACAGCAAGGTGATGAAGCCCATAGCGTAGGCTCCCACCATGCGGTAGGAGGAGAACTGGTTCTTCTCGTTGTCATCGTCGGTCATCACGCCAAGCAGCGAACCGTATGGCACATTGACACCTGTGTAAATAGCCATCATGAGCAGATAAAGCGAATAGGCCCAGATGCGCTTGCCCACAGGACCAAAGTCAGGGGTATAGAGCAAGAGCGCAAAGATAAGGCCGAAGGGAATGGCACCGAAGATGAGCCAGGGGCGGTAGGTACCCCAGCGCGACTGAGTGCGGTCGGCCAGTGAGCCCATGAGGGGGTCGGTGACTACATCGAACATTCGGGCGATGAGCATTAGTGTAGCTGCATCGGCGAAGGTAAGTCCGAAAACGTTGGTGAAGAAAAGCGGAAAAGCAATCGACATGATTTTCCAAGTGATACCACCGGCAGCTGCATCACCAAGTGCATAGCCGATTTTTTCTTTCAAATTAGCCATTATTCTTGTTCTTTTTAATTAATTTCTTAATCGTTTCCACCGAGGTGGCGGTGTAATAGCCGTCCTCGGGGGTGTTCATGCAGTAGTCGATAAGGCGGTCGATGGTCGATGTAGCCACATGCATGCGGGTGTCGGCCGACGCATAATAGATAAATACCCGGCCAGAAGAAAAGTGCTCACTATCTTCTTCATCGGCAATCCATCCGTTGGCAAATGCCACATTCATTACGTCGCCCACATACTCGTCGCCCTCAGGCACCAGGAAGAATCCACCGGGACGTGCAATAACCCGTGTGGGGTCGTCGAGTGCCGTCATATACATATAGAGCACATAACGCAGTCCGTCGGCTGTGGCACGCACACCGTGGGCCAGGTGCAACCATCCCTTCGGCGTCTTCAACGGGTGAGGTCCCTCACCGTTCTTCACCTCCGTGATGGTATGGTAGTGACGGGCATAGATAATCTTCTCCTCCCCGATTTCAGCATGGGTGATGTTCTCGACCAATGCCCAGCCTATGCCTCCTCCACTGCCAGTGTCGATGAAGCCATCCTGCGGACGGGTGTAGAAGGCGTATTTCCCATCTACAAACTCAGGATGGAGCACCACATTGCGCTGCTGACTACGGGTCTTCAGGTCGGGCAGACGATACCATGTCTTCAAGTCCTTGGTACGGGCGATACCCGCAGTAGCTGTGGCGGCACTGAGGTCACCAGGTTTTGTATCGTCATGTCGCTCGGCACAGAACACTCCATAAATCCACCCATCCTCATGAGCCGTAAGCCGCATGTCATAGACATTGGTGGCTGGCACCACATCATCGGGCATGGTGATGGGTTCGTCCCAAAAACGGAAGTTGTCGATACCGTTAGGGCTCTCGGCCACTGCAAAGAAGGACTTACGGTCGGCTCCCTCCACGCGTACCACTAATATATACTTACCCTGCCACTTCATGGCACCACTGTTGAGCGTGGCGTTCACCATGATACGCTGCATAAGATAAGGATTGTCGTGTTCGTTGAAATCATAGCGCCACTCCAAAGGAGTATGCTCTGCCGTCAGGATGGGAAACTTGTACTTCTCATAGATGCCGTTTCCCCACTCCACGGCTACATTCTTACGGCCAAGCAGTGCCTCATGGTGAGCACGCAGGACCTGCACTTTCTTTTCAAATTCTGTCATAGTGTTTAGTTGTTAATATCTTTCAGGAACAATGTATTCTTTGCCTCATAAAGACGCTTAAAGTCCTCAGCACAAGAGAGTTCGGGTGCTGGACCAAAGTATTCCTTCTTGTAGTTGCGCCACAGCAGGAAGTAGCTGATGGGGTACTGGTCCATGATGGGCTTCAGCACACGCGTCCACCAGGTAGAGTCTGTCATATTCTGCAAGCCACACTCGGTCATGGCCAACAGTTTGCCGTTGTCCTTGGCAAACTGGCTTAGGAAGTCGAGGTCGGCTTTCAGCTGGGATTTGAAGTCATCCTCCGTGCCCCACTGGTAGGCATCCTCGCCGATGAGCGTCACACGGTCATTGCCGGGGTAACGCTGAAGGAAACGCTCCAACGTCCAGTTGCCGTCGAGGTTGGGTGAATAGCTCCACAGCAGGTTGTCGAGGCCACGTCCTGTAAGGTAGTCTTGCAACATGTTCCACAAACCACGGAACTCGTCGTCGCTGCAGAGTTTCTGTCCCCACCAGAACCAGGAGCCATTATTCTCGTGCCAGGGGCGGAAGATGATGGGCACAGGTTTGCCATCCTCAGTCTTCAGGGTGGCAATGAAGTCGGCCACCCGCTCCATCCACGTCTCGAACAGTTCGTGGTGGCTACCGCCAGGCAGGATGTTCCTGACGATGGTGGTATCAGCGACATCCCATGCCGAGCCTTCAGGGAACTGCTGTCCTGAAAGTCCACCCATAGGGACCGTGGTAAGAGGATTACGCGGATGCCAGCTGAGAGTAACGATGCCGCCCCGCTCATAGTGGGCTATCAGTTCGTCATGAATACGGGTGAAGGGCACGCTGTCGAGGTTTTTTGCATCCGCCAGTTCTATGCCGCCAAGGTCGAAGCCCATCACGGCAGGATAGTCGCCAACAGTAGCCAACACGTCGCTCCGTCCCAGTTCCCACTCCCAAGATATACCATAGAACGGATCGTCCTGGTGCCCCATCATATAACCCCTCGGCTGCAAGTTCTGCATGCGCTCGGCCAATTGTTCACTCCCAGTCTTCTCGGCAATCTTCGGTGCATTACAAGCCACCATCATCGAGGCCGCCAAACCAATAACAAGTTGTTTCATCTCTCAAATATCAATTATCAATTTTCATTTGCTTTCTCAGCCAATCGAGCCACTCATCCCACTGCTCTTGATACCAGAAGTGAGCCGTCTGCTGATAGACGCTAAGCGTCTTCTGCCCTTTTAATATATTATAGGTAGCGTATGCCGTCGTAGGTGGCACTACGTCATCATTATAGCCAAACGACACCCAAGCCGGGCATGTGATACGACGTACGAAGTTGACACCATCGTAGTAACGTGACGTTTCAATCTGTTTCTCCATGCCCTTACCCTTGTTCCAATAGAAGTAGTGAGGCCAACCGCAGGCCACCCCCTTCAGTGAGGCGGTATGGTCACAGAGTGCCGGATGAACAGCAGCCAAGAAGGTGATACGTTTGTCGAGAGCTGCCGTAGCGTATGACAAGAAGCCACCTTGGCTGGCTCCCGTCACGCCGATAGTCTTGCCGTCCCACTCGGGCAGTGAGGCGATATAGTCTACAGCCCGTACACAACCAACGACAACCCGTTTATAGTAGCTGTCGTCACGGTTATCCATGCCAAAGTTCCAATAGTTGTTCAGCGCACCGCTCATCAGATTGTCATAGAGCGTCTGCGGCTGAGTTACATCGATGCCGTGAATGCCTATTTCCAGCACAATTGCCTTTGTCGGAGCCGTGTAGGTATCACCCGTATAAGGACGGACACCAGCACCTGGCACACGAAGCAAGGCCGGATACTTGCCCGGCTTCACAGGAACAGAAAGGATGCCGTAGGTACGGGAGCCCCAGCGGATGTTCTGAAAGCTCACCTGATAGACATTAACGTCTTCATTGGAGCGATCGGGCAACAGTTCGCGCTGAGGATTCAAGGCTGTCCAGCGTGCCTCTTCCAACGTCTTTGACCAGAAAGCATCGAAGTCGACTGGTTCAACTGTTGTAGGCACCAATTTCTCAGGAGAGAAAGCCGCCGTACATGCCCCCGAATACTCCTTGCCGTCCACCTTGGCCACCACTTTCAGCCGATAGAAACCGGGCTGCTGCATGGTTCCTGTCCACTTCATGGTACCATTCTTCAGCACTGTCGTCTTCTTCACGTCGGGGTACATTTCTGGACCAGCCTCGTAGCTAATCTCCACATTATCTATTAACGTAGACGATTTCAGGATGCTGACCTCAAAGTGGGCCTTCTCACCCACACGGTAGTTCCAGTCCTTATGGTCAGGGGAAACCATCACCACAATGTTGTTGCCACGAATCTGCGCCGACACTGGCAAAAGCATCAGCAAACCAAACAAGACGAAAAGGAGTTTTTTCATTGTCATAGGGTTATTGTTGTTTTAGACGATGCAAAGATAGCACTTTTTCCCAAAAAACAATGATACTATTTTGACTATCTTCAATACTTTTGTGAAATTAGACCGTCAAAAGAGATAAATTTGCAAGAAAGTATCAAATAAAAGCAAAAAAACGCAATGGAGTTTCGATTATTTTTCATAACTTTGCACCAGTTTATTATTAAGAGACCTAAAAAAACGACTAACATTTTAATTATTAAAACTAATCTTAGTTAATGTATGAATCTAAATTGCAGTAAAGAAAAGATTCTTGCAGGAGTGTGTCTGGTAAGTTTACTGGGCATCTCTCCGCAGGCCTTTGCTGGAGGGGAGAATTCCCCACTGCCTATGGAGCAGCAGCAGGCCACAAAGAAAATCACGGGTACTGTGTCGGACGCAATGGGTCCCATCATCGGTGCCAGTGTGTTAGTGAAAGGAACGTCGACAGGCGTAGCCACCGACTTCGACGGTAATTTCACGCTGAATGCGAAGCCGGGTGCCACACTCGTCATCTCCTACATCGGTTATCTGACCAAGGAGGTGAAAGTTGACAGCCGCAATTCTTACAACATCACCCTCGAAGAGGACAAACAGATGCTCGACGAGGTGGTGGTGGTCGGTTACGGTACGATGAAGAAGAGCGACCTGGCCGGAGCTACCGGATCGATGGACGAGAAGATGATGAAAGGTTCGGTCATTACCAATCTTGACCAGGCCTTTGCCGGTCGTGTGGCTGGTGTGACTGCCGTGGCCACCTCAGGTGCCCCTGGCTCATCAACTTCTATCCGTGTGCGTGGTCAGGCCACCATCAATGCAGGTGCTGAGCCGCTGTACGTCATCGACGGTGTCATCTGGAACAACAGCAACTCCTCTGGTGCCTCGGTAGGTCTTGGCGACCGTCTGGGTAACGGTTCCGTTTCTTCGGTATCACCGCTTTCCACCATCAACCCCAACGATATCGTCTCGATGGAGATTCTGAAAGATGCCTCTGCAACCGCCATCTATGGTGCCCAGGGTGCCAACGGTGTCGTGCTGATTACCACCAAACACGGTAAGAGCGGCGAGGCCAAGTTCAGCTACGACGGTATGGTAGCCTGGCAGCGCCAGACGAAGCGCATCGACATGCTGAATCTGCGCGAGTTTGCCGAGTACTATAACGACATGGTTGCCCAGGGTGCTATTCGTGAAGACGAGACGCTAAGCGACCCCAGCATATTGGGTAAGGGTACCAACTGGCAGGATGCCATCTTCCGCACCGCCTTGCAGCACCAGCATCAGGTGAGCGCACAGGGTGGTACGGATGCTGTGAAATACTACGTCAGTGCCAACTACATGAACCAGGACGGTACCATCATCGGTTCAAACTTCATGCGTAACGGTGCCCGTGTCAACCTCGATGCCCAGCTGAAGCCGTGGTTGAAGCTCGGATTGAACGCCACCTATTCACATACCTCGGAAAAGCTGCTGAAAGCCGACCAGGACGAGGGTGTCATCACCTACGCACTGACCACCCCACCCTACCAGCCTATCTACGACATTGAGGGTGGCTATACATCAGTATCACGTGAGGGTATGAGCAACCCCAACCCTGTAGCTATGGCGCTGATGAACGACTACCTCTATAAGCGTAACCTACTCAACGGTAACATCTTCGGAGAGGTGACCTTCATGAAGGGTCTCGTCTGGCATACCGAGCTGGGCTACAACTTCAACTGGGACCGTGCCTCAACCTTCGAGCCTACCGTGAACCTCGGTAACTGGACAAGGCCTCAGAACCAGGCACGTGTGCAGAAGACCACCGGCCAGTTCATACAGATCAAAAACTATCTGACCTACAACGGACAGATTGAGAAGCACGGCTTCTCGGCCATGATCGGTCAGGAGTGCTGGGAAAGCAAGTGGGACTACGTCAGCGTGTTCAACACCGACCTGCCCTCGAACAGCATCCAGAACCCTGCCCTCGGCACCAGTGAACCACAGATTGGCGCAGGCTTCGGCTCTGCAGCCATGTCGTCGTTCTTCACCCGCGAAACCTATAATTATGACGACCGCTACCTGCTGACCTACACCTTCCGTCGTGATGGTAGTTCAAACTTCGGTCCCGACATGCGCTGGGGTTCGTTCCACTCTTTCGCTGCCGCTTGGCGTTTCTCAAACGAGGAATTCATCAAGAAGTTTGCCGAGAGTTGGCTCTCTAACGGTAAACTCCGTATCGGTTGGGGACAGACGGGTAACTCAAATATCGGTGGTGGCAAATGGGCTTCCGACCTTTCCGTCATGGAGTCGGGACTGGGTACCTCACAGCGCCCTGCCCGTATCGCCAACAACGAGATTCACTGGGAGAAGCAAGAGCAGACCAACATCGGTCTCGACCTCGGTTTCCTCAATAACAAGTTCAATATCACTGTTGACTGGTACAAGAAAGTATCTAACGATATGCTGATGCCCATGCAGCTGTCGTCTATCATGGGTACCAGCGGTAACGGCTCTTCAGCCCTTGCTGCTCCCTGGGGTAACTACGGTAAGATTGAGAACACTGGTTTCGAGCTGACTGTCAGCACGCACCCCGTCTCGACCAAGGACTTCTCCTGGGACTCTGAGTTCGAAATCTCCTGGAACAAGAACAAACTGAAGGAACTTGCCGGTACTGCCAGCGCCTCTATCTACGGCTACGGCATGTGGACCGACATCGTGTCGAAGAGTGACGTAGGCCAGCCGCTGTTCCAGTTCTACGGATATGTCTGCGACGGCATCTATACCAGTCTGGAAGACATTGAGACTTCCGCCAAGCCCGTGTCATACGGCAATAATGGCTTCAACCGTTCCAACACCGTATGGGTGGGCGACATCAAATACAAGGACCTGAACAGCGACGGTGTCATCGACGAGAACGACCGCACCTACATTGGTAACCCGATGCCGAAGTACACCTTCGGTTGGACCAATACCTTCCGTTACAAGGACTTCGACCTGAGCATCTTCGTCAACGGCTCTTACGGCAACAAGGTGTTCAACTACCTGCGCATGAAGCTCGACGCCATGAGCAGCGGATGGCAGAACCAGGCCGCAACCGTGAAGGACCGCTCGGTCATCACGGCCATCAATCCCAACAAGGACTACTCCAACGGCTACGTGGGTAACAACGCCGGCACCGTTTGGAACTGGTATGACGATATCGACAACGTGCAGGTTGTCAACCCCAACACGCTGCCCGCCGTCCGTCTGAACGACCCGAACAACAACCACCGCATCAGCGACCGCTATGTGGAGAATGGCAGCTACCTGCGCCTGAAGAACATCACGCTGGGCTACACCGTTCCCAAAAAGTGGATTAACAAGGTTGGACTGGACAACGTCCGCGTCTACTGCAACATCCAGAACCTCCTGACCATCACGGGCTACGACGGATATGACCCCGAGGTCGGTGCTTCCACAGCCGATACCAACGGCTATGTCTACGGTCTCGACAATGGCCGATACCCCTCACCGACGGTCTATTCATTTGGTCTTAACATGTCATTCTAATATATAAATAAGGTATAAACTATGAAACTATATAATATCAAATCCATTGCATGCGTTGCTCTGATGGGACTGGCTTTGTCATCCTGTGATAATTTTCTGGACAGACCTACCGAAGACGGCTATGATACCTCCAACTATTATAGCAACGATGCACAGTGCCGTGCAGGTGTCAACTACCTGTACAATTCGCCCTGGTATGACTTCCAGCGCGGCTTCTTCAAGACCGGCGAGGTGATGTCAGGCAACTATTATTGGGGCAGCTCCCCCTACCTCACTTTCACGCTCGACGGTTCGGACCAGGACCTGGCCAACATGAGTGCTTCGCTGTGGGCTGTCAACACACACGCCACAACGGTTTACAACAACATCAAGAGTGCCTCCGGTGCTTCCGAAACTGTGAAGAATGCTACCATGGGCGAGTGCTTGGCTTGGAAAGCTATGGCATATTTCTATCTGGTACGCTCGTTTGGTGCTGTTCCCATCGTTCACAATCCGACGGAAATCATCAACAGCCAGCAGTCTAACTCCCTGCACAAGGCCAAGATCAGCACGGTCTATGACTACATCATCATGATTTTGGAGAAGGCTATCGAACTGTTACCCGAGAAAGATCCCACCAATAATGGCCGTATCGACAAGTACTGTGCCAAGGCTCTGCTTGCCAAGGTGTATCTGACCAAGTCGGGATTCAGCGAGAGCAATACCACCTATAATCCCGGTACCTATAGCTACATCACCTGTACGGCTCACCAGCGCAATGCTGCCGATCTTGCAAAGGCTGCTGAGCTGGCCCTCGACGTCATCGAGAACAGCGGTCGCGTGCTGATGGAGAACTATGCCGACATCTTCCGTGGCGAAAACAACGTCTGCGACGAGGCTCTCTTCTCGTGGGCTTGGACCATGGGTGCTCACTGGACCTGCCAGAACACTTTCCAGAGCGACCTCATGATTGAGGGCTTCGACGAGAACGGTGACTGCTGGGGTGGCTGGGGAGGTCCCTCTGTCGACCTGCAGGACGCCTTCAACGAGGATGCGCTCAGCCTGACACGTCAGAACGTGGACGACCGTCGCAAGGCTACGCTGATGATGGTAGGCGACCACTACGATTACTTCTATGCCGACTGCGGCGGCTTCGAGATTCTGAAGTATTGCTATGGCGGCTACGAAGCTGACGGACATCCTGGCCCCGGCCAGTGGGAAAGCCCCACGGGTGCCCATGAGGTGAAGCACCTTTATGGTAACAATGCCGACCATACTCGCTTCTACGGCAGTCCTGCCGGACGAATGGCTTATGCGCTCTACACCCACATCCTGCGTCTGGCTGACGTCTACCTGATCTACGCTGAGGCAGCTATGGGCAACAGCAGTTCGTCAAGCGACCCGAAGGTGCTCGACGCCTTCTACAAGGTGCGTCACCGTTCGGTCAAGGGTTACGAGTATCCTACCTCCATCACTTGGGACGACATCTGGAAGGAGCGTCGACTGGAGCTTGCTTGCGAGGGTGACCGCTGGTACGACTACGTGCGTCGCTACTACTACGACCCGCAGGGTGCCATTGCTGAGATCAAGGCACAGCGCCGTAATGAATACTATTCTCTGAACGACCTCTACAAGACCTACTACGAGAGTGGTGCCTTCACCGTTGATCCTTCCAAGCATCTGTACAACAACACTGTAGCTGCTCCGAACGTGACCGACCGAAGCTTCACCATTCCCCTGCCCTCAGCCGACATTTCCTACAACCCGCTGTTGATGGAAGCTCCTGAGGACTACGACTTAAGCGGAATATCTTTCTAAATTGAACATTGATAATTGAAAACTGATGATTATGAAATACTATAATAAAATAAGCAGCCTTCTACTGACGACAGCACTGGTGATGACAGCAGGCTTCTCGATGCAGTCGTGCAAGGACCAGCCCGATGAGTTTGAGCTGACCGACGGCACGCCTACCATCAACTACATCCGTCCGGCAAGTGCCAGTGCCAAAGACTCGCTGCTCGTCCAGGCCTATCCTCAGGCCTATATCTGCATCGTAGGTTCCAACCTGACCAGCATCCAGCAGATGTACTTCAACGACAAGAAGGCCATCCTGAACACGAGCTTTAGCACTGACAACACGCTGGTGGTTCAGATTCCCAGTGAGATTCCCGACCTGGTGACCGACAAGATTTACATGATTACTGCCGACCACGACACGCTGACCTACGACTTCCACATCGTGATTCCTGCTCCTAACGTGACGCAGATGTCGTGCGAATATGCTACTCCCGGTTCAGTCGCCACCATCTACGGTAACTACTTCATCGACGACCCGAATGTTCCCCTGACCGTCACATTCCCCGACGGTAAGGAGGCTGAGATCAAGAGCATCAACTCATCGCGCAGCAACATGACCATCATTGTTCCCGACTGTACTACCGAAGGACAGATTACCGTGAAGTCCATCTATGGCACGAGCAAGTCGACATTCCGCTACCTCGACTCACGTGGCATGCTGTTCGACTTTGACACGCCTAACGCTGTAACGGGTGTCGTACTTGGCAACCACGGCTGGCACGCCATGAAGATCGAGACCGACGAGACGGCTCTCTCAGGCAACTTCCTGCGCCTTGGCGACCCCACTGTCACCCTCGATGCTAAAGGTAGTTGGAACGACGGAAACTTCTCGTTCGAATACTGGCCCGGCAACTGGCAGGATCCTGAGGACTATCAGGGCGACGGTGTACGTCTGACCGATCTGACTGACTTCAGCGACTACAGCAACATGTCGTACAAGTTCGAGATGTACATCCCGAAGGCTAATCCCTGGATGGCTGGTGCCATGCAGTTCATCGTCGGCGGTGTCGATAAGATTTCTCAAGGCAATGCCGGTGTGAAGGACATCTACGGCAATACACTGGCCGGATGTAACAACACTTACTTCAACAGCGACGAACTGCCTCGCGGCATCTATCGTCCGTGGGAAGCTACTGGCAGCTACGATACTGCTGATGAATGGATTACGGTGACTCTGCCCATCAGCGAGTTCAAGTATGGTATGAGCGGTGGTGCTGCTACTGGCAGTCTGAACGCCAGCGACTTCAGCAGTCTCATCATCTTCGTGGTTGGTGGTGGTATCGAGGGAACGGATTGTACCCCCATCATCAAGATCGACAACATCCGTGCCGTACCCAACAAGTAAATTGACAATTGATAATTGAAAATTGATATTTAGTTATGAAGAACTTTAAGAATATATTTGCACTGGCAGTGATAGCCCTCGCGGGGCTGTCGCTGACAGGGTGCAGCAACGACGACCTGGACACCAACCAGTATCAGGGCGGTGTTTCGTTGAACGTGTACGGCCCGTCGCCTGTGATGCGTGGCGGTCAGCTCCGGTTCCTGGGAAGCAACCTCGACCAGATTCGTGAGGTTATCCTTCCTGAGAAAATCTCCATCACCAACATTGACGTAGTACAGTCAGGCGTTCCCAGCGAGATCCGTGTGACCGTTCCGAAGGACGGCCCGCTACCGGGCAAGGTCATTCTGGTGACCAATACCGACCAGCGCATTGAGACCGTCACCGACCTGAACTACATTGAAGGTATCGAAATCACTAATATGACGGCTGCCGCCATGCCTGGCGACGTCATCAAGATTGAGGGCGACTACCTGAACCTCATCTATTCGCTGGCCTTTGCCGACAATGTTGTCGTCAGCTCCAACGACTTCGTGTCATGGGGTCGCTACGCCATCGAGGTCAGGGTTCCTGAAGAGGCCAAGACCGGCAAGCTGGAACTCTACACAGCCGACCTAACAACCATCGACAAGAGCAAGGTGGAATACCAGATTGTCGAGACTGAGAAGGCGCTGGAAATCGGCGTTCCCACCATCAGCAAGCTGAAGGGCCGCAACGAGGTGGATGCCTTGGGCAACATCACCGCCAAGGCTGGTGAGACCATCACCGTCACGGGTAGCTACTTCAACGTCGTTGCCGACATCACCATTCAGGGTGTCAGTGCTGCCGACGTCAAGATTGCCAACGACGGCACAGGCATCATGTTCACCCTGCCTGCCGAGGCTCCCAGTGGCGACATTGTGCTCGTCTGCAAGTCGGGTGTCGAGGTTCCCGTTGGTACGCTGACCACCGTGAAGCCTACGGAATGTTCCGCTGGCCAGGAGCCCGTCAAGGCCGGACAGGTGCTAACCATCACAGGTAAGGATATGGATCTCGTTACTGGTGTCATCTTCAGCAATGTTGCTAATCCTGTGACTGAGATTCAGGTGACTGCCGACTACGTGGTAGTGACCATCCCCGAGACTGCTCAGGAGAGCATGTCACTGCTCATGGCTAACGGCGAGACCGTAGACGTGCCCTTCACACTGGTGAAGCCCACAGTCACTGGCTATGACAACGCAACTGTCAGTGCCGGCGGTGCTCTGACCATTCAGGGTACTGACCTTGACTTGGTGAAGAAGGTACAGTTCGGCGAGTCTGACGTGGTTGAGGTCGAAGGCACTCCCTCGGCTATCACACTCACCGTTCCGATGAACGCTACCTCTGGTGCTCCCACGCTGACGCTGGCCAACGGCACAACTGTTGCCAATGTTCCTGAAATCAGCATTCAGGAGGCCGTGTTCTGCTACTTCACCGAACTGCCTGGCGAGGATGCCGAGCTGAAGGCTGGCGACTCGTTCGTATTGCCTGTTACCAACGGCGACAAGCTGACAGGTGTTGAAATCAACGGTGAGGCTTGCCAGTTCGTGCTTGCCAACAGCCAACTCATCATTGGTATTCCCGCAACTGCCAAGAAGGGTTCCAAGGTTCGCCTCATCTCTTCGAACGGCGAGATTACCTACACCATTGACTTTATTCCCAACACGGAGGTGACCACCGTGCTGTGGACGGGTGCCGTCGACCTGGGCAGCTGGTCGTTCAACTGGGAAATGGGTAAGGGTACAAACGGTGACAACAATCCGAACATGTTCAAAGACATGGATCTACAGGAAGGTGACGTCATCCGAGTATATGTAACACCTTACAATGACTGGTGGAACGTGAAGTTCTACGACGGTCACTGGGCTGCCCAGGACGAGGCAGGTGTTGCTGCTGGCCTGGAAGCAGGACCGGAAATCAATCCAGGCAACTACAACCTTGAAGAGCATGGTGGCTGCATCGAGTTTACCGCCACTGCCAAGATGGTTGAGCAGCTCACGACACTGACCGACTGGGGCTACTGCTGGATTGTGAACGGTGAAGGTGCCGTCATCACCAAGATTGCCGTTACCCACTACACCTCTTTAGAGACCGTCATCTGGCAGGGCAGTGCCGTTGCCGACGACTGGGGCAACCAGCCCACTTTCTTCAGCGACGGTGGTGCCGAGCTGCTCGAGGCAGGTATGAAAGTAGGTTCCGTCATCCGCTGCTACCTCAGTCCGACGGCTGACAGCTGGAACTGTCAAGTCTATGACGGCCATTGGCACGGACAGTTCGCTGGCTGCGACTTCAACCAGGACAACTGGAACTTGGCCGAACATAACGGCGCCATCGAGTTTACTGTCACTGAGGCTATTTATGCAGAAATGACAACTCCTGGCGGTTGGGGCGGTGCCTTCCTGCTCAACGGCGACAACGTGATTTGTACTAAAGTAACGATAGAATAAACATAACACTATTTCGAATTATGAAACTGAATAAGATAATTAATGTACTGTCTCTTGCAGCTGTGGCACTCATTGCCACAGCCTGCCAGGACACTGACGCGCAGGTTGAAATCACTGATGTCGATGCACCTCAGTTTCTCTCTGCCAACCTGACTGAGGAGAAGCCCATCTTCTTTGGCGAGACTACCATCAAGGTGGCCTTCGACAAGAATGTCGGCTTTGCCACCAAGAACGCCCAGCAGATTACCATCAATGGCGCTGCCGTTGACAAAGCGCAGGTTGTTGGTGTTTCCAAAGAACTTACCATCACCAAGAGTCTGGACTTCTGCAACACCATCGCCCTGCACATTCCTGCTGGTATCATTGTCGGTCCTCAGGGCAAGTCCTACAATCAGGACATCAACGTGACCTTCAATGTGAAGGAAATGCCCTCCAACAGCGCTACAGCCGCTACACAGCAGTTAGGTTGGGGCTGGAACCTGGGTAACCACTTCGACACCAGCAACGTGACATGGGGCTATTGGGACGGTGCTACGCCCAGCGCAGCCCTCTTCCAGAAGCTAGCCAGCGTCAATGCCAAGACCGTTCGTGTTCCTGCCACATGGACCTGCCACATGGATGAGAACTACACGATTGATGCCGCCTATCTGGATGAGGTGGCTGGTGTCGTCGACCTCGCTCTCAATGCTGGTCTGAACGTCATCCTTAACACCCACCACGACTCGTTCGAGACCGACCTGGGCAATGCTGCTGCCAACGGGGACGACTACGTGAAGGACTCTACTATCATCGTCAAGCTCTGGGAGCAGGTAGCTGCCAAGTTTGCCAATCACAGCGACAAGCTCATGTTCGAGACCTTCAACGAGGTACACGCCGGTGACAACTGGGGTGGTGGTTCCGATGCCGAATATGCCCTGCTGAACAAGTGGAACCAGTGGGCTGTCGATGCCATCCGCAGAAGCGGCGGCAACAATGCTACCCGCTGGATTGGTGTGGCTGGCTATGCTGCCAACATCGACCTCACCATTGCCCACCTGGTACTGCCGCAGGATCCTGCCAACCGTCTGATGGTTAGTGCTCACTGCTACGACCCCTACAACTTCTGCCTGCAGCCCTACGGCGAAAATGGCGAAGCACTGTACTCTGCAGAGTGGGGGCACGACAAGGATGGTGAAGGCGCTGAGGAGCTGTATGTCATCAACCAGCTCTACAAGCTGCGTGCTGCCTATATCGAGAACAATATTCCCTGCTACTTAGGTGAATACGGATGCGTCTGGAAAAAGTCTGATAAGGAGAATGCCTATCGTGCCTACTACCTCGAGTTCTTCTGCCGCGCTGCCAACCTGGCCGGTATCCCCATGTTCGTCTGGGACAACAACTCGAAAGAAAGTGGCAACGAGGCCAACGGCTACATCAACCACGAAACGGGCGAATGGCTGAACGACAGCGAGACCATGGTTCCCACCATGATCAAGGCCTGCACCAGCACCGACGCTTCTTATAGCCTCCAGACTATTTGGAACAAATCTCCAAAGCTTGCTGAATAATCAATGAAATACACACTCATCATTGCCGCCGCACTGGCCCTCTGCTCGTGCGGCGGCAATCAGCATAAGGCCAGCGACCCTTTGGCCGACAGTGGAAGGACAGCCCGTACGGAGCAGCTGTTAGAGAACCTCAAGGCACTGGGCGACAGTGCGGTGTATCTGTTTGGACAGCACGACGCCACCGTCTACGGCATCGGCTGGGAGGCCGACTATACCAACGACTCTACCATCCACAGCCGCAGCGACGTGAAGAGCGTCTGCAATGACTTCCCCGCCCTGCTCAGCTTCGACCTCGGACACATCGAGTTGGGCGACGAGTGTAACCTCGACGGCGTACCCTTCAGCCGCATCCGTCAGGAGATCTTTGCTCATTACGACCGCGGCGGCATGATTACCCTGTCGTGGCACCTCGACAATCCGCTCAGCGGAGGCTCGTCGTGGGTGGCTGATTCACTGCGTGACGTTGAGACACACACCGTAGCGGCCATACTCGAAGGCGGCAAGAAGCACGAGCTGTTCTTGACATGGCTCGACCGCGTCGCCGATTTTCTGAACTCGTTAGAAACACCCTACGGCGTTCGCATCCCCATTCTGTTCCGCCCTTGGCACGAGCACACTGGCTCATGGTTCTGGTGGGGACAGCAGCATTGCACCGCCGAGCAGTACAAAGCCCTGTGGCAACTCACCGTCAACCGTTTGAAGGACAAAGGTGTGACAAACGCCCTCTACTCCTACTCACCAGGTACCGAGCCTGACGGCGATAAAGCCCGCTACTTGGAACGCTATCCTGGCGACGACATCATCGACCTCGTAGGACTCGACTGTTACTGCTGGGCACCCGAGGCCGACACCACCCAGATAGCCAACTATGCCGCCAACCTCGACCGCAACCTGGCCACCGTCTGTGCCATCGCCAAGCAGCACCACAAGGCCGTCGCGCTGACAGAAACCGGCTACGAGGGCATCAAGACCGACAACTGGTGGACCAGCACTCTCGCACCTGTCCTCAGCCGCCACCCCGTGAGCTATGTCCTCGTCTGGCGCAACGCCCACGACAAGCCTGGCCACTTCTTCGCCCCCTACCCTGGTCACCCATCCACCAGCGACTTCATCCGCTTCTACAACGTCCCCCAAACCCTGTTTCTACGCGACGTGAACGCCCTCTACCTCCAATAATCCTCACCATCGTAGGAGAAATCTTTGGGAAATTTTGTTTACATTACAAAACGCCACGCAGCGGCCTCTGACTTTGCTCCGGGCAAACCCTGGGTTTCAGTAGGGTAAACTGGGGGTTTCCCTAGGGTAAACTCCGACTTTACCCTAGGGAAACTCAGAAGCCCGTTTTTGGGGCGTTTTAGGGCACTTTTTGCGAACTTTGGGTGTTATGAAAATAATTAACAAGGCAAAAAGTTCCGCCCTT
>JAEEGI010013760.1_pt1 | contig 17128 bp, 10 predicted proteins | sample 8958751 | NCBI WGS metagenome assembly JAEEGI01 (sample SAMN16246545, study PRJNA631951) | gut metagenome | biome: gut microbiome; feature: rumen; material: KS-attached | host: Bos | place: Iran: Karaj | collected 2018-10
CCATTGACGACCCAAAGACCTTCGAACTCTACCAGCAGGGCCGCACCATTGGCACCTTCCAGTTTGAGTCGGCAGGTATGCAGAAATACCTGCGTGAATTAAAGCCCACCGTCTTCGAAGACCTCATAGCCATGAATGCCCTCTACCGTCCGGGACCTATGGGGTACATTCCGCAGTTCATCCGTCGTAAGCACGGTGAGGAACCGATTACCTACGATATTCCCGTGATGGAGAAATACCTGAAGGATACCTACGGCATTACCGTGTATCAAGAGCAGGTGATGTTGCTGTCGCGTCTGCTGGCCGACTTCACCCGAGGCGAGAGTGATGCCCTGCGTAAGGCAATGGGTAAGAAGAAGAAGGACATCGTCGATGCCATGAAACCCAAGTTCATTGAGGGTGGCAAGAAGAACGGCCACGACCCCAAGACGCTGGAGAAGATCTGGGCCGACTGGGAAGCTTTTGCCTCCTATGCCTTCAACAAGTCGCATGCCGCCTGCTACTCGTGGGTGGCCTACCAGACAGCCTACCTCAAAGCCAACTATCCTGCCGAGTTCATGGCAGCCATCATGAGTCGCCGCCGTGACCAGATTACGGAAATCACGAAACTGATGGACGAGTGCAAGGCAATGAAAATCAATACGTTGGGTCCTGATGTCAATGAGTCGTACCAAAAGTTCGGCGTGAACCATCATGGTGAGATACGTTTCGGACTGGCTGCCATCAAGGGGATGGGCGACGGTGTGGCGCAGGCCATCATCGACGAACGTGAGAAGAACGGACTCTATAAGGATATCTTTGACTTCGTGGAGCGCATCAACTTCAGTCAGATTAACCGCAAGGCTTTTGAGGCGCTGGCACTTAGTGGTGCCTTCGACTCGTTTGGCATCCGACGCGAGGACTTCTTCGCCCAGAATGCCAAAGGTGAGACCTTCATCGATACCATTATGCGTTTCGGACAGACCTATCAGGCCGAGAAGCAACAGGCTCAAAATTCACTCTTCGGGGCCTTCGAGGAAGTGGAAATCCAGCGTCCTGCCATCCCCAAGACCGATGAGCGGTGGAGTGACATCGAACGTCTGAACAAAGAACGCGAATTGGTGGGTATCTACTTGTCGGCCCATCCGTTGGATGAATACAAAATCGTACTTGACCACCTCTGTAACACCCGTTGTGCGGAACTGGCCGACCGCTGTGCGGCACTCGTCGACCGCGAGGACGTCACTCTGGGCGGCATCGTGACTGGTGTGCAGTCGCGGTTTAGCGCGAAGACCAACAAACCGTGGGGCATTATTACCCTTGAGGACTTCGAAGGTTCTGGCGAACTGATGCTCTTTGGTGACGACTGGCACAACCTGAATGGCAAGTTTACCGAAGGTGCTGCTGTCTATGTGACAGGTAAGATGCAGCAGCGTTTCAGCTATAGCGACCAGAAAGAACTGAAAGTGAGCAATGTCGAGCTCTTGCAGTCAGTCAAGGAACGTGCTATCGACCGCATTACCATCTCGATGAATACCGACCAGTTGAACGACCAGGTGGTGGAGGAGTTGAGTGAGATGATTGCCTCCAGTCCTGGCGCAACCAAGCTGTATTTCCTGTTGCGCGACACCACTGGCAAGAAACATGTACTGCTACGCAGTGCCTCGAAGTCGGTCAATCTGCGCAACGACCTGATTGCCTATATTGAGGAGAACGAGGCGTTGGACTATAAAATCAATTGACAAGCCCCCTAAGTTAGGGGGATGGGGGTCTGAACAACAGAATTGGCATACTATTTGTATATAAGAATATTGTATAACCCGGGGCAATGAACTCATGTTCAGACCCCCAACCCCCTAACTTAGGGGGCAAAAAATTAAAGATTATGGAAGTAACAATCACAAGTGAGAATTTCGAGAGCCTGAAGAATGGCGAGCAGCCGTTAGTAGTTGATTTCTGGGCAACATGGTGTGGTCCCTGCCGTATGGTAAGTCCCATCATCTCCGAATTAGCCAATGAGTACGACGGACGCATCACCGTTGGCAAGTGCGACGTTGAGGAGAACGAGGATCTGGCCGTTGAGTTTGGCATCCGCAACATCCCCACCATCCTTTTCTTCAAGGGTGGAATGGTCGTTGACAAGATTGTTGGTGCACAGCCTAAGGCCAAGTTACAGGAGAAGTTCGAGGCACTCCTGTAAGAATTGAAGAATTGTAAAATTGAAGAAGCGGGGTGGTCAGCTTACATGTTGACCACCCTGCTTCCGTCTGGCTGCTCCTCGATGCTGACTCGTACGGCATCGTCTGGCAGGATGTCCTCTATCAGCTCCGGCCACTCAATGAAGCATAGTGCGCCGCTGTAGAAGTATTCCTCGTAGCCCATGTCGTACACTTCCTCTAAGCGCTTGATGCGGTAGAAGTCGAAGTGGTAGATCTGCGGAGTGTGGAATGTGGAGTGTGGAGTGTGGAGTGTGTACTCATTGACGATGGCGAAGGTGGGGGAAGTAATGACATCATCGACGCCGAGTTCCTCGCAGATGGCTTTGACAAAAGTGGTCTTGCCAGCACCCATTTTTCCGTAGAAGGCAAACACACGGTGCTCGCCAATGTTTGCAATAAACTCCCGCGCAGCCTCGCGGATATGATCTATATCCTTGATGACTAAACTAATCATAATTTCTAATTTCTAATTCCTAATTTCTAACTACCGTTTTTTCCCATTCAGGGAGATAATCGGTATAATCATTTCCTCCATCGAGATACCGCCGTGCTGGAAGGTATTACGATAGTAGCTGACGTAGTAGTTGTAGTTGTTCGGATAGGCAAAGAAGTCGTCACCAATGGCAAACACGTAGGTCGTCGACAGGTTCGGAGCAGGCAAGTGGGCCTTGAGCGGTTCCTTGATGACGAACAGCTCCTTCGAGTCGTACGCCAGATTCTTGCCTAACTTATACCGCAGGTTGGTATTCGTGTTGCGGTCGCCAACAATCTTGACGGGGTTGTTGGCACGTATGCTACCGTGATCGGTAGTGATGAGCACGTGGTAGTCGCTCTGTGCCAGCGAACGGAAGACGTCGCGTATGACAGAATGGCGGAACCACGAGAGGGTGATGCTACGGTATGCCGACTCGTTATTGGCCAGCTCGCGAACCATCTTCGATTCCGTACGGGCATGTGACAGCATGTCGATGAAGTTGAATACCACCACATTCAGGTCGTTGCGCTCCAGCTGCTTCAACTGTCCAATGAAGCGTTCAGCCTCTGCCGACGTATTGATTTTATGATACGAGAAAGTGTTCTTCCGGCGGTAGCGGTCCAGCAGGGTCTGGATGAGCGGCGCTTCGTTCAGATTCTTGCCTTCCTCCTCGTCCTCATCGACCCATAGCTCTGGAAACATCTTGGCAATCTGCTCGGGCATGAGTCCCGAGAAGATGGCGTTGCGCGCATATTGTGTGGCTGTGGGCAGGATGCTGCAGTACACGTCCTCGTCGATCTCAAACAAGTCGCCTATCTCCTTCTCCAGCATCTTCCATTGGTCGTAGCGGAAGTTGTCGAGCACTATCATGAACACTTTCTCACCCTCGTTCAGCAGGGGGAAGACCTTCGTCTTGAACAGCTCGTTCGAAATGACCGGATGCTCCTTGCCCTGCATCCATTCCATGTAGTTCTGCTTGACATACTTCGCAAAACCGCGGTTAGCCTCCTGCTTCTGCATCTCCAGCATCTCCGTCATCTGCGAGTCGGTGGCGCTAAGTTCCAGTTCCCACCTCACCAGTTTCTTGTAGATGTCTGTCCAGTCATTCCACGTGCGACAGTCCATAATCTGCATCGACAGCTGCTGGAACTGCTGCTGATAGCCAGCCTGTACCGTCTCGGTCATGATTTCGCGACGGTGGATGTTTTTCTTCAGCGTCAGCAGTATCTGGTTAGGGTTCACGGGTTTGATGAGGTAGTCGGCAATCTGCTGGCCGATGGCTTGGTTCATGATGTCCTCCTCCTCGCTTTTCGTCACCATTACCACTGGCGTCTGAGGCGTTGTTTCCTTAATGCGCTGTAGCGTTTCCAATCCGCTCAGACCAGGCATCATCTCGTCAAGCAGCACGAGGTCGAACGTTCTCTTGCGGCATTCCTCGATGGCATCTGTACCGTTGGTCACCGTCACCACCTCGTACCCCTTCTTCTCTAAAAACAACAGGTGGGCGCGCAGCAGTTCCATCTCGTCGTCAGCCCACAGTAATACTCCGTTGGTCATATCTTCTATTAACGTTTCACGTTGCAAAGATAGCTATTTTTTTCGATACTCCCGTACAAAAGTGTCATAATTTGAATTATTTGTGATTACTTTGTGTATCTTTTTGGGGCATTTTTTTACTTTTTTATCTCGAAAGCCTTGTAATCTCAAAAATTTTACCTAAATTTGTGGCCGAACTATAATTATTATATAAAGGTATGAATTTAAAAAAGTTTTTAGCAGTTTTGATGATGATGGTTTCAGTCATCATGCTATCATTTTCATTGGTCAGTTGTAGTAGCAGTGACGATTCGGACCCTGCACCAGCCGCCAAGGCACCGAAGGTGGTCTCAACGTCACCAAGTAACAATGCAACAGAAATTCCTGTGGGCACCGTCAATGTCCAGATTACCTACGACCAGGAGGTGAGTATTGACAATAGTAAGAATGTAACGGTCACTGGCGCTGTTGTCAGGAAGGATGCCTCAGCAAGTGGTAAGGTGGTCAGCATTCCTGTAGAATGCTATGACTACGAAACCGTGGTGACCATTTCTATTCCGGCGGGATTCGTGCATACGTCTGGCGCAAAAGCCGATGCCTATTCACTGAGTTTCACTACGGAAGAGCAAGAAGAACCGGTTGAAGATACGTTCGAGCATGCTACAACTGCGGTCAAGAAGATGGGAGTGGGCTGGAACCTGGGTAATACCCTTGATGCTCACGATGCATCTAAGTCGTCATGGACAACCACTGCCGAACATGAGACCTGCTGGGGACAGCCTGTGACGAAGCGTGAACTTATTACGATGATGAAGGAGGCTGGCTTCGGTGCCATCCGTGTGCCGGTGACATGGTATCAGGAGATGGACTCTGAGGGCAAGGTCAAGGATGCTTGGATGAAACGTGTGAAAGAGGTGGTGGACTATGTGATTGGCGAGGGATTGTACTGCATTCTCAACGTACACCACGATACGGGTGCCGATAACGGCTTGTTCAAGTCGTGGATTAAGGCTGACGAGGACAACTACACGCAGAACAAGAGCAAGTTCGAATATCTCTGGAAACAGATTGGCGAGACCTTCAAGGATTACGACGAACACCTGCTCTTCGAGTCTTATAATGAGATGCTCGATGCCAAGAGTTGCTGGAACTATCCCACCTCAGTGGGTACTTTTGATGCTGACTATGCCAAGAAGTCTTTGGAAGCTGTCAACAACTATGCACAGAGTTTTGTAACTGCCGTTCGTAAGACTGGTGGTAACAATGCCATTCGTAATTTGATTGTCAATACCTATGCTGGTTCTGCCGGTGGCAACTGGTCGGAGAATGCAAATCTCCCCGTGGAACAGTTAAAGCTGCCTACGGACAAGGTGTCGAATCATCTCATTGTTGAAGTACACAGCTATCCGAATATCTCCAACGGTTTCAGCAAGGAGATTACCTACATTGACTGGCTCTTTAACAATATCAAGGAGAAGCTCATCACCAGACTGAAGGTGCCCGTAATCATCGGTGAATGGGGTACCAGCAATGTGGATGCCGGAGCAGGTAAGACTGACTATGATGTCCGCAAGAGTGATCTCTTCCAATTTGTAGACTATTGGGTGAAGAAGGCCAAAGAGCTTGACATTGCAACCTTCTACTGGATGGGCCTCTCTGACGGTGCCTACCGTAGCGTGCCGGCATTTAACCAGCCCGACCTGGCAGAGCGCATTGCGAAAGCCTATCATGGCGACAGCTATGAGGGCAAGTATCCCACAGCATCCTTCGAGTATGTGGTGACGTATAATCAAGACTGGGCGGAGATGTTCCTCTATGGTGACTGGAATGACAGCGGCTTCAAGGTGAGCGACTACCAAAGTATTACTGTGGAGATGGACAAAGCCTACGGCGACAAGCTGCAGATTAAGATTTACGGCGACATGATTGAAAAGGATACTTATAAAGAGCAGTATGTGCCCCTGTCGGCATCTTCGGCAACGACAACGGCCACCTTCGATGGTGCGGTACTGGGCTCAACTTTCCAGCGTATTACTCTCCAGACGAATGCCGGTCTACAGACTGCCAGACTGAAGAGTGTTAAGTTGACGAAAGCAGATGGCTCCGAGGTGGCTGGCATGGTAACGTCGGCTTGGGGATGTGACGTGGTTGGCGAAATCACCACATCAGAATAAACGGGCGAACAAATAAAAAAAGAATGCCGATCCGCAAGGACCGGCATCTTTTTTGTCTCTTATTACTTGTCATCGCCAGAAGTCATCGTCGAAGATGTCGTCGACGTTGCTGTTTTGTTGTGCCGGGCCGTCGTTGAACAAGTCGTCGTCGTTGCCGTTTTCGTTTTCATTACCGTTTTCGTTACCGTTATCGTCTTCGTCTTCGTCACCTTCTATCGTAATGCTCTCCGGCTCGTCCAGCAACGGCTGGGTGGAGATTTCCACGGGTTCTATCTCCTTTTCGAAGAACACCTCGTAGTCGCGATAGCTGTAGGTCGTGCCTAACAGTCGCAGGTTCTGTTCGCTGACGATGAGGCTGCGGCAGGTATGCAGCATGTCGGCCAGACTACCTTCTACACTATACAGCTGGTGGGCATACTGACGGGCCTCGTCGTAGCTGAGGAAACCACTGATGAGCATGCGGCACAGACCGTTCTGGTCCTGGTCGGTGACGATGTCGAAGTTTCGTACCAGATAGTTCGAGAAGTTATACTTCGCCATTTCGTAGAGCAGCTGGTTCTGGTTGACGGAGTCCGGCTGATAGGCCAGCAGGAACACGTAGTTGACATTGCGCTCGAAGGTCAGCGTGTCGACCTGTGTGGAGTCGCCGGCATTGAGTACCATAGCCCGTCGCGACCAAACGTCGCCCATGTCGAACTTGCCGCCATGCAGGGTACGGCCCTGTTGGACGCCACGCAGAATCATACCGGCCATTTCGCTGACCTCGCTCTGAGGATATTTCTCAACCACCTGTTTCATGCGGTCGGTGCAACCCTGTGCATCACCCTCGTTGAGCAGACTCAAACCCTCGATGAACAGGAACTTCGGGCGGTGCTGACCCAATGGGAAACGGTCCTCCGACAGCTGGGTGTTGGCTTTCACCTCTAAGAAGCGGTCGGCCTTGAAAGCGTCGTAGGTGGCAGCATATATCGAGTCTTCTATGTGTACGCCAAAGCGCTGATTCTCCACAAAGTGCGGGTCGGAGAGCAGGACGGTCCACTGGCTCTCTGGGAAGTCGGCCTTGAGCATGGCCAGACAGCGGTCGGCTTCCAGCGTGCGACCCTGTCGTGAGAAGAGCAGGAACAGGTGGTACCATGCCTCGTCATTGTTCTCGTAGTCGCTGAAGTCGGTGGTCAGGCGTGTCAGTGCCTTTTCGCTGAGTCGCAAATTGTCAAGCTTGTCCTTGAAGATGATGCCCGAATGGAACAAACCGTCCTTGATGGCGTCGTTGCTGGCAGCAATCTGTTCCTCGGTAAACGGTATCTGTGCCAGGTAGTATTCACGGTTGTGGGGATCGAGGGCTGTGCTGTCGGTGGCGGCCTGATCCCCAACGACTGAATCGTTGGGCACTGTGCCGTCGGCACCGCCATTGCCTTTCATGTTTTCCAGGCCTTCTATACCGTCTGCCCCTTCAGCATCTTCCGTACCTTCTGGCGTCAGGCTTATCACGGTTTTGTTGACACGCTGCCAGTCGTCAACGTTTTCGCGCTTGCCCCATTGTCGCTGGAAGGTCTGCTTACCCTGACTGACAACCTGAGGATTATAGAAATACCACTGTCCGTTGCCTTGCGTCACGGGCTGCTTAGGCGTGGCAGACTGTTGCTGCTGGTTGTTGCCCACCGCTGACTGCTGGGCGAGAATCTGTTCCGCTTCAGCCTCTTCGCGGGCTCGCTGTTCCTCCTTTTCTTTCTTCTTTAGCTCCTCAATGATACGGTCAATGATTTTCAGCCGCTCTTCTTCCGGCATCTTGGCCAGCCGTTGCAGCGAGTCCTGCAACTCCACACTGCTGGTGTGGGGCACCAGTTCGTCGAGCACCTTCGAGCGGTCTGACAGTTGTTTGTAGTCTTTACGGTCCTTGTCTAATAGTCCGATGGCCTCGCCGTAGCAGCGCTGGGCATCGGCAAATTTCTCGCGTTCCCAGTACAGGTTACCCAATGTCAACAGCAGCACACCCTTCTCGATGCCGCTACGGGTCGCCTTCTTGTTGCCCTCTTCGTAAGCCTCGATGGCCTGTATGGTATCGCGTTCAGCCAGCCAGATGTTACCGATGGCATAGTATATCTGGTCCTGATAGTCTTTGTTGTTGTCCGATGCCGCCATGCGTTTCAGCTTGCGCACCATCTGCTTGGCATTCTTGCTGCCACGGGCCATCACCTCGGTCTGGGCAATGCGGGCATTGAACTCCAGCTCGTAGGGCGGACTGAGCCTGATGACACGTTTGAAGGCATAGAAGGCCTCATCCTTATGACCCAGCAGGGCCTGGATTTGTCCCAGCAGGAACCACTCCCTGGCTCTCTGCTTGCGACGCTTCTCGTGTTTGATGACCTTGCGCAGGTAGGGGATGGCTTCTTCGTACTGCTGTGAACGGATATAATAGTCAGCATAGGTGTAGTCCCAGTCAGCTACGGCACGGTAGTGCATCGTGTCACGCTTCTGCTTGGTCATCAGGTCTTCGGCTTCGTACAGCCAGTCGAGTTCCGTATAGCTCTTGGCCTGCCAGGCACGGGCAATGCCCCTGATGGCCGGCTGACCTTGATACAGACGCGTCATATACGAGAAGGTGGCGGCAGCCTCTTCGAACTGTCCCTGTTGGAATTGTGACTTACCCATCAGCAGCCAGGCACGCCACAGGAAGGGGTTATATTCGCGACGGGTGAGCCATTCGACGTCCTTTGCCGTCTTGCGGCGGCTCTTCTTCCATTCCGGACGGGCCTTGATGCTGTGCAGCTTGATGGCCTTCTCCGATTTCTCAATGGCACGGTCGAAGTTGCCCTTGCCCAACTGCTGGCTTTGCTTGTTGCCGACGGTGTAGAGGGGAATGAGTTCGGTGTGGTTGTCCTTGTTGCCGTTCTCCTTCTCCAAACAGCCGTCGATGAACGCCTGCGAACCGTTGAAGTAGGTGTTGTAGCGTGCCGTAAAGGCATGCCAGCGGCGCGTGTTGGCGGTATTCTTCTTGGTGGAACAGCCTGTCAGGAGGGAGATAGAGGAAGATAAAAGTAGAAAGAGGAAGATAGAGGACAATAGTTGTTTCGAAGAATGCTGTCCACAGGACATTTGTCTTTTATCTCCTTCTATCTCCTTCTGTCTTCCTTTATCTACTACTTCCGCCAGCTTACATTCACTTCTGCTGGTACACGAGGCACAGTCGCCCTCTTTCGTAACGACAGGCTCATCCGTGCCACCTATTGAGAATAAAGCAGCAACGGCACCCAGTACCACGAGCGAAATGACGACTATCAGCAGAAATGACATAATCTATGCGGTAGCAAATTATTCACTCTTCACTTTTCACTTCAAAACCTGCAGCTTTGACGTCTTCCCAGAACTTCGGGTATGACTTCGTCACCACCTGTGGGTTGTTAATCACCAGACCATCCTTTCGCAGGGCTGCCGGCGCAAAGGCCAGTGCCATACGGTGGTCTTCATACGTATCGATGCCAACCTCCAGCGACGGCTCACAGCGCTCACCGTCCCACAGCAACTCGCTATGGTTGATGTCGTGGATGACGTAGCCTAACTTCCGCATCTCCCTCTTCATGGCTTCAATACGGTCGGTCTCCTTAATTTTCAGCGTCGACAGACCCTTGAAGTGGAACTTGACGCCTAACAGTGCACAGCAAACGATGAATGTCTGTGCCAAATCGGGTGAATTGACGAAGTCATACTCTAAACGGGGTACGCAGCGACCAGAATGGCGCAGCGTCACGGTTGTAGGAACGCCTGGGGCTGTAGTTTCGAAAATGGTCTTCACACCCAGCAGGCTGAAGATATAGCGTACTGACGAATCCCCCTGCTTTGAGCCGTCCATCAGACCCTCTAAGCGTATCTCGTCGTCGGCATTTGTCGACAGTGCCATCATCTCATACCAGTATGAGGCCGCACTCCAGTCGTTCTCTATCAGATAGCTGCGTTCCTTGTAGGGCTGCGGCTTTATCACAATGGTTTCGTAGTCGCTCCATTCGGCGTCGGCACCGAACTCACGCATGGTCCACAGCGTCAGGTCGATGTAGGGACGTGAAATGACGTTACCCGTCAGGTGCAGCGTCAGACCCTCGCTCAGCATGGGTCCAATGAGCAGCAGGGCTGAGATGTACTGCGAACTGATGTTGCCGGGTACGTCCAACCGACCTCCTTCCAGTCTGCGTCCACGGATGCGGAGTGGGGGAAAGCCCTCTTCACCGATGTACGTGATGTCAGCACCCAAGTGGCGTAGCGCCTCAACCAGCACCCCGATGGGGCGCCGTTTCATGCGCTCCGTACCTGTCAGCACGTGTTCCTCACCTTCGCTGACGGCTTTCAGTGCCGTCATGAAGCGCATGGCCGTACCTGCGGCCATGATGTCAATCTCATACGGATTGTCGCGCAGTGCCCTGATGATAACCTCCGTGTCGTCGCAGTCCGACAGATTATCGGGTATCGTCCTGCTGCCCGACAAGGCATAAATCATCAGTGCGCGGTTTGAGATACTCTTCGATGCCGGCAACTTCACTGAGTAGTCCAACACCTTCGGGCTCGATATCTTAATTTGCATATCTTCTTCTATCTTCTTCTGTCTTCAGTATTCTGACTTCTTTTACCTTATTTATATATTATAACTTGCAAAGTTACGAATTATTTCATGGCTGGCCAAGGAAATAACATAAATTAAAGAACTTTTCGATAAAAAGTGCTACAAAAATTTGCAGGATTCAAAAAAACTCCGTACCTTTGCAGGCGATTTCGAGAAAATCAACATAATTGTTCGGGATTTAGCGCAGTTGGTAGCGCACACGTCTGGGGGGCGCGAGGTCGCTGGTTCGAGTCCAGTAATCCCGACAGAAAGAAAACCCAAGTTGTTGATTTTCAATAGCTTGGGTTTCTTCTATGCTTTAAATTGGCGTGATTTTGGCGTGATAACAATCTTTAACGGGTTATCAGCTGTTATTCAGTACTTCGGTATCATGTTCTCTCTATAATTGAGATAAAAGATTAAACCAATCAATCCTGAAAAAACCATTAATATAGCGAAGGGGAACCATAATTCTTCCCATATTCTTCCCCACTGACATTGCTTAAAAGCAGTATACGTTGAGTAGGCAACACTGATGAGGGTCAACACAAACATAGCCCAGAAGTTCCACCAAGAAAGATAAATACCCTTATCGGCACCTAACTCCTTCTTGGCTTTCTTTATTCTCATGTCACAGGCCTTGTTGACAGACTCGATGGTGGACTCTGCATGTTTGGTGATGGCAACATTGACTTTGTTAGCAACATCGCCCACATTCCGATTCACTTCTTGGGAAATCAACTTCGGCATTTCTGCCAAAACCGCTTTATCAGTTGGAGACAAGCCAACCTTCATGTCCTTGTAACCATCCAATCGCTTCTGAATGGCCTTTTGCTCTTTCTGGATACTAGCATTTTGTTCTTGCAGATTCTCGATGTTTCTTATTATTTCTAGAATCTTTTCCAAGAACTCTGCACTATCATCCAAACTACTACCAGAAGATGGCGCACCCTCGTTTTGAGGGTTACTATCTTCTATCTGGTTCTCAGTTGGAGCCTGCTCGATATCATCGAACACGTTCTTAGCATTATCGTAATTCTTCTTCATTATATAATTATACTATTACATATTTATATTATTACCTTCCATAACCACGACGGATAACCTTCCTCGGGCAACTCTTCGCTACGGCTCTGGCGATACGCTTTGCACGAAGCAGTTCGTCATCGTCATCCTTCTTTCTGTGAGGCAGGTCATTGTTGCTTCCTCCACAACCTCCTGAAGAATAACCAGAACCGCCAGGAACACTCATTATCTCAAAGAATACGCACAAAGAAACCTCCATCACCTCTTCAAGAAAGAATTCAAATTCATCTTCGAGAGCCTTGAAGGTGCTACTCATAGCATTGACGATGTTCTCAGAGACATCGAAAGTGAAGTGTTCAAGTTCTTTGTCGTTCTCAAAACTACGGTCAAACTCAAAATGTTCTTTCTTCGTTTCAGGATTGACAGGCTCACAAACGAAGTGATGACGCTCTGCATATTCAACTCTGGCCTTCTGATCTTCGTCTTTTCTCTTAGCCGTCTCTGCGTCCATATCCTTGTGCAGTTGTTTCCATGTAGCCTCAATTCTGCTGGCCGTAAGCTGTCGGCCTATCTCTGAGGCATTATACTTCGAGTTACCGCGTTTGATGGTATAGCCGACAATCTTACCTCCTGTATCTCTTCTGAGTTCTGCAGAATATCCATGCTTCTCAATCATCCGTTGAAAACTATTCCAGTCAAACCGATTCATATTTCTCAGAATATCATAGATGGCATTCTTGATTTCAGCCTTGTGCTCTTCACTGATTTCCCGCGACTGTTTCCAGCCCATACTTTTGTTGATGCTGTTGGCTGCCATCACGGCCTTCTCGCCGATAAGATTGGTATCATTGATTCTGCCATCGACAGTAAAGCGTGAAACCATGAAGTGAAGATGGGGAATCCCACTCTTTGCATCGTGGTGCAGCATGGCCAACCATTTGCTGTGGGCCAGGTCCATCTGTTTCGATGACACCTTACCCTCCTTATTCTTGAACTCTATCTTATCCATCTCCTCGATAAACCTATGGGCAAACCACTTCCATTGCTCCAACCTCCAACCTTTCGACTCTTCCTTTGTCGGCGACACCTCCATTGCAATCAGGTTCCTAATCACAGGCTTACCCTTGGCGATGTAGTTCTCCCCGGCATACTTGAACTGAATCCAAATATCATCGAGGTCATCTTCTGAAACGGCTGCAGTCCTATCTCCTGCCATGTTTTCACAGCATACGAACTCTGCATTCTTTTTCAGCGTGGCATACGTCGTATAGGCGTTGCCGTGCGCTATGGCCCTTGCTCTTGCTATCATCATCTAAACCCTTTCAATCTTTTTGTCAAGATACTCAACCAAAGAGAAGAGACTCTTCCACCACTTTTGAATCACAGGCATAGATCTGAGTAATTGTTTTCTCTTCTCTTGATCCGTTTGGAGTCCAATAATGTTGTTGGTGAAGTTCACGATGTCCCTGCGGGCAGCTATCAGTTCGTCCCTGAACTTCGTATCAGGTATCCCCGGTTTGTAACCCATCAGCACCTTCCGACAGTACTCACTGAAGTTCATTCTGCACCTCTGGGCATTGCCAGCGATGTACTTCTCTTCCTCATCCGACAATCTCAAGGCCCTCGGCTTTCGAACGGGTGAAATGTCCGCTTCCGACTTGTGGGGTCTTCCCCTGCGTCTCATAATTCTCTTTCCCTTTGTGTTATTCTGCATATTTAAATACGATTAATGTTCAACATAATGAGGTGCGAGCCTGCGAGTACTCTGTCATCAACACTTGTCGCCAAGTGTTCAAGAGTTTTTCGTATCACGAAAAAACCTCTTGCTACTGTACGTCACATTTCGGAACCTCTGACAGCGCAAAGGTAGGGGGAATAATTTATAATGCCAAGAAATATAAGCTCTATTTCTCGACAATGAATAACTTTATCTTTGTTGTTTTTCAGATGGTTTCAGTTAGGTATTATTGGATTAAAATGTTTCAGTGATAATTTCGCAGATGTGGCAGATCAGCTTACTTTATCCAACAACTTCTTACCTATAGACAGGTGTGGGGAAGGTGATGGTGCTGGGATGTAGAAGTCGTCGGAGAGAGTGCGGCCGTCTATTTGTTTGGTCAGGCGGTAGTGGCCGGGCGTGAGGTGGAGCAGGCCGATATGGCCATAGACGGTGGCAGAGTCGTGGGCAGCTACGGTGCTCAGGACGGAGGTGAAGCCGAAGTGCTTGGGGAAGGGAACTTGCTGCCAGTGGCCGTCAGTCTCGCGTTCGATGGTGTACTCCTGTCCGTAGCTCACATCGTAGTCGTTGGGATTGATGATCCTCGCCTGCACCACGGAGTCGATTCGCGAGATGCTTTTGTCGATGATGACGAGGCGCAGGGTGTCTGCACTGGTCAAGGCCTCAGTGCTGTCCGTCGGCTGTTCTGCATCTGCCACCGTCTGCCGTGCCGTTGGACGGCAAGAGGCGAATGCGAGGGCGGTAATCAGGAGGAAGAGAAGTTTTGCTTGTTTCATTTCATTTTATTTGTTATTTTTGCTGCAAAGTTACGGAAAAGGGAGGAGAAAGCGTACGGAGAGGACGGAAAAGTGGATGCCGAGGGTGAAAGTCCGAACAAATGTTCAGGCGTTTTGTAACATTTCGGGGGGTACGACTGAAAAATTCACATCATTCCGTCGGATTCCATCGGGGCAATCTGATATAAGGGCAGTGCCAGATTGATACTGACATCTGCCCTAACGAGAGAGAGTTTATAATCTGTTCTTTTCATCGTTACCGGCACCTGTACCCTTATATTTGCTTCGGGTCGAATTGAATTTATACGTCAGGGAAATGCCGAACTTCTGCGTATAGACGTATGCATCCTTAGTCATTAATGCCACGGGATAGGTGGCCTGCCACTTTTCACGCAGCGTCTTGAATACATCGTTGGCAAAGAAGATGGCTGTAAGCCTTTCGCTGAAGAACGACTTCTGCAGGCGGAGGTCGATGTTGAACTTGTGGCTGTCGCGTGTAAAACCGTAGTCGTTGCTGGTGACATAGCGGAGATAGAGCATGGCCTTTGCGGTCTCGTCAATGATGAACCAGTTGCGCAGGCTGAAGGTCCATTCAGGCTTGTCGAGACCGATTGTTACGCCGGAGTACTTCGTCGGGAAATGCTGCTGCCAGTAACTCAACGTCAGCGTAGGCTGATAGAATCCGAGTTTCGGGGAGGCGACAAGCGACGCATGCCATGCCTCCTGACGGTCGAAGTTCCGTCGTGTCCATATCGTCATGTCACTGCCTTGCTCGTATGGACTGCCATACGAGAAGAAGATGTCTTTGTTCAGCGTGTAACCCGCTGACAGACTCAGCCATGAATAGTTAAGTCGCAGGTCTATATCCTGCCGATTGGTGGGTCTGAGCAACGGATTTCCGCCCTCCACCTCGTAGCGGTTGTCGTATTGGACGTAGGAGCTGAGCATATAGTAGGAGGGGCGCTTGATACGCTTGTTGTAACTAAACTCTGCTCCCCACTTGCCTTTCTTCCATCCGACGGAGAGATTCGGGAACAGGTCGCCATACTTACGGCTGGGTTCTTCCTGATATACACCGAAAGAGCGATAGTCGGTAGACACCCGCTCATAACGCAAGCCTCCGTCAAAGCTCCAGTCGCCCAAATGCAGGGCGTATTCGGCAAAGCCAGCAATGTTGCTCTCCCTGATGTCATCGTCTGATGACTTGACGTAATGCTCCTCGTTCTCGTTGGTGCCATAGCTGTGGGTGCGGGTCACCTCGGAGCCGATACTCAGCTCGCCCTTCCATACGGGATAGGACAGCACCAGCTTGCCTGCCAACATGTTACGGTGGTCTTCATTTCGCAGATGGATGTCACGGTCTTCGATTTGCAGGCTGCGCTCCGTCTCAACGTCACTTCTGACTTTCTTGTTCCAAAGCCAGGAGCCGTTGAAGTCGATACCCAGTTTACCTATCTTGCCGACGTAATAGGCATTGGCCTCATGAATGGGACCGTCAGTCTCCGTCGTTCCCATCCACTGGTCGACGATTCCCTCCAGTTCGTCATTTCTGGTAATAGTCTGTACGCAGTTTGCCTCGCCTCCCATATAGAGTGAGCCGTCGAGACTATATTTGAAACCTATCGAGTTGTTGGCATTGATGTCGTAGCTCATACCAATCTCGCCACTGAGGTCTGTAAACCAGAAAGTGTTTGGGCAAGTCTGGTCGAGAGCAATGCGGTCACCATTGATATTTGATTCCAAGCCGACTCTGTTGTCCTCTGAATGGTGGTTATTGTAGAATGTCATGGTGCCGAACAGCTCCAGGCCACCTTGACGGTATTTCATTTCCAAATCGTCGTAAGTCGTCCACTTCCTGTTGTTGGCCACTTGGCTGAATGCCTCTATGCTAAAGCCGTCACCCTGCGGAAGAATGGTCTTGATGCGGATAACGGCATTCACCTCGGCATTGTACTTGGCACCAGGCGAGGTGATGATGTCCACACTCTTGATGTTGTCAGACTTCAGCTGTTTCAGTTCCTTAGCACTCTGCACTTTTTTGTTGTTGATGTAGATTTCGGGCGTGCCTTTGGCAAAGACGGTGAAATTGCCTTCGCTACCCTGCACGCCGGGCAGCATGGAGAGAACATCGTCTGCTGTTCCGACATCTTTCAGCATCGAGTTTTGAATATCCACGGTCATGCCGCCCGTGGTCATCTTGTATTGAGGAATCTCTCCCTTTACTGTCACATTCCCCAAGGTATATGTGTCGGGCTGCATCCGAATGGTTCCGATGTCTGAGGTCTCACACCTTTTATATATGGTTTTGTAACCCACGAAGGAGATGCGGGCGAGAACGGGATGTTGCTCGCATGGAATGACGAAGAGACCGCTTTCATTAGAAACTCCGCCAGTGATGAGTGTAGAGTCATGTGGCGAAAGCAGGGCGATGTTGGCGTAGGCTACGGGCTGGCCTAGCTCGTCGATGATGGTGCCCTTGTAGCGGTTGGCTGTTTTCTGCGGACACTCGACGGTGATTTCTGTGCTGTCGATGCTCATGCGGATGGGATAGAAGCCTATCATCTGACGGATGGCATCGGGCACGGTCTTGCGACGAATGGTGGTAGTGATGCGGAAG
>JAEEGI010013781.1_pt1 | contig 17110 bp, 12 predicted proteins | sample 8958751 | NCBI WGS metagenome assembly JAEEGI01 (sample SAMN16246545, study PRJNA631951) | gut metagenome | biome: gut microbiome; feature: rumen; material: KS-attached | host: Bos | place: Iran: Karaj | collected 2018-10
AGTTCCTTGATAGCTTCATGAGAGAACAGGATAGCATCCAGCATGACGTCTTCGGATCCTTCGTTTGCACCGGCTTCAACCATCATGATGGCATCCTTGGTGCCGGCGACATACAGGCTGATCTTGCTCTTTTCGCGCTGCTCCTCATTGGGCATCAGCACATACTGGCCATCGACCATGCCGACATGCACGCTGCCGGTAGGGCCAGCCCAGGGGATATCACTGATACCCAAGGCAATGGAAGAACCCAGCATGGCGGGGATTTCCGGCGGGACATTGGTATCGACGGAAAGGGCCGTAGCGACCACCTGCACATCATTGCGCATTCCCTTGGGGAACAGGGGACGCAGGGGACGGTCGATCAGACGGCAGGTCAGCGTAGCCTTTTCGGTAGGCCGGCCTTCACGCTTGATAAAGCCGCCGGGAATCTTACCCACGGCATACTGCTTTTCTTCAAAGTCAACTGCCAGCGGGAAAAAGTCCACGCCCTCGCGGGGGGTATCGGATGCGCACACATTGACCAGAACGGCGGTATCACCCATGCGCACCAGTACGCTGCCGTCAGCCTGCTCGGCATAGCGGCCAAAGTTGAAAGACAGCGGATAACCCGCGAATTCCATCGAGAAAGTCTTGTTTTCCATTTTTTCTTCTTCTCTCCTCCACACTTCTTCCAGATACGGCGTTCTCTTCCGGCCGTATCCCTACAAAAAAGCTAACGGCTGTCTGGCGGTTGGACCGCCAAAGCGTTCCGTTAGCTTTTTCTTTGCGCTTACTTGCGCAGACCCAGCTGAGCGACCAATGCGCGGTAGCGCTCGATGTCGGTCTTCTTCAGGTACTCCAGCAGTCCACGACGCTGGCCAACCATCAGAAGCAGGCCGCGGCGGCTATGATGGTCCTTCTTGTTCAGCTTCAGATGCTCATTCAGGTGATTGATACGAGCGGTCAGCAGAGCAACCTGGACTTCGGGAGAACCCGTGTCGCCCTCATGACGGGCATACTGCTGCATGATCTCAGCCTTGTTGATGTTCATAATGTTTTCCTCCTCTTGGGGGTGGCGCCCCGATTCAAATTGCCGCCAGCACAGCAGGCCGTAGGAGACTCGGCGCCCCGAGCCGACGGTTCATAAAGCCACGTCTGTCATTCTAACATGAAAAACGTGGCTTGTAAATATCTTTTATGACGAAAAACGAGGGAAAACTACAGCAATTTCGCCCGTTTTCGGATCAATCTCTGCGGAACAGATCGCGGGTATAGACCTTTTCCTTCACGTCATCCAGGACAGAGTCATAACGGTTGGCAATTATACAGCCGCATTTTGCTTTGAACTTGGCCATATCGTTGCAGACAATGGAGCCGAAGAAAGTGCTGCCCTCTTCGAGCGTGGGCTCATAGATCAGAATAGTGGCACCCTTGGCCTTGATGCGTTTCATAACACCCTGGATACTGCTCTGACGGAAGTTATCGCTGTTGCTCTTCATGGTCAGACGGTAAACGCCGATGACGACATTGTGCTCTTTGTTCGGATTGAAAGCGTCATTGCCTGTGTAAGCACCAGCGATCTCCAGTACCCGGTCGGCTATGAAATCCTTGCGGGTGCGGTTGCTCTCAACGATGGCAGTCATCATGTTCTGCGGAACGTCCTGATAGTTTGCAAGCAGCTGCTTGGTATCCTTGGGCAGGCAATAGCCGCCGTATCCAAAGGATGGATTGTTGTAATAATCGCCTACACGGGGATCCAGGCATATGCCTTTGATGATTTTTGCCGTATTGAGCCCTTTTACTTCGGCATAGGTGTCCAGTTCGTTAAAGAAGGACACACGCAGTGCGAGATATGTATTGACGAACAGTTTAGTTGCTTCCGCTTCCGTATACCCCATGAACAGCGTTTCGATAGGGTTCTTGATGGCGCCTTGCTGCAGAAGGGCGGCGAAAATGCGGGCAGCAGCTTCGGTATGCTCATCACAGCCCACGATAATGCGGGCAGGAAAGAGGTTGTCATAGAGAGCTTTTGATTCGCGAAGGAATTCTGGACTGAAAATGATGTTGTCCATGCCGGTCTTTTCACGGATCTGAACAGTATATCCGACAGGAATCGTAGACTTGATCACGATTGTAGGTTTTTCGCTGCGTTCTGCAGTGGCGGCTTTGATCAGTTTCAGTACGCTTTCGACAGCGGAGCAGTCAAAGAAGTTCTGCTTGGGATCATAATTTGTCGGAGCAGCAATGACGATAAAGTCAGCATCTGCATAGGCGGCGGCACCATCAGTGGTCGCTTTAAGGTTTAGAATGCGCTTGCCTTCCTTGGCTTCCGCCAGATATTTCTCAATATACTCATCCTGGATGGGACTGATCCAGCGGTTTAGCTTTTCGACTTTTTCGGGCACGATATCAACAGCAGTGACAGTATTGTGCTGAGCGAGAAGAACTGCGATGGAAAGACCGACATAGCCGGTGCCGGCGACTGCAACTTTATAGGAACGTTCAACATTGAAAGCGACCGAAGTGTCATCGCTGACCATCAGGGTAGCAGTGTCAAATTGCAGGACTTCGGCAAGCGCCTGCAACTGATCTACGGAGGGCGTGAAATCCTCCGATTCCAGACGTGAAATCAGTCCGCGGTGAATGCCGGTCATCTCGGCAAGCTTTATCTGAGTGATCTTCATCGCCTTACGGCGTGCAGCAACGGTTTCTGCGAGCAGTTTCAAGGACAGTTTTTTCATATTTTGCACCTCTGACGTCACTGACAGTGACATTTTTGTTCTTTAATATGTGGGCTACTAAATAATAATAACAGTAGCACTGGCAAGAATCAAGGGCTTTATCGCAAACAATTGCAATAACAATACAAAAAACTTCGCAAAAACCAGATGTGAGAATTATAATGTCACTGAAAGAGACAAAAACCCGGACCTCCGCATTTGGAGGACCGGGTAATAAGATCCGAATTGGTTCGGATTACTTTTTCTTGGCCTTCTTCTTGTTGACGGCTTCCTTCATGTCCTTGCCGGCCTTGAAGGCGGGGGTGCGGGAAGCAGCGATTTTGATGGTCTCACCGGTGCGGGGATTGCGGCCGGCATGAGCGGAACGGGTACGCACTTCAAAGGTGCCAAAGCCAACCAGAACAACCTTGCCTTCAGCGGCCAGGCCTTCGGTGATGCTGTCCAGAGTAGCGGCAACGACCTTAGCAGCTTCTGCCTTGGTGATTTCGGCCTTGGAGGCTACGGCTTCAATAAGTTCAGTCTTATTCATGGGTTACATCCTTTCTAGAATTGTGGATAAATTTGGTCCGAGGCACATTATATAGCGTGCTTTCGCGTTTTGCAAGTATTTTTCTCAGTACCGCATGATGAGCGGTGCGGCAGCAGCACCGATCTTGTAGAGAGGATGCTCAAAACGTCGTTTTACGTGCTGCAGCTCATTGCGGATGTCGATGTGCTGAGGACAGTGCTGCTCGCATTTACCGCATTTGATGCACAGGCCTGCATTGCTGCGTACTTTTCTCAGCGTTGTACACATGAAGTATTCACGCAGCGAATTGACATATCCATCCGTGTAGCTTCCATTATATAATGCAAAACATGTGGGAATATCCACCCCGCGCGGACAGGGCTGGCAGTAACCGCAGCCTGTGCAGCTTACGTGCGTATTGGCTCTTACCGCTTCAAGTACCCGGGCATACATCTCCAGCTCGGATGCATTCAGCTGTCCGGGCAGGCTCTCCCCGGCAATGCGGCAGTTTTCTTCCACCTGCGACAAATCATTCATGCCGGACAGCACTACAGTCACTTCAGGATGATCCCAGATCCATCTGAGTGCCCAGTCGACCGGCGAACGCTGTGGCTGTGCCTGCTCAAAGACGCTGAGTGCCGCTTTAGGCAGCCCTCCGGCGAGCTTCCCGCCGCGCAGCGGTTCCATGATGACGACCGGCAGGCCTTTTTCATGAGCGTAGCGGAGACCTTCGATGCCTGCCTGACTGTGCTCATCCATATAATTGAACTGAATCTGGCAGAAATCCCAGTCATAAGCATCGACTAATGCTTTAAACTGCTCTGTACCACCGTGAAATGAGAATCCGATCTGGCGGATCTGACCGTTCCGCTTTTTCTCCTGTACCCATTCCAGCGCACCGAGCGCGCAAAGACGCTGCCAGCTCTGAGCGTCATTGAGCATATGCATCAGGTAATAGTCGATATGATCGGTACGCAGACGCTTCAGTTCTTCATTAAAGAAGATATCAAATTGTTCTGTTTTCGTAAGCCGGTACTGCGGAAGCTTCGTGGCAATGAAAACCTGATCACGGCATCCATAATCCTGCAGAAAATGCCCCAGGCATTCCTCGCTCCCGGGATAAAGATAGGCTGTATCGAAATAATTGACACCCTTTTCAAGCGCGAGAGCCATTTCCATATTGGCTTTATCCTGGTTAATAACACCATTTTTGCGTGTAAAACGCATACATCCATAGCCGAGTACGCTCAGCTGGTTGCCGCTGCGTGGATCTGTTCTGTACTGCAAAGCATCCTCCTGGTCGAGTTTTTTCTATTATATATTTCCTCCTGTTATATGACAAGCGTCGGATCTCGCGGGCTTCGGTATTATTTTTTATAATACTTTCAGTATTTTTTTACAAAACATGTAATGGACATTGATTTTTGCTGAATGATAGCGTATAATAATCTGCACAATGTTCGGAGAAGCATTTTCTCGACCCGAATATTGCAGAATAGCCGTTTTTTCAGCGTATTACGCTAGAAAAATAAAATTTTTATGGAGGAATGAACCATGAAGAACCTGTCCAAGCTTCTTGCGATGCTTCTGGCCGTGATCATGGTGCTGGGCGCGGTTGCTGCTTCTGCGGAGACCCTGTACGAGCGCGGTGATGACGACGAAATCTATGAAGAAGTATTCGGCGAGTACAACGAGCTGATGGCGAAGGCCAAGGCTGCCCCGACTGACGATGAGCGCTTTGTGCTCGAAGCTCAGGCTGAGGCTATGCTGCTGAACACAGCTGCTTTCGTGCCTTTCACCACCCAGGGTGGTACCTATCAGATCACCCGCATCGCGTACCGCACCGTTCCCTTCGCCAAGTGGGGCAACGATGACGACCGTTGGTACGGCCTTGTGATTTCTGATGAGTTCGTGACCAAGGAAGAGCGCGCCGAGCTGATCGAAGCGTGGAACACCGCTGCTGCTGGCGGCGATGCCTATGATCCTGCTGCGATCCTGACCGCTAAGGGCCACACCATCAACCCCGATTATAAGACCACCTTCTCTACCGCTCCGGTAACCCTGGACTGGCTGAACACCTCTTCCCAGTCTGATACCGAAGTCCTGGTACAGTGCGTAGACGGCCTGGTCGAGTACGACAACATGGGTACTCTGCAGCCCGCTCTGGCCGAGTCCTGGGAAGTCAGCGAAGACGGCCTGACCTACACCTTCAAGATCCGTGAAGGCGCTAACTGGTACACCTCTGAAGGTACCGAGTATGCTCCTGTGACTGCTTATGACTTCGTAGCTGGCTTCCATCACATGCTGGATACCGCTGCTGGCCTGGAGTACCTGGTCACCGGCGAGCAGGATGGTCCCGATGAAGTTGTTAAGGGCACCAACGACTACGTGAACCACGGTGGTTCCTTCGATGACGTCGGCTATGTTGCCGCGGATGCGAACACCCTGGTCATCACCCTGTCCAACCCCTACTCCTACTTCATGACCATGCTGACCTACAGCATCTTCCAGCCCATCTGCGAGAGCTTCTACACCGCTAACGGCGGCGTGTATGGCATTGATGAGTATCAGGCTGCTTTCGCCGATACCAACGCCTACACCTTCGGCAAGAACACCGACGTTTCCTCTCAGGTTTACTGCGGCCCCTTCCTGCTGACCAAGCTGGTTGCCGATTCTGAGATGGTCGTTGTGAAGAACGAGAACTACTACAACCCCGATAAGGTTAAGCTGAACAGCATCACCTGGATCTTCGACATGGGCGAGAACCCCAAGCAGTACTATGCTGACGCCGTGAGCGGCGTGTACGCAGCGGCTGGCCTGGGCAGCGCCACTGGCGTTCTGGATCTGGCTAAGGAAGATGGCAACTTCGATAAGTATGCTTACGTTGTTGACACCACCAGCACCACCTACTTCGGCGGTCTGAACCTGAACCGCGGCACCTTCGCTCTGGCGAGCGGCGCTGTTGCTTCCGCCAAGACCGAACAGCAGAAGATCGACTGGAACACTGCTGTGCACAACATCAACTTCCGTAAGGCGATCGTCCATGGTCTGGACCGCAGCACCTACAATGCTGTATCTGCTGGCGAAGATCTGAAGTACAACAGCCTGCGCAACATGTACACCCACCCCGAGTTCGTGAAGCTGGCCAATGACTTCACCGATGAAAATGGCAAGACCTTCGCGGCTGGCACGATGTACGGCGAGATGGTTCAGTACTATCTGGACGAGCTGGGCGAGAAGATCAACGTCGCTGACGGCGTTGAGGGCTGGTTCGATGCAGAAGCTGCTCAGGCTTACCTGGCTGCTGCCAAGGAAGAGCTGGGCGACACTGTGACCTGGCCTATCGTCATGGATATCGTGTACTATTCTCCTTCTGCTGCCATCACCGCCCGTTGCCAGGCTGTTAAGAAGAGCCTGGAGGACAACCTGGGCGTTGAGAACCTGCAGGTCAACCTGATCGAGGCTACCACCAGCCAGGATTACTATGCTGTTGGCTATCGTGCGCTGACCGGCGCCGAGTGCGGCATGGACTTCTTCTTCGGCAGCGGCTGGGGCCCGGACTACGGCGACCCGGTTACCTACCTGGGCACCATGACCTACGGCGGCTACATGCTGAAGGTTCTGGGCATCTAATGTCCTTTCACGCGATAGTTCTGTAAGAACATTGCAGACAGCATGGGGAAGCGGCGAAACCCGCCGCTTCCCTCGCTGTTGCTTATCGCCTTCTGTCCGAAAATGGGGAAACGGACAAAAAACTCCCCGCAAATGATGTGAAGTTGGTGTTTTCATGAAAAGATACATGCTCAAACGCATCCTTTTCTCGATCTTTTCGCTGCTGGTGGTCGTTACCACCGTCATGCTGTTGGTGTATACGCTGATAGAACGCAGTGTGATCTTCCAGATGGATGACGTATGGAATAAGAAAAATGCAAACGACCGCACGGCGTATGAGTATATCCAGTATCAGAAATTCGGATACCTGGAATATAATGACTATGCGTCTTTCCTGAAAACCAAGTATGAGGCACTGTATGGTGCCGATTATACGAAGAATGAGAATTTTAAGGCAGACCTTGCTGCTATTCAGGACGAGAATACATACATGGAGAATGCCTCCGTACAGGAATTTCTCGCACAGAATGAAGCAAACGGCTATAAAAAGACATACCTGCAGCCGGTACGTTCTACCGCAGGCAAAGTAAAGAAGGGCGGCAATGCCTATCTGCTGGCAGTGCGTGAGCTGAGCCCCTTCGTCCGTCTTTGGAACTACATCACGCATCTGATTACATTCGAAACAACGAACGACGTGAAGGATGAAAACCTGACCGATCGTTATATTCGCGTGGAAAAGGATCCCTACAGCGGCTTATTTGCAGTTGTGGGTTCAGGCACCACGCATAAATATCTATTGTATTTTGACGGGCGGTTCCCGTTTATTCACCAGAATTTCATGCATCTCAACCTTGGCACTTCCTTTACCAAGTACAGAGGTTCTGAAATTACTCAGGTCATCAGCACACCGACAGGCGACCAGATCAAAAAACAGACGCAGTATCCGGCACAGATCGGTACCGATCAGTATGTTACTACTGCTATCAATTTCCACACGCTGCGGTATAATCCAAATCCGCGCAATGCCAAGGAGATGGAGCAGTATCCTGATCAGTATACAGCTTATTCCTATCATATCGGCGGTCTGAGCATGATTGAGAACAGCTTTGTTGCCGGTATTATCGCAACATTGATCGCCTACATGCTCGGCCTTCCGCTCGGCATTATGATGGCACGTCATAAGGACGGTTTGCTTGACAAGATCGGCAACGGATACATCATCTTTATCATGGCAGTGCCTTCACTTGCATATATCTTCATATTCGCTTCCATTGGCACGACCTTGTTTGGCCTGCCGTATAAGTTTGCGAATGCGCAGGTGAAAGTACTTGCATATTTCCTGCCGATCATTTCTCTGTCATTGCCTCAGGTCGGTGGCCTGATGAAATGGATGCGCCGCTACATGATCGACCAGATGAACAGCGACTATGTGAAGTTTGCCCGCGCTGAGGGCCTTTCCGAAGGCGAAATCTTCCGCAAGCATATTTCCAAGAACGCCATGATCTATCTGGTGCATGGTATCCCGGCCAATATCCTGGGCTGCCTGACCGGTGCAATTATCACTGAGCGCGTATATGCGATGCCTGGTGTTGGTAATCTGCTGACAGCCGCTATCAATGGTCATGATAACGGCATCATCGTAGCTGTTACGGTATTCTATACCTCTCTGTCAATCATTTCTGTAATCCTGGGCGACCTGCTGCTGGCCAAGTATGACCCGCGTATCTCGCTGTCTTCCAGCAAAGGAGGTGGCCGATAATGAGTGATATCAGCAACAAGGATTTCCAGTTTATTGATATTAATACCATTCAGGCTGAAAGGATCACTGCTCCGCGCTATTCCTACTGGGCCAGCGTATTCCGTGTATTCTTCCGTAAGAAGGTCAATATCATACTGATCACCCTGTTCATCATCCTGATTGTCAGTTCGTTTGTAATTCCCGCATTTGCTCCTTACCGCCCGTATGAGAATATCACGGACGCAAAGACCTTCAACCTGAGCCCCAGGAAGGCGATGGATTATTTCGGAGGTTTCTCCTTCAAATGGATCTTCGGTACGGGGCAGATGGGCAATTCCATCTTCTACGGCATTATGTCCTCAGCGCGTACATCGCTGGTACTGGCGGTCATCTGTGCGGCCATCAATATGACCATTGGTATCATACTGGGTGCTGTATGGGGCTACTCCAAAAAGTTTGATGCCGTGATGCTGGTGATTTACAATATCATCGCAAATGTGCCATACATCCTCGTGATTTCCGTATTGGTATATATCATTGGCGCAGGTTTCTGGAGCTTCATCTTTGCGCTGACTATTACCGGCTGGCTGGGCATTGCCTACTTCTTCCGTACGCAGGTGCTGATCATCCGCGACCGTGAGTATAGCTTAGCTTCCCGCTGCCTCGGTACACCAATCCCGCGCATGATTTCCAAGAACATTCTGCCTTTCCTTACCAGCGTTATCGTAACCCTGCTGGCAACTGAACTGCCCAGCTACATCAGCATGGAAGTTTTCCTGTCATATATCGGTGTAGGTCTGAGTGCAGAAGTGCCTTCACTGGGACGCATGATCCAGGAAGCGCAGTCCGCTTTCCTGATTTATCCCTGGGAATTCTGGCCGCCGGTTTCTATTGCTGCTGCCATTACTATCATTCTGTATGTTCTGGGACAGAATCTGGCAGACGCCTCTGACCCCAGGACGCATATGTAAGGAGGAAGACCATGGCTGAGAATGACAAGAAGGTCCTCCTTTCACTGCGGAATGTCAGCGTAAAGTTCAACGTGCGTGGTCGTATCCTGACGGCAATTCGCAATGTATCTCTGGACATCTATGAAAACGAGTCCATTGCAATCGTAGGCGAGAGCGGTTCCGGTAAATCAGTACTGACCAAGACATTTGCCGGTATGCTGGATGGCAATGGCTTTATTCCCGAGGGCAGCATCATCTATGCAGATGACGAGCTGTCCGAGACTAAGGTACAGCTGACAGCCTACAACCGCAGACTGCTGAAGTACCTGAAGAACCAGCTTAACAAGTATTCTGTTGCTGAACGCGGTGCTGAGGAATACAAGCAGATTCTGGCTAAGGAAAATGTGATCAAGCACGAAAAGTCCCTTTCTGTTGAGGAAGAGGAAAACTTTGCCGTACGTATGAAGGCTGTGCATGATGACATCGTTGACACCAATAACTATCTGCTGACACTGGACAAGCACAGCCAGAAGGACGCTGAGGAAATCGCCAAGGTAGAAGCGAAGATTGCTGAGCTGACCGCAAAGGAGAAAGCCCTTACAGCGGAGAAGGAAGAGCTGATCAAGAAGCGCCAGGAGTCTTACACTAAGGATGATGCCCTGCGCGGCAAGGATGAACAGGAACTGGCGAATCTCCGTGCACTTCGTGAAAAGAAGATGCAGCAGGTTGAGAAAGCTGAGAATCCGTATGGCCTTTCAGACGAAAAACTGGAGCGCAATCAGATTCTGGCCTATGAAGTACTTCTTTCCATCGGCCGCTATCCGGTACGCTCTCAGATTCCTTATATCCGCACGCTGCTCAAAGCTTTCCGCGAAGCGATGCTGGTAGGAGAAGACCTGCGTGATATCAACGTGCTGAACCGCATTTTCCAGACATGTGTGTTTTACGTGCAGTACCGTTCTGTTGATGAAGCAAAAGGCGTTGTCAACGGCTATGCAATCATTGACTGTGCGCACGTAAAGTATACAAACGACTGGCAGCAGATCCGCGGTTGCCGCATTGCTACTGTATTCCAGGATCCTATGACGAGTTTGAACCCGGTTATTACGATCGGCAAACAGATCATGACGGTTATCCTGAAGCATCAGAAATGCAGTCAGGCAGAGGCACGTGAGCGTACGATCGAGATCATGGGCAAAGTAGGAATTCCTGAACCCGAGAAGCGCTTCGATGACTATCCCTTCCAGTATTCCGGCGGCATGCGCCAGCGTATCGTTATCGCGATTGCGCTGTCCTGCCAGCCTAAGATCCTGATCTGCGATGAGCCGACAACGGCTTTGGACGTGACGATTCAGGCTCAGATCATCCGCCTGATTAAAGACCTGCAGAAAGAACTGGGATTCACAACTGTCTATATCACGCATGACCTGGGCGTTGTTGCCAATGTGGCTGAGCGTGTTGCTGTGCTGTATGCGGGACAGGTAGTCGAACTGGGTACGGTAGAGGATATCTTCTATGATCCTAAGCACCCCTATACATGGGCGCTTCTGTCTTCCCTGCCGCAGCTGACTGAAAAGGATACCGACCTGTTCTCTATTCCGGGTACGCCGCCTTCGCTGTATAACAAGATCGTAGGCGATGCTTTTGCACCGCGCAACAAATATGCCATGGCGATCGATCTGAAGGAAGAGCCGCCTATGTTCAAGGTAAGCGATACGCATTACGCCAAGACATGGCTGCTTGATCCCCGTGCACCGAAAACGGAAGTTCCCAAGAACATTCAGAACCTGCATGAAAAGATGGTCCGTATATACGGGGACGCTGAGGAGTAAGGAGAATCGATATGGCAAATGATACCAATCGGGAAGTCCTGCTTTCCGTACAAAATCTGGACGTCGTCTTCAAGCAGGGAAAAAACAGCTTTAAGGCTGTCAGCGATGTCAGCTTTGATATCTATAAGGGCGAGACACTGTCCCTTGTAGGAGAAAGCGGATCGGGAAAAACGACCATCGGCCGTGCTATCGTCCGCATTAATCCGTGCAGCAACGGTGCAATCTATTTCAAGGGCGAAAAGATCAGTGGAAAGCTGTCCCATAAAAAGGACCGCGAAGTAATCCGCAAGATCCAGATGGTTTTCCAGGATCCGGCTGCTTCTCTGAATGAGCGCGCTACTATTGAATACATCATTTCTGAAGGCCTGTACAATTTCCATCTGTTCAGCGATGAAAAAGAGCGTATGCAGAAGGTAGAACAGGCAATCAATGAAGTCGGTCTGCTGCCTGAACACCTGACCCGCTATCCGCACGAGTTTTCCGGCGGACAGCGTCAGCGCGTCGGCTTGGCACGCTCCATCGTCATGGAGCCCGAACTGATCGTTGCCGATGAACCGATTTCCGCTCTCGACGTGTCTATTCGCGCACAGGTGCTGAATCTGCTGAAGAAGTTCCAGCGCGAGCGCGGACTGACGTATCTGTTTATCGCTCATGACCTGTCGATCGTGCGCTTTATCAGTGACCGCATCGTGGTTATCTATAAGGGCCGCGTGATGGAGGTCGCGGAAACGGAGGAATTGTTCCAGTATCCGCTGCATCCCTATACGCGTTCACTGATGTCTGCTATTCCTATTCCCGACCCGATCCTGGAAAAGAAAAAGAAACTGTTCGTGTACCAGCCCAAGGAATACGGCCCGGATGAGGAACAGCCCAAACTGGTGGATATCGGCAACGGGCATATGGTGTATGGCAACAGCGAAGAGATCGAGGCCTGCAAGGCCGTACGATACGGGAAAGCATAATCATCAGCTGCCGCGTGCTCAGGCATTGCGGCAGTTTTTCTTTTGTCGGAGGGAAAAGTGAAACAGAAGAAACCCTGGCCCAGAATCATCGCTTTTCTGATTGCGGTGGGTATTGCAATCGCGTCATTTACCATCGGTGTTATGCAGTACGCGCATCGTGAGACAGGTTATTATGAAGTAGGATACTCCAATGCTGCAAATGCGGAAGTGTATGACAGCGGTGTGCATCTGCTTTATTATGCTGAAGGTGGCAGCAGCTTTATCCGGCAGCATCTGAATGAAGTGCAAAGGGTCTTTTCAGATGACCTGCTGCAGTATTATCGGTTATTGAGCGCAGAGAAAACCTATGAAGGCCTGAATAATATTGCTGCGCTGAATGCGGCACCTGAGCAGGCTCTGAAGGTGGATGCAGTTTTGTATGCAGTGCTTAAGGATGCATATGCCAGGCATGAGATGCAGGAAGGATATCATCTGTTCTCCGGAGTCTTGCATACTGAGTGGCAGAGCATGAGATACCTTGAAGAGCCTGAACAGACGGATCCGCTGCTCAATGATGATGAAGCTGAATTCCTGAAAGTACTGACATCTCAGCTCGCAAGAAAAGAGCAGTTTTCTTTGGAGTTTGATGATAATAATAGTACAGTTACACTTCATATAAGCGAGGAATACCGCAATTGGACAGAGCAGAACGAGATTGAGGCACCGGCACTGGACCTGAACCTGCTTCATGATGCATATTTGTTGCAGCTTGTTGCTATGCGAATGACAGCCCAAGGATACACCGACGGGTATTTATACACAGAATCAGGTATTTCTATATCGTTGGGAAAACAGGGAAATATGGAGTACTCTCTGTATGCGGTAGAGGAGAGTGGTGTTGAAACAATAGCTGTTACTGCACTGCGGCAGCCCGCTGCATTCTGCAGTTTTACTGTTGTTTCACCGACGGAAGAGCGCTATGGATATTACAAGATCGAGCTTGAAGGAAAGCCGTATTATCGTCATCCATACGTGAATGTGAAAAACGGAAGCTTTTCTAACGTGCTGATGACAGCCGCGCTTGGCGGAACGTCTGAGCAGGCAGTTGATCTGGCATATGTGATGCTTGTCCTGAATAGTCTGGAAAGCGCTGAGGCTGTGGCAGAATATGTTAGTGCGCTGCCCCAGGAGATCATTTCTGCATATACCTTGCAGAACGATACGGAGCGTATCCTCTATACCGGCTCACCTGCTGAAGAGATCAAGATGCAAGACAATACATTTACATTGCTGGAGATATAAAGGGCTATATGTTTGTAAGCCCTGAGAAAGAGTGAACTAAACCCCGTTTGCTTACGGCACATATGCCGCTGGACGGGGTTTAGTTCATTTTGGACTCTGTATTAATCATGTATTATTGCCTTGAATGCCTATTGACAGTCGCTGTCATTGGCGCTATAATACTTTAGCGCATAAAAGCGATAAAGTATTTTGACGCATAGAGAGAAAGGACTTGCCCGACATGCCAATTACCGATCTACTGGAACGAAACAGCAAACTGTACGGTGAAGAAATTGCCCTTGTGGAGATCAATCCGGAAATCCAGGAAGAACCGCGCGTCACCTGGCGTGAGTATGAACTGATACAGCCAACAGAGGCGACACCTTACCGCCGCGAGATTACCTGGGCTGTTTTTGATGAAAAAGCAAACCGCGTGGCGAATATGCTGCTTTCCCGCGGTATCCGTAAAGGTCAGAAGGTAGCGATCCTGCTGATGAATTGTCTCGAGTGGCTGCCGATCTACTTTGGCGTCCTTAAGACCGGTGCACTGGCTGTGCCGCTCAATTTCCGTTATACATCAGACGAAATTGACTACTGCCTGAAGCTGGCTGATGCAGACGTGATCTTCTTCGGGCCGGAGTTTATCGGCCGTGTGGAGAATATCGTTCCGAAGATCAGCGCAGAAATGGGTATCTTTTTTGTAGGAGATAACCGCCCATCTTTTGCAGAGAGTTACAGTGAAGCGGTCGCAAACTGTTCATCTTCGGCACCCAAAGTACTGGTTGAAGACCATGATGAAGCTGCGATCTATTATTCTTCCGGTACGACCGGTTTTCCGAAGGCGATTCTTCTGGACCATGCTGCTCTGATGCAGTCGGCACGCATGGAGGCTATGCATCATGACACGACTCATAACGATGTCTTCTTGTGCATTCCGCCGCTGTACCATACGGGTGCAAAGATGCACTGGTTTGGATCCCTTTATACAGGAAGCCGTGCCGTTATTCTCAAGGGTAATAAGCCCAAGGCAATCTTTGATGCCGTATCATGGGAACGCTGCACGATCGTATGGCTGCTGGTGCCGTGGGCGCAGGACATTCTGGCAGCGCTTGACCGCGGCGACCTGAAGCTTGAGGATTATCATCTGTCCCAGTGGCGCCTTATGCATATCGGCGCACAGCCTGTGCCGCCTTCCCTGATCAGGCACTGGTTCCAGTATTTCCCGCATCATAAGTATGATACGAACTATGGCTTGTCTGAATCGACCGGTCCCGGCTGCGTGCATTTGGGGATGGAAAATGTGCACAAGGTCGGCGCTATCGGCGTTCCCGGCTATGGATGGCAATGCAAGATCGTGACTGAGCAGGATGAACCCGTTGAGCATGGACAGGTAGGCGAGTTGTGCGTAAAGGGCCCTGGCGTAATGCGCTGCTACTATCATGACCCCAAAGCTACTGCTGAAGCAATCAAGGATGGCTGGCTGCACACCGGCGATATGGCCATGCAGGATGAGGATGGATTTATCTTCCTTGTCGACCGTAAGAAAGATGTTATTATTACCGGCGGTGAGAACCTGTATCCTGTACAGATCGAGGATTTCCTGGCCGCTCATCCTAAGATTCATGATGTGGCTGTCATCGGTTTGCCGGATCAGCGTCTCGGTGAGATCGCCGCGGCAATCATTCAGATAAAGGAAGGCATGACCTGCACAGAGGAAGAAATCGAACACTTCTGTTTGGACCTGCCGCGTTACAAGCGTCCTCGTAAAATCATCTTTGCGAATGTACCGCGCAATGCGACAGGCAAGATAGAAAAGCCCAAGCTGCGTCAGCAGTACTGCGGCGTACGCCTGGTCGAAGCGCAGAACAAGGGCTGATAAAAAGATTCTCCAAACGTACTTTTCTCCTTTCTGGGGTGAAGTACGTTTTTTTATTGTGCTGACAGTGATTTTTAACTGCAGGTGTGATATGATAAAGACGATGTAAACAGGTTTACCGTGAAGGATGTTCTGTGATCATATGCCTCCGTCCGGAGGCACGGCATACAATGGTATAACAAAAGGGAAAGGGAAGAGTTAATATGAAAGTCGTATTACAGCACCTGACGAAGAGATTCCCCAGCCGTACAAAAAAAGGGGACGATGTGATCGCCGTTAACGACTTCAATTTTGAGATTCCGTCAGGCAAACTGATCGGTTTGCTGGGACCTTCCGGCTGCGGAAAAAGTACGACACTGAACCTGATCTGCGGTCTTGAAGCACCTACGGAGGGCAGCATTCTTTTCGGCGAGGATGACGTAACACGCCTGCCGCCCGAAAACCGCGGAGTTGGTCTGGTATTCCAGAACTATGCGCTTTACCCGCACCTTACTGTACTGGATAATATCCTTTTCCCGCTGCAGAATCTTAAGGGAGCGGATAAGCTGACGAAACCGCAGATGATGGAAAAGGCCATGCAGGCAGCCAAACTGGTGCAGATCGACGAGCTGCTGGAACGCAAACCCAGTGAGTTGTCCGGCGGTCAGCAGCAGCGTGTCGCTATTGCCCGCGCACTGGTGAAAATGCCGCGTGTACTGCTGCTGGATGAGCCGCTTTCCAACCTTGACGCAAGACTGCGCCTCCAGACCCGTGAGGAGATCCGCCGCATCCAGCAGGAGACAGGTATCACAACGATTTTTGTGACGCATGATCAGGATGAGGCCATGAGCATATCCGATATGATCGTGGTTATGAAGGCCGGTGTCATGCAGCAGATCGGACAGCCACAGGATGTCTATGATGATCCGATCAACCTCTTTGTTGCGACCTTCCTGGGCACGCCGCCCATCAATGTATTTGACGGCTGCGTGAAGGGCGGAATGCTCTATGTGGGCGAGGATCCCGTGATGGCTGTCGGCGGCGTTGCCGATCAGCAGGTCTCTGTCGGTATCCGTCCGGAAGGCTTTAATCTGGATCCGCAGGGCACATTCCGCAGCAACCTCGTCCGTGTGGAAGTCATGGGCCGTGATACGAGCGTGGTATCTACGCATCCTGCTTCCAGAAATCCTTTTGTACGCAGCATAATCCGTGCTGATAACCAGGTGGACCGCACAAAGAAAACGGTAAGTTTCTCGCTCATGCCGAATAAGGTGTTCCTGTTTGATGCTCAGACCGAAGCACGCATTCCCTTTACATGGGAGGCGCAGAAATGAAAAAAAGAAGCATGAAAGGATGGCTGTATCTGCTGCCGGCGATCCTGTTCCTCGGCTGCTTTATGGTCTATCCGCTGATAGACGTACTGATCTATTCCTTTGAAGAGGGGTACAATTCAGCGTCTCAGACGTATTACGGCATAGGATTGTATAATTACCGGTATGTACTGCGCGACCCGTATTTCCTGCAGGCGCTGCGCAATACGTTCATTCTGGTTATTATAACAGTACCGCTTTCTACAGGCATCGCCCTGCTGATCTCGCTGGGCTTGCATGCGATCAAGCCGCTGCGCAACCTCTACCAGACGATCTATTTTCTGCCTTATGTGACGAATACGC
>JAEEGI010013784.1_pt1 | contig 17107 bp, 12 predicted proteins | sample 8958751 | NCBI WGS metagenome assembly JAEEGI01 (sample SAMN16246545, study PRJNA631951) | gut metagenome | biome: gut microbiome; feature: rumen; material: KS-attached | host: Bos | place: Iran: Karaj | collected 2018-10
CATATTGCCTTGACAGCTCCATTGAGCGCTTTACGTTCTCATAGGCCTTCTGATAGTCATAGTAGTAAGCCGCATAGATGTAGCCGATATTGTTAAGTGCACTGGCAATATGATACATCTCTTTGCTGTCCAGACCATTATGCTGGGCACGGTCGGCAACGATACTGTAGCACACCATCGCACTGTCGGCCCAACCTTTATTTTGAAGATAATCCTGGCCACGACGCATCAGCTCGGAGGTGCTCAGTTTAGTCCAGCGATTGTATTGGTCCACACTGTAGGGCACGTGAGTTGCCATCGCCACTAGGTAAAGTATTGATGTTAAAAAAATGGTATATCTCCGTTTTACATTCATTATCCGGTCAGCGCCTAAAGATGCAAAGGTAATTCTTTTTTGACAACTAGGCCGCATATCCACCAACAAAAAGTCGGGATCCATGGTAGATGGACCCCAACATAGTATTTCACACTTTTAGACAGTCTTTTATCAGTTGCCGCCAAGGAGCATGTCAATCAGAGTAGTGACATCATCAATCTTGATGACGTTATCGCCATCGACATCGGCACAGATGTCGCAAATATCAGTTGCCGCTCCCAACAACTTATCGATGAGTTGGGTGACATCTTCGATGCTCACGATGCCGTCATGATTCACGTCGCCCAGCTGATAGGCGTGTCCGTTCTCGAACAAGACCACCGTCTTTGACTTGCTCCATGCGCTCTGAGAGCCATCGGTGTAGAGGGCCTTTACCCTATAGAAGAATGTGCCGGCCTCGGCCAACTCCTTAACGAGGTAATGTTTGTCGGTGATTCCTGTGATGAGGCGGTACTTCTCGTCTCCCTCATCATTAACCGACTTAAGCGAATTCAGCTCGTTCACATCCCCTGCATAGACCTTGATCATAGCCATGTCGGGCGAGTAATAGCTATCGGTCGAGGTAATGGTAATCTGATCACCTTCGCTGGCAGTCACCAGCCAGGTATAAGTATCACCTGAATTGAAATAGTGGCCAAGAGGTGACGTTTGAGTAGAGCCAACGGTGAGGTTTCCGCTACCGTAGCCAGTCCCCACAGTGGTTATCTGCATGCTGAACACATCATTGTTGTAACCTGAGGGGACGGTGAAAGAGATATAGCCCTCGTTAGTGTAGTTACTGAAATAATAGGCGCCATTGCCCACTTTCACGTCATTACCGCTCCATGGCTCGGTAAGCGTCATTGACTGATAATAATCGGGATAAATGCTGCCGTCGAGAGAATCGAGCAGTTGAACGGCTGGCTTGGAGCTCACCTCGAGGGTATAGCTGTCCACATACTTGTCGGCGGTCTCGTCGGTCCAGTCGGCACGGAACTGCTTCAGATTGATGTATTCCTCGTTGGCAGGCAACAACACGGGCACATAAGTTTCCAACGTTGCCACGCCATTGATGGTTACCGTTCTCTTTTCGGCATCCGGGTTGCTCAGGGTGATGGTAGCCGTGTGGTTGCCTGACGCCTGAGGCGCATAAGTCACAGTGATGACCTTGCCCGCAGCCTGATCGGCAACGTCCACGCTGTTGGCATCAATCGAGAAGAAGCCGCTCTCATCGTTGAGTGTCAGAGTGATGGCACTCGTGAGTTCCTGCCCCTTGACTGTAACTGTAGCCGTAGCACTCTGCTCAACAAAAGCATTCATGTTCACATTTTTGGGGTTGATCTTGATGGAAGGGCCCTTGGCCGGCGGTTGGATACCCATAATCATCTGTTGCTCGATATTGAAGGTGTAGCCATCGATGGAGAATGCGTTCAGGGCGAAATCACCATTACCGTCACCGCTCCATCCCCAGTTCACATGATATGTATTGGAGTTGGCCGTGTAGCCGTCAACGTTAAAGGCATGGCCACTCCATCCCCAATAGGAATAGTCGTAGGCACAGTACACGACAGGGCGACCCTCGGCGAGCTCGTTCTGGAGCAATTCAGCCCACTCGTCATCGGTGTAATAGACCGCCGTATCGGTACCATAGTCATCGGTGCGAGTCTTGAAGACGAGCTGGGCGGTCTCCTCGTCATACCCGAAGAACTTGACGGCCCTCAAGATATCATCGCCCATGGCGCCGCTGCCATCGGGGGTATAATCCATGTGCTCCTCCTGACCCACATATCTCATCAGCCAAGCCACTGCATCGGCCTGCGCGGGAGTGTAGTTGCCGGTGTACTTGTCCAGCATATTGTCCCAATCAAAGGTGATTGATGGCAGGGCCTCGACCTGGAAGCCGTAGCTATCGTTAATGTATCCCTCGACTGGAGGCGTTGGGTCGGTGGGATATTTCCAGAAATAGAACACCATCGACAGCGACGTGGCCGGGCAGCCCGTCAGGCAGTACGAACCATTGTACTTGGGGCAATGGTTGTAGTAGGGTTCATCTTGGTCCCACTCAGCGGTGAGCATGGGCGGAATCGTCGATGTCGAGAGCCGCTTGTTGGGCTTCGGCTGGTCAACAACCAAGCCAGGATGGGCCTGGAGGTACTCGATCTGAGTCTTATAAGTATCGAGCCAGAACTTCATGTTATCGGGCATGCGTTTCATGTCCAGCGGACGGTCTCCGTAGGCCAGAATCTCTTGAGCGCGGTCATCGCCAGCGACAATAATAAAACCTCGGTCGCTGTTGAAAATATAATAAACCGGCAAGTCGGCACGGGTTGAATTGGGTTCTGCATGCAACAACTTAACATCAGTTACCGGGGTACCATTGAAACGTTTTCCTGCTTGGCCCTGCATGAAACGTTGAGCCATAGCCTGAGCCATCGGCAAATCCACATTGGTTGCCGTGGCCTGCATCATTGCCACCAGCAAGGTGACGATAAACAGTAATTTTTTCATAAAGCACTTTTTTAAAATTAATGATAAAGATTAAATGATTGATTTCACCAATTTGTCGTTTCATGTGCACATCAAACGACAAATTGAGCCCACAAATATATAAAAAATTTCAATGATTAACTATTTTGGTAGGTTTTTTGAACAATGATACATCATGGTGCACACCCTGAAGCAAAAGACCGCCATACCAATGGTATGACGGCCAATGTATCCAAAAGATGGTTTGTTTCTTGTCTCTATTATAAACGGAAGGCGATGGGGAGCACTACCCTGACAGGTACCGCGTGGTTGCCCACCTTGCCCACACTCCACTTGGGCATCTCGCCAATGACGCGTATTGCCTCACGGTTCAAGCTCTCGTCTCCAGCACCACGGATGACACGAATGTCGCTCACCCTTCCATCGATACCGACGATGAAACTGCACAGCACACGTCCCTGTATGCCCTTCTTGTAGGCATAATAGGGATATTCACGCGTCTTGTTGATGAAGTTGATCAGTCCTCGCTCTCCACCAGGGAACTGGGGCTGAATGTCAACATAGTCAAACTCATACACCTCCATGTAGGACTGCTTGGACTGGGGATTCACAGTGGTGACATGACGGACCTGGGCTACCATGGGCAGCACTGCCGTCAACATCATCAAAGTCAGCAATCCGAAGCGTAATTGTCTGAGCATAGGCATCTTAATTTATCAGATTTTTATAAAAGAAGCCTGTTTGGCCACTTTTCATGGCGCAAATATAGAGTTACAAACGCAAACCTCAAAATCAATTAGTTTAATTTTGCAAACAATTAGCATTGTTTCAGTCTTTTTGACTAAAACAGGTACAATTCAAAAAAAATGTAAATATTTTCAATTCTGTCACAAGCAGTTAGAATGCCGACGGGGTTTGGAACGTCATCTCACGGCCCGTGACCGGGTGGACAAAAGTGATTGACTGGGCATGTAGCATCAAGCGTGACGAGGCCGTGCCGTACAAGCGGTCACCCCGTATGGGGCAGTTCAAGCCATGGAGATGGGAGGCGTGAACGCGCAGCTGATGGGTGCGGCCCGTGAGAGGATAAAAGGCAACGCGCGTCGCTCCATCGCGGCGTTCCAGCACGCGGTAGCGAGTTACAGCAGGCTTACCGAGGGTATGGTCCACCCGCTGTCGCGGGCGGTCTTCCACATCGGGCAACAGGGGCAGGTCAATCATCCCCTCGTCATGCTCCACAATGCCATCGAGAATGGCGATGTAGCACTTTGTGACAGTGTGACTCTCGAATTGCTGCTGCAGCGCCTTGTGTGTCGCCTTGTCCTTAGCGAAAACGACCAAACCCGACGTTTCCTGATCCAAGCGATGCACTACAATGGGGCCTACAGCCTCGTGATGGGAGGCCTGATAGCGCGTGAGCAAACTGTCTTCAAGAGCCTTTCCGGGGACGGTAAGCATCCCCGAGGGCTTGTTCAAAACCGTGATCCACTGGTCATCATAGATGATATCGAGCGGCATATTTTCCTCCAAGGGCTCTTCTAGCGGATTATCCTCAACATCAAGACCCTGCAACATGAAATCGAGGATAGGCTTGCACTTGCTGCGGCAGGCCGGATAGTAATGCCCGTGATGACGCACCTCGCCAACCGGCGAAGCGCCCCACCAGAACTCAGCCATGCACACAGGACGCAAGTCGTGGTTGAAAGCATAATTGAGCAGCCGCGGTGCACAGCATTCCCCTGCACCAGCAGGTGGTAGCGTGCCCAAGGGCTTGAAAATCTCCACCATGTCGCGCGCCTCACCGCGAGCATTTTTGACGATGAAAAGGCGGAAAATGCGCTCTTGAAGGGCTTCGCTCATCGCCTTGCGACGGGTTTTGAGTGCCTCAATCTGATGACGAAAAATGCCGATTTCATCGGAGATTTCTTGAATTGTGGCCTCATGGCGTTGGCGAATGCGCTTCAGTTCGGCTTTCTCAAACCGACTCTGATTGAGCATCGCTTCCAGTTCCTGATTGGTCAGATGTCCTTGGCTGCGCCGCTGGTCACGTTCCAGCTTGTGCTGGGCCATCAATGTCTTAAAATCGGCCATTTCATCGGCCATTTTTTGTCGTGCAAAGGTCTCGCGCTGCAGCATGGCGGTCAACTCCGGAGCATGTTCCAAACGTTCTACCTCATGATTGATGGCGGTAATCTGCTCCTCGCCTTGCTTGAACTCGCCCTGCGGGTCCAGCAGGTCATAGACCGGCGGCACAAAATACTCGTGCTGCACGCTGCCTGCCAAATTACCCGAGAAGGCCGCCAAATAGCCCAAGTTCCCCTCTCCATCGCGGGCCACGAGCACACCCAACATTTTACCCGCCGCCAATTCCTCAGCCCAATCGGTACGCGAGGCTACATAGTGCTGCACCTGTCGCGCAGCCATAAGGGCTAGCGGATGCGGTTCATACAAAAACGGACACGTGAACTGCCGTGGCAACTCCACAGCCGCCACGTCACGCTTCTCGAATGGATGAAATCTCTCGTTCATCATGGCAAAATTACAGTTTTTTCTTCGAGTATAGTGATTTAGCACGATATCTTTAGTAAATTTGCAACCTGATCAATGTGTAAAGGCCAAATCACGATGAATCTACCGCAAGATCCCTTCATGAAGTCGCAATATGTGAACATGTTGCTCAAGGCCAATAATATGGACTTAGAATCTTTGTGTATCAGCGCAAACATTAACATGATTGAACTGCAATGCGAACTGGGGAGAGCAGGTATCAGATATGACGCGGCAAAACGACAATTCACAACTTAAATATATCACAATGAAATTTATCTCGTGGAACGTGAACGGCTTGAGGGCCGTGGTGGGTAAAGGATTCGGCGACATTTTCAAGGAGTTGGACGCCGACTTCTTCTGCCTGCAAGAGACCAAGATGCAGGCAGGACAGCTGGACCTGGAGTTTGAGGGTTACCGCTCTTATTGGAACTACGCCGAGAAGAAAGGCTACTCAGGCACAGCCATCTACAGCCGCCATGAGCCGCTTAGCGTGACCTATGGCATGGGTATCGAGGAACACGACCATGAGGGTCGCGTGATAACCCTGGAGATGCCAGAGTTCTATCTCGTAACGTGCTACACGCCTAACAGTCAGGATGGATTGCGCCGTCTGGACTACCGCATGACATGGGAGGACGCCTTCAAGGCCTACCTGCTGTCGCTGGACGAGAAAAAGCCCGTTATCGTGTGTGGCGACCTGAACGTGGCACATCAGGAAATCGACCTGAAGAACCCCAAGACCAACCGCAAGAATGCAGGCTTTACCGATGAGGAAAGAGAGAAGATGACCGTGCTGCTCAACGCAGGTTTCACTGACACGTGGCGCTTTTTCAACCCCGATGTCACCGACGTGTATTCGTGGTGGAGTTACCGCTTCAAGGCCCGCGAGAAGAACGCCGGCTGGCGCATCGACTACTTCATCGTGAGCAACCGCTTGCAAGAGCGGCTGACTGACGCCAAAATCCATACTGAGATTTACGGCAGCGACCATTGCCCCGTGGAGGTTGATGTGGAGTTTTAACAGTTAACAGATAACAGTTAAGAGTGAAGAGTTAGGAGATAGGGATGCCAACTAAAAAGTTAGATTAAAATAATGGCACAAACAGTACAGAAGAAATATGATTTTGACCGCGTGGTGAGGATGGTGCTGACCCTTATCAGTATCGGTGTGGGCGTGTGGCTCGTCAACTACCTGAGCCCTGTGCTGATGCCGTTTGTGGTGGGTTTTATCCTCGCCTACCTTATCGAGCCTCTGGTCGAGTGGCTGCAACACAAAGCGCGCATCAAGTCGCGTGGACTGGCAGTGGTGATCGCCCTCGTCATCGTCGTCGCGGTGATTACAGGATTATGCTGGCTCATCATCCCCTACCTGGTCGATGAGTTTGGCCAGATGTCGAAGCAACTGGCGGCCTATGCCAAGTCGTCGTTGCGCATCCCCTACGTCCCCGCCGAGATCAACGAGTTTATCCAGCGCTACATCGACTTGGAGAAGATCAACGAGATATTCAGCAAGCAGCAGTGGATGGAGATCATCAACAAGGCCGCCTCGGGCGCATGGTCGGTTGTGGGTGGTACCATGAGCGTGATTTTCAACATTCTGTCATGGTTTATCGTGCTGCTGTATATGTTCTTTATCCTGCTGGATTACAACAAGTTGTCACGCGCATTCAAGGCGGCCATACCCGCCAAATACCGTCGTATGTCGCTACGCATCTTCAATGACGTGGCCGAGACCATGAGCCGCTACTTCCGCGGCCAAGCGGCAGTGTCGTTCTTTGTGGGCGTGATCTTCGCCATCGAGTTCTATATCATCGGGCTGCCCATGGCGATTGCCTTCGGCATGTTTGTAGGCGTGTTGAACATGGTGCCCTATCTGCAACTGGTTTCCATCCCCATCGCCGCATTCCTGTGCCTGGTGGCAACGGCGGCAACAGGTGGGAGTTTCTGGGTGATGTTCGCCTGGGTTATCGCGGCCTATATCGTGTGTCAGATTATCCAAGATATGGTGCTCATCCCCATCATCATGAAAAACCAGATGGGTTTGAATCCCGCCATCATTTTCCTGTCGCTGTCGCTTTGGGTGTATGTGATGGGCTTCATTGGCCTGATCATCGGCCTACCGCTGACGACGCTCATCATCTCGTACTACTGCGAGTACGTCCTGCATCAACCCAATCCGCTGCACAAGTCTAAAAAGAAAGAAATCAAGGATAACAAAACCCCGTTAGCCATCACTACCACTCTCCTCTCCAACTACCGGAACGAGGGGAAAGAAGAGTGAACAGTTAACAGTGAACAGTTATGAGTTGAGTGGGGCTAACTAAAAGCTTGAGATGGGCAAGACATTGATAGTCATAACTGGCCCTACGGGAGTGGGCAAGACTGCGGCAGCTATCGAACTGGCCCAGCGCCTGCATTGTGACATCATCAACGCCGACTCGCGCCAAATCTACCGCGGCATTCCCATTTGCACCGCGGCCCCCACTCCTGAGGAACAGGCAGCAGCACGCCATCACTTCGTCGCCTTTAAAGACTTGGAGGAAAGTTATAGCGCTGCCCAATTCGAGACCGACGTCATGGTTTTGCTGCCCTCGTTGTGGCAACAGGGTGAGGCCGTCGTCATGTGCGGCGGGTCGATGCTTTATGTCGATGCCGTGTGTCGTGGCATCGACCAGTTACCCGACATCAGTCCCGAAGTGCGTGCCGCCGTCAAGGAGAAGTTGGCCGATGAAGGCCTGGAGAGTCTTGTGAAGGAACTGGAGCAACTCGATCCCGATTATGCCGCGACCATCGACCGCAAGAATACCAGCCGCGTGTGTCACGGTGTGGAAATTTGCCGTCAGGCAGGCGTGCCCTACTCTACCCTGCGCACAGGAACCGCCAAGCAGCGCGACTTCAGCATCATCAAACTGGCCTTGAACATCGAGCGCGAGCAACTGTTTGACCGCATCAACCGTCGCGTGGACCGCATGATTGAAGCAGGGCTAGAGCAAGAGGCCCGCTCGGTTGAACACCTGCGGCACCTCAACTCATTAAACACCGTGGGCATGAAAGAGATGTTCGCCCTGTTTGACGGCACGATGGACCGGCACACCGCTATTGAGCGCATCAAGAAAAATACCCGCGTCTATGCCAAAAAGCAGCTCACATGGTACCGCCGTGACCCCGACATCACCTGGGTCACCCCCGATGATGCCGTCTCCACTGCCCTCACACTCCTCAACCCGTCCTCACACAAACTTTAACAATGATTTCTCATTGTTTTGGCCAATAAGCTACTTTTATTGGCCTGAAGAGTTGTCAATCAAGCAATTGCGCGATAGTAGCGGCGACGCGGCGTGCAGTAGTGTAGTCTAAAGAGGCCTCGTTGGCGCCCGGGCGACCCATATACAGGTTGGGATTGACATATTGCATGGCGCTAGGCTGGGGCTCACGGGCTGAGAAGTGGAACTCACGCAAGCCCGTCTTTTCACGCAACTCGCGGATATTTTGCTCGGTCACACCGCTGCCCGCCATCAAAATGATGCGCCCTGCAGCCTGTTTGTTGAGCCGAGCCAACAGCTCTGCGCCCTGGATGGCCTTGGGTTGCTGGCCAGACGTCAAGATGCGGTCAAAGCCAAGAGCAATGACGTCCTCCAAAGCCTGCTCCGGATTGACTGCCCGGTCAAATGCGCGATGGCAGGTCACGCTCAAGCCGTGTGAGCACTCCATGAGGTAGCGGTTTTTCTCGATATCAAAGGTTCCATCGGCATTCAGGCAACCGAACACGACTCCATCCACACCCAATTCACGGCACACAGCGATATCGGCAGCCATGCGTTCCACCTCCAGGTCGGTATAGAGGAAATCACCGCCGCGCGGACGTATAATCACGTGCAGTCGTGTGGTGGTCAACACACGGCGAGCCACCTTGATTTCACCATAACTTGGCGTCGTGCCGCCCTCGGGGATGCCGGCACACAGTTCCACACGGTCGGCTCCGCCCTCCTGTGCTGCGAGGCAAGACTCTACCCCATTAGCACACACTTCTACCATAAACTCCTCACGTTTCATCAGTTACATCTGTTCAATTTAGGATAATTTCTATAACAGCATTAACATCGGCAATATTGACTTCACCATCGCCATTCACGTCACCATTGGGAAGCGCGTTACTGCTTAGAATCATATCAATGATGACATTCACATCAGCAATGTTGACCTCACCGTCCCCGTTGACGTCACCAGGAACGGGTTGTGGCTCATCGGAAGGCATGTTAGCATAGACGAGTTCCATGCCAGGAATCTTTAGAGAATAGGGCTCGCCTGTAGTGGGCGAATTGTAGGTGATGTAGTAATATACCAGATGCAGCGGGAAGTTGCCCAAGTCGCTCGCGTCACAGAAGTCGCTCACGGGGGCATCGATGACGATTTCATCGCCAGCTCCCGCCACCACAGGATACTCGGCCGTTGTGCGGTCACCATAGGCGTTGCCCAGCATGATTTTTAGCGTCTTGAGCTGCAAGGCGCCGGGCATTATCCTCATGCGCAAGGTGTCGGGTAAGCCCCACATCTGCACAGGCTTGGTAATCTTGATATAAGGGTTTCGGGAAGAAGAGCCCGTGAAATCAATCTGCAATCCGTTGTCGAGCGATGTGACCACACGGTCCTTGCCCCCGCTTTGGGTAATCTCCCACGTTGCAGGATCCAAGGGGCCATTTTCCACGGACGTAACACGGCCCTTGGGGTTTTCAACGCTCACCAGCAGCGAGTCGGCAAGCAGGGGATGGCTGGAACCCACAAACGTCTGGCCATCGGCCACCGCGGTAATGACTCCAAAATCATCAACGGCGCAGACCTCTTCATTCATCGATGTCCACGCCACTACACTAGGGTCCACCTTATCCAAGCCGTAACCACTGACGCCGTTGATGTTGATGGCATAGGGGTGAAAACGGTCGATGACCACGCTGTCACTCACCAGTTGCCACTGCGCCTCCATAATGGTCACAGGCTGTGACGCAGTGATGCCATTATAGGTCACATAAAGGTTGCCCGATGCTGGCGCCGAAACGGCATGGAAAAATCCCTGCTCGTCGAAGTAGCCCACCTGCGGGTCACACGAGAACGTGCAGCCCTGCAGGTCGCGCGTCTTGAGCACACCATACTGGTTGTAGCCCCACACGCCAAACGAAGTAGTGGCCGAGATGGAGAGATTGTAGCACCGCGGCTCGAAGTTGATGATGCCTATTTCATCGTCCTGCGGCGCAATCGAGACAAACAGGCAGCCGTTGCCCACGGCCCGCACAGGACCATCGCTGGGATGGTTCATCACCTCGTCATTGACAAGGATGCACGATGAGCCGCCTCCATCCAGATTTACCGCATTGACGGCACCCAAGGCATCAAATATACCTTTCATCTCCAAGAGGGTCACACCCACCGAGGTGAGGTGGCGCCCATCGACCACGACAAAGTAGAGACGCGTGCTGTCGGCATTGAAACCGATGGCAGTGCGGGGATGGCGCTCGGCCCAATCCTCACGGAACACGCCATTCTGCATGATGATGTGGTTGCTGCCACCGATGAGCTGATGTATATTCACATCGCCCGGTTCATTGTTGAGCGTGAGGCGGAACGATATGCTCATCTCGTCGCCCACACTGAGCGAAGCGGCATAGTTGGCATAACTGCCCTTGAGCCACAAGATGGCCTTTCCATCGGGAATCGTGGTGGAGCCTCGGGCGTCAAAGATATCCTCGATGACGCACTGTTCCACGCCGTTTGCATTCCAGCGGAACGGATCGCCGCTGGGCCGCAGCAGCACCATTTTACCATCGCTGGAGCCATCATAGGTCACAGGACCGTAGCTGCGAGTGAACAGGATGGACTGACTGGCAGCGATATTCTCATAAGCATAACGCATGCGGTTCACCAGGTTCAGTGCGAACGAAGTAGCACCGCTGGTCACCCGGCCAGTGAACGTCAAGCGGTCAATATAAGGGCGGTTGTCATTGTCCAGCACCAGACAAGCGCGGTTGTGGCTGCTGAGCACCAGCTCATCGTTGCGCACCTGCCCGCTCAGGGGCAGTCCTACCTCGTTGGAGGGCGATGTCATGAAGAAGTCGCCATTGACGGCACCCACCACTTCATGTCCAGCCCGCGTGTTGCGCAGTGCCATATTGACTGGCGTCTCGCTTCCCACCGCCTTGTCGGCACCCAGGCAGGTCTCCATCACGATGTAGGGGTTGGTCAAGTCCATCTCGACGACACTTACCTTGAGCGGCAATGCCGGGACGTCATACTTTGCTGCCGTCAGTCCAGGCCCAGCCAGATGCGGGAAGATGAGCGTATCCACCTCATAGGCCTTGTCGCCGATGAACCATTGGTCACGGGACCAGCCCGCAACAGTCACCAGCGACAAGGTTAATGCCAGTAGGAGAAGCCGTTTCATGACTGCAAAATAATGTCGATGATGGCGTTGACGTCGGCGATATTGACCTCACCGTCGCCATTCACGTCACCCGCCGCCTCGTTGCGGCCGGTCAAGATCAGGTCGATGACAGCGTTCACGTCAGCGATGTTCACCTCGCCGTCGCCGTTCACGTCACCCTTCACACCGGGCTCCACACCGCCAGCACTCACATTGCGGCCAATCTTATAAACCGCCATACCGTTGTAGGCCTTGAAGGTGAACAGTGTTACCTCCTCAAAGCCCTCGCTGTCAACGCCATACTCCACAGCAAAGCAGTGCACGCGCAAACCGCTGTCGTTTACCTTGCCAAGGCTATCGGCGGGAATCTTCCAGTACTTGGTCATGCCTTCCAACGCCTGACCCTCGCCCAACTCACAGATATTGGCTTGGCAGCCGTGGCCGTTACCGTTCATGTCGGCATTGACATACACCAGGAAGTTACGGCCATCGAGGTGGAACTCCATGCAGCCGTTAGGCGTGGATTGGGGCCACAACTCAGGATCTACCGCCTCAAACGAATCGATGACAGAACCCGAGAAATCGTAGATGACCGGTGCAGTATCAAAGCAGTCGATATAGAACATCTCGCCGCTGTAGCGCGAATCCTCGTCAGGACCCTCAATCATTTTGATGACCGGTGCCAGCGAGAAACCCGTCTTGGTCTCGGGATAGAAGTTGATGATGTCCATGTAGGGGTCACCGTCAAAGCCACCTTCCCAGTCGCCACCCTGGTCGGCGTGCATGCGGTACAGCGTGGGGAAGCCCGGGTCGGCTGTCGAGCCCGACACCGTCATGATGTTGCACTCGGCCTGCTCGAGGGTGATGTCACCAATGACATCGAGGTAGTCGGTGCGCTGCGGTGCGTCTCCCTTGTCCATCTCGACCACAAGGGTCAGTTCACCTGTCTCGGTATCCACCAGATAGACAGGAATATACTGCTGTGCCGTGCTAGTCATGGGAGCGACCCAGATGTGATGGAAACTGTCCTTACCGATGCTGGCAACGCCCAGGAAACGACCATAAGGAGCGCCATTGAGCGTCAACGGCAGGTCGGGCAACTGGCTGCCATCGGCCGCCGAGAAACGATGGATGACCGACTGCGAGATGGTGTCAGTGCCCACGATGACAGCCAACTCCTCGCTACGGGCCACATAGATGATGCCCTGATCCATTGTCGCCGTGCGGGCGCGCTGATTGCAGATGACATTGCTCGTGTAATCCGTGCCACAGTGCACACGGTCAAAAATCCACTGGTTGACAATCTTAATACCGTTCACCTCGGGGTAGGTCTGACCATCGGTCACAGCCATGGCGCTCAGCGCCGTGGTGAGCATCGCGAATAAAAGAAGTAATGATTTTTTCATATTTGTATGATTTTGAATGGTTAATTGTTTTCATTAAACGAGAAAAAAGCCGCAGATTGGACGCGGATGTGGTGGTCACTCCGTGCAATCCGCGGCTATAACTGTTGTTTCTATGGCCTTAACCCATCAGGATAATGTCGATGATGGCGTTGACGTCGGCGATGTTCACCTCACCGTCACCGTTCACGTCGCCGGCCTGGGAGTTGTTGCCGGTCAAAATCAGATCGATGACAGCGTTCACGTCGGCGATGTTCACCTCGCCGTCGCCGTTCACGTCGCCCTTTACACCAGGATCCTCGCCACCGCTGACGTTGCGGCCAATCTTATAAACTGCCATACCGTTGTAGCACTTGAAGATGAACAGCGTCACCTCCTCGTTGCCCTCGGCATCGACACCGTACTCCACGTTCATGCTCTGCACGCGCGTGCCGCCGTCGCTCATGGCACCCAGTTCATCGGGCACCATCCAGTAGCGCTGCATGCCACCCAGCGTCATACCTTCGCCCAACTCGCAGATGTAAGACTGGCAAGCCTTGTTGACCAGCGTTGTTGCGTCAACACCTGTGTACTGTGCTGCTACATACACGATGAAATTACGGCCATCGAGGGTGAACTCGCACACGCCGTTGGCGCCCACGTCCATCGGCCAGAAATCGGGATCCACCTCCTCAAAGTTGTCAAACATCGTACCTGTCACGTCATAAAGAATGGGTGAGGTGGTGAAACCGTCCACATAGAACAGGTCACCGCTATAACGAGTCTCCTCTTCTTCGCCCAGAATCATCTTCACTACGGGACCATAGCCCCACTGGGTCACCGTCTCGGGATAGAAGTCGATGATGGCCAGATAGGGGTCACCGTCAAAGCCGCCCTCAAAGTCTCCGCCTTGATCGGCGTGCCAGCGGTAGATGACCTCAGAGCTAGTACCCACGGTCATGATGTTGCACTCGGCCTCCTCACGGGTAAGGTCACCCATGACGTCCATATAGTCGCAACGTGCCAGCACATCTCCCTTTTCGAGGGTTGCCACCAGGGTGAGTGCACCCGTCTCACCGTCCAGCAGGTAGATTGTTGACTCGGTAGCCAATTCGCTGGTATAGGGAGCGATGTACAAGTGTCCAAAGTTGTCCACACCGATTGTGTTGGCATTCAGCGTCGATGTGCCATAGATTGCGCCATCGAGCGTCAAGGGCAGTTCCTTGATCATGTTGCCTGTGGCAGCATCTAGCTTATAGACAACGCTCTGCAAGATTGTGTCGGTACCCTGAATGACGGTATTGGCGTTGGTGCGCGTGATGTAGATGTATCCATCGTGCATTACGGCAGTGCGCGCATAGGTGTTGCAATAGGGCTGACTTGCCCATTGGTCCTGCGTGTGGGCACGGTCCTGAATCCACAGGTTGACGATTTTGATGTCGTTAACCGGCTCATACTTCACGCCATCGGTCACAGCCCAAGTCGAGGCAACAGCCGAAGCAGTCATCAACAAAAAGAGTAAAAATTTTCTCATAATCAGTTGGCATTTAAGTTATTATGTTCTAATCTATTATTCTATTCTATTTGATGTTAGCAAAGTAACACAAAAAACCGCTACTTTCAAAATATATTTGGATGTTCTTAGTTGTTAGTTGTCCTAAAGCCTAATTGCTCATCCATCCAGGCGAGGCGCTCATGAATCCATCGCTTGAGGTAAGCCACCTCGTCCTCAAAGTCCTTGGCTATATAGTAGTTAGGCCAAACATACTGTCCCCATGCGGGCCATGCCTGGCTGTTGCGCGCCTCGGCACCATGAGCGGTAAGCATTGTGGCCAGCGAATCGACAGTGGCCATGATGCTGTCCTCGCTCAGGTTGGATTGGCGCATCTGTGCCCAGCGCGCACGCAGTTGGGCGGTATAGGCCTCGTCGCTGTTCAGGCGATACCACCAGAAGGGAACCAGATAGGTCTCTCCGGCGGCATAGAGGACATCATTGCTCTGATAAATCCACGTGTCGTTGCGCCAACCGTCGCAGTTCTTGGTGTTACCGTAAGCCAAGTTCATATCCCACAGCGCCATCTTGAAACGTCCGTCCATATCGTCGCGCAACTTGTAGAACTTGCCGCTCAGGCGATAGCCGTCCACGTTGTGTCCCAGTTCGATAGCCAGCTGATAGTCGATGAACGAGGCCACGTCGATGTAGCGACGGTAGCCCTGCTGCGGGTCGCGGTAATTGGGCGAGGCCAGTGCAGCCTCCATCTGGTCGATACGGCCGTGGATGTAGGCTAACTGCTTGTCGTCCAGTTTGTCAAAGTCGGGATATTTGTACTGGATAAGGATGCTTCGGTCGTTGTAAGGGACTCCCGCACTGCTCACCGGGTGATAGTGCGAAGTGTAGGTCGGCTCGTCATCGCAGTCCACCTCGAGCAGATAATCGCCCGTGAGGTCAATGCCCTCGCTGTGTGGGCCGTGCAGGTCAAGGCGGTAACGGCCCTTGGAGACTACCTCGCACAGGATATACACGCCATAGTAGGTGCCGTCGAGTATCACCTCGCAGTAGCGGCCCCGTGGTGTGAATCCCATCCACGGTCGCATCAGCTCATAGGTGAGCATGTCGCGCATCATGCTCTTGTCGGAATATGGAGCGAGTAAGGCCCAGTTGTCGTCACGGTCCATCCCCAAAATCCTGACCTTGCGCTTGGAGGCGTACTTCAAGGGGCCATCCAAGGTGCGGAAAGAGTAAGGCTTCTTAGGGCTGGCGTGATAGGTCGAATTGCCGCGGTAACGCAGAGCGATGTGTCCCTGATAGTCGATGCGCTGCCCTGGGTGAGCCACCGTGTCGGCATAGTTGAGACGACCATGGCCGTTGTCGATTACCTTGATGCGGGCATCAATGCGATGCTCCCGGTCGATGGGTTTACCTCCCACCTCGATCCAGACAATGGGCAAATTGGTCTCGGTGAACTTCACGCCCGTGTCCTGAGGCGGGAAATTGACCACCTCTCGCTTGCACGCTACGAGTGCGAGCATCAGCATCACTATGATAATCGGTCGTTTCATCTTCTTAGCAATTCACATCAAAAAAAGCCGTCCCCATTTCTGCCCCTGCTAGGAGAGGATGAGATCGATGACGGCGTTAACATCGGCAATATTGACCTCACCGTCGCCGTTGGCATCGGCAGCACCAGTGGAACCCACACCTGTAAGAATGATATCGATGACAGCATTGACGTCGGCAATGTTGATTTCACCGTCACCATTGACGTCGCCCTGCATTCTCTCGTGATAGATAAAGGTGCGGACGTCGCCATAATCGGTATATTGAACGGTCGTGCCTGTTGCCAACGTACGGTAAGCATAGCGGGCACGCGCATAGTAGGTCTTGCCGTCGATGAGCCTGCCAGCGCCGCTGATGGTGCCCAACTGCGGCGTGGCGAACGAGCCGCCATCGATTGTGCCATTGTAGGTCGAACGCGTGGGGAACGACTCGCTGGAACTGATCTGCACCCTCAACGAGCCAATGCCCTCGACAGGCTCGAAACTCACTACATCGGTAGCGTAAAGCACCACATTATCATGGGCCGGACAGACAAACACCGGTAGCGGCGGGATTACCTCGATGGTAGTAAATGAGGTGACAGGGGTCGTTACCGAAGTGCCGCCATAGGTCGCCGTCACACGGGCATAATAGGTCGTTGCACCTGCCAAACGGTAACGCGGCACTTGCCACTGCGCTTGAGTGAGTCGTATGCTGTCAACATGGTTCATCGTTGCCATGGTGGACAGTTCCAGGACATAGGACGTGCCCGGAGCCCCTTCGGTCCAAGTAATGACAGGCATCAAGGGTACCGATGTAGCGTCGCTGGCGGGCGAGGTAACGCGCATCTGTCCCACAGAGAACTGGCGCAACTCGCTGGCACA
>JAEEGI010013785.1_pt1 | contig 17107 bp, 12 predicted proteins | sample 8958751 | NCBI WGS metagenome assembly JAEEGI01 (sample SAMN16246545, study PRJNA631951) | gut metagenome | biome: gut microbiome; feature: rumen; material: KS-attached | host: Bos | place: Iran: Karaj | collected 2018-10
TTTCAATTGTTGAAAGCATTATGATAATTATTTATGAATTTATTTTTTTTAGATTTACATTAAAAAATGATTCATTTATGATTTGTAAAGCTAAAAAAAATGTTCATCATAATCTTTTAATGCATATTTAGTATTAAATAATAATAATAAAGTTTAAAAAAAAATTTAAAACAAGGTATTTTTTTCTATTCTTAGGCTAGAAAAATTTTAAATAAATAAATTGTTAAAAAAATTTGACTAAAAATATTTCTTCTTTTTTATCTAAAGAAAAATACAATTATAGTAAAAAATTAATGGATATTTTTATGAAAGTAATGATTAAAATTTGTTTAAATTTTTAAATTAAAATATAACAACATTTAAAATTAAATTTGATAATTATAAATTTTTTTTAATTTATTTTTTTTTCATACTGTTAACTCAAATTTTTTCGATGAATTATAATCTTATTTGATTGATTTAATAATTAATAATTAATAATTAATGAAATGTAAATTAAAATGAGTAAAGAAATATATTCTTATTCATCGAAAAACTCAATCCAAGAAAGAAGCATAAATTTAGAATATATTTTAGAATTATTTAAAACAGGAAAAGACAATAAAGAAAAAGAAGAAGAATATAAAGTATTATTTAATAAGCTTCATTTTCTTTTTTTTAATCCAATAGAATTGATTAAACAATATCCTGAAGAAGAAAAAAATAAATATACATTAACACAAAACTTCTCAATTGCTCAAAGATTAAACAACAATAATAATATTGAATCTATTTTACAAATAATATCTGTTAAAGAAAAAGAATATTTTTATCCTGAAGAAGAACCAGCAATACCAAAATTAATTAATCTTTTACAATTTTGTCAAAAAAATATATATATAGAAGAAAACCAAAAATTAATAGATATATATAGAAAAATGATTGATTTTTATTTATTTTTAATATATCTAATAATAAAAAACTATCCCTTTTACATTTCAAGAAGGGAATATTTAGAAAAATATTTTATAGAGTTATCTCCTTATAAAAATTGGCCATTTCCTACAGGCTCACATGGTTTTAATATATATAAATGTTTAATAAATGAATTATATCTTCCAGGAATAACAATATTAAATGAAATAAGAAATAAATACCTTTTAGATATAATTGATCCAAATAGATTTATTTTAGTAAGAGATGATTTTTTAAGATATTATTATATTACAAATGGTAATGTTGGAGCAACAAAAATTGAAATAGCAAGTAAAGAAGACCCTGATAATAAAATCAATGCTTTTAATATTTTTTCAAATTCACATTTATTTAAACAAAAAAAATCAAATTTTAAAGTTGATTCAAAATCAATAAAAGATTTTCATCACTTAACAATTATTCATTTAATCATATTCAATTGTCAACAATTTCTAAGTCAAGAAATAAAAATACCTCAATTAAAGTTAAGAAAAATTTATGAATTTTATTCAAAAGCAATTCCAGAATATAAAACAAAAGACGGATTTAATGAAGAATTATTAACAATAAATCAAATAAATCAAAAACCACCAAGAATTCAAGGAACATTTGAAAAAAATTTATCAAGAAATACTAGTAATAAAAGTTTATTTAATTCATTTATTAATATTTTAGATGAAGGAATTAATACAGATTATTACAAAGATTTTTTACCTTTAATCAAAGGAATAAAAAAAAAACTAGAAGAATCTTGTAATTCACAAGAAGGACAAGAAAAAGTGAAAATATTAAATTTAAGAAAATATTTAAAACCTAAAATTGAATTTAAAAGAAATATTGAAACTTTATCTTTTATTGATATGTATAAATATCAATATTTAAATATTGAAGATAAGTATATGTCTCATATTTCAAGTAAAATTAATTATGATAATTATAAAATTACTTATGAAGATAAATTAAAAGTGGATAATTTTAATAATATTGTTTCAGTCAAAAAACAATTAATTCAAAGAAATATTAAATTAAGATTGATTTTTGAAAAAAATAATTTGGATATTTTTATCAATAAAATGCTTAAAGAAATTGAAACTTTAAAAACTTTATTTCTAAATAAAAAAGACGAAGAATTATTAGATGAAATTGAAAAATCAAAAAAAGAAAAAGAAAAAGAAGAAAGAGAAAATACTAAATTGTTTGAGAATCTTGAAAGAAATTCATATAAAATAAATAACTCTAATAATATACATGAAAAAAAAAGATTTCTAGATAAAAATAATTTATATTCTTATTCATATTCATATTTAAGAGAGCAAAATGAACCGGATTTAATAAAAATAAGAAATAAAAGAGAAAATGAGTCTCTTCCTGATGTGGAAAGTTTAGTGAATAGTGTTACTGTATATTATTTAGGAAATCATATTTCAGAAATTTTAACGGATTTTATTTCTAGAAATGATTTTGTATATTATTATTTAGTTGGTAGATTAGGTGAAGGTGATAATTCAAATAAGCTTATTCAAGAAATGATATGTATTTATTTGTCAGAAGCAAATAATTATTTTTATTTGAATGTTTATCAAGTAATAAGTGAAAATGAAGAAAATTTTGTATATTATTTTTATAGTTATATTACAGTTTTAACTTCTGGGAAAAATAGTAAATTTAAAATTAAATTGGATGATAATAAATATATTGAAAAAAGTGGATACAGTAAAATTGTTATTTGTAATATTGCACCAAAAACTAACGTTAAATTAATTTCTAATGAAAACTCTGGTATTTTGGATATATATTTAATTAAAAATGAATTAAAAGATAAAAATGAAAAAATTTTTGACAAAATTTTATCAACTTTATCAAAGTCTGAAAGTTACAAATCAAAAAAAATTGAATTAATTGATAATTCATTTATAATTGAGGATCATGAAGGAAATGTCCTCCAAGAACATTTAAATAATATTAAAATAGAACATGCTTATTATATAAATAATGATATAAAAAAAGATTTTAATATTAAAATTGCAACTTTTGCAAATATATAAATATTATTTTTTATATAAATAAAATATCCTAATCATTTATCTCTTATTATTATAAAATAAATTTAATGGGAAAGGAGTAATTTTATGGAAGAAAAATGAAAAAAAGACAAATTAATGATAATGCAGAAAATAAGCAAAACAAAGATTTATGTTCATAAAGAAAATAATAAAATAATCTTAATAACTCTAATATTTATTAATTATTCTTTGGAAAAGAATTAACTATGCTATTACCAATTTTTTAATATACTCAAAAAGAATAAAAAGTACTCTTTTCCGAATCTCGTTAAAATATATTCTGAATATTTTCCATGAAATATATAAATAATATTATAATCATGAAATTTTATTTTTGATTTAACGTATTAAATGAAAATTTTTTGGCTTCTTTTTCTATTTTCATATTTTTAACTGAATTTGAATTTAATAATCTTTGAACAATTTAAATGTTCTAAAGACTCATTTTGTAAAGAGGACTCTAATTCTAAATTGTAATTTGAGTTAATAATTGAATGAAAATATATCAAAAGATTTTGACAAAAAAGTAATTTTAGGATTTGATTATTAAAATATTAATAAAATCAATTAAAATCCAAAAAAAACCTTATAAATAAATTTATTTTATTTGAGAATGGGAAAAATCCAATTATATTCTTTATTATCATTAACTTTAAATTTAACTTAAAATTTTTGAATCAAATATTTTTTGAATTATTTTTTTTTAATATTTAAAATATTCCATTAATTTTAATATAATTCAAAATGATATCAAAATGATGAGTTTGTTTAAAAAAAGGTATTTTTATTTTTAATATATTTTTGAAATTATTTGATTGATTATAAGTTCAATTTGAATTTTTAAAATAAAAATTTATTATTATATCATTAAAGATAAATTATAAATAAACACTATATTTTCAATTTATATAATTAATATAAAAATATAATTGTGTGATAGATACTATAATTATGATTTTCTTTTTTAATTTATTATTTGTTTCTTTGATACTCATTAATTGAAAAAATGCATATAATAGTTGAGAATAATTTATTGTAAATTTCAACATTTCTTTTTGTCAAAGGAGATAAACAAAATATGTTACGAGAAACTTTTTACAATCATAATATTTTAAATGTAAGGATTAAATTTTATATATTATAAATTAAAACATAAAAAAGACAGATTAGATTTTAAGAAATAAATTTTTTTTTATTATTAAACATAATTATCATGAAAAAATAAAAATATAAAAAAAAATAATAAAAAGAAAATAATAATAAATCTCAATCCTTGAAATAATAAATTATTAAAATATATATTGAATCATTACGAAATGGAAGATAATAATACGTCATCAATTTCAAAGATTAATTATTTTAAGGAAACAAATACACCATTTTTCTTAGAAAATTCAGATTTAAGAATGAGACATCAATTAGCTTTACCTCCAAAAGAAGCATATTATTTTTTTCCAAAAGGAGAAGAAATAATAATTCCTCATAAAAAAAAGCCAGAAAAAACATTAAGAAGAATCTATTATAATACTCCATATACAGAATATGAAAAAAATAAATTAAAAGAATTTAAAAAAATTATTAAATCTCATCCAGAAAATGAAAAATTATTCCCAGATTATTGGAATGATGCTTGGAATTTAATGTATATTTATTCAACAGATTGTGATATTCCAAAAGCATATGAAAGAATGATAAAATATTTTAATTGGTATAATAGTTTTTTCCCAATCACTTTCACTCCAAAAGATAAAGCAATTGAAATATTAAATTCAGGTTTCTGTTATTGCTACGGAAGAGATCATGAATTTAGACCTATATTAATTGTTCAACCTTATATTTATCAAACTAAATTAAAAAACCATTCTCCTGATGATTTAATGAGAGCTTCAATTTTTTTATGTGAATATGTTAAAAATAATTTATTAATCCCAGGACAAATTGAAAATTGGAATATGATAGTTAATTTAAAAGGAACTTCTGTTACTTCAATTCCAGCACCTATTAGAAAAGTTATTTCTTGTTTATCAGATAATTTCATTGCTAGATTATATAAAAGTTAATGTTTTAGGATTAAACTTTTTTTCAAAATATTATTTAAATTAATATGTAGCTTTTAAGAAGAAATCACAGTTAGGAAAATTGTTGTAATTTCAGGTAAAGAAGATAAAACTATGAGAAATTTTATTAGAAGAGATAATTTTGAAAAAAGATTTGGAGGTGATGCTGATAATTTAAATTATTGTGATGATAATCTTTTTCCTCCTAATATGCCTTCAAGTAGAAAATTTCTTTTAGATAATGAAAATCCTGAAGATTTATTAATTACTAAAGAACAATATAAAAAGATTATGAAAGAATTGCCTCAAGAAAGTTTAAGTCCTTATATTTTAAAAGAAAATGAAATTGAAGAAAAAAAAGAAAAAGAAAAAATATGGAAAGTGTTAAAAGAAAAAGAACAAAATAAAAAAGAAATTGAAGATATGATTAAAGATATAGATTGGGAAATTAAAGATGAATTTGTAAATATAAATTTCCAGAAATATTTTAATTCAATTAATGCTTATTATTTTAATTCATTTACACAAGATTTAAAAGAATTTAATGAAAAAAATCAAACAAGAAAGTTTTAGCCAAAAATATTGAAAAAATAGAATCAAATATAGCCAAAAAAACAATAGAAAATGCTTTTAAAAAACAAAACCAAAATATATCTCAAAAAAAAAAATAAGAAAAAATAGAACAAATATAAAAATTAAGAAGAGAAATAAAAGATGATTATATGAAGAAATGTGATTCCAAAATGGAAAGATGTAATTCAATTACTTCAACCAATAGATATAAAATATTATTAGTAGGAATAAAGGTTTTAGGAGATATATATGTTGAATTTGATGATTATGAAAATGCAAAAAATTTATTTTCTTTTTATAAAATAATGTCGTTTAAATTAGAATTATTAGAAGAAACAATGTATTCTTATGAAGCTTTAGGAAATGTATATAAATTTTTATATCGCTTGGATACTTGGAAATAGACCTGTTGAATTAAAAGGTTATGATCATATTGGAATTCAATATTTTTATTTAGGTAATAAAGAAAAAGCCAAATATTATCATGAAAGAATGATTTATGGATTATATGAAAAAGATACTAAAATTAAAGAAAATGTTATTGAAACTTTTAGGAATAAACATTATGATTTATTTAATGATGATAAAGTTCTTATTAAAAATAATTATTCAAATGATGAATTAAAAGAACAATTTATTAGACATATTTTATTATATGAAACTGCAAGAAATATTGATTTAGAAACTTATGATATTTTAAAAAATCAAGAAATGATGAAAAATTCGTTTATTTCTGATGTTAATATGACTTTTCAAATTATTTATGAAAAATATTTATCAAAAGATTATTTACATGATCCTAATGAAGTTAAAAAAAAACATAATTATGAAAAGATGTTAAAGAAAAGAAATGGATTTTTTGAAAATAAAACTGAAAAAGATAATTTAGGACATATAGATAATTTAATTCTTTCTCATTTATCTACTAAAAGAAAAGATTATTCAAATGAAAGATTTGAAAAAATTTTCCAAAGATTTGATTTGATGTTTTCTGACTTTGAACAAAAATTAAATGAAGGAAAATAATATATTTAATAATAATGTAATGAAATAATTATAATTAAATATATGAATTAATTATTAGAATCGAATGAAATTTGATTCTTCAATTTTGCTTTTTTTTTAGGAACTAAATTTTTTATATAAAAAGTAAATATTTAAAATAATTTAACTTGATATTAAAAATCTTCAATATAATTTAATTATTTTTATTTTTTTATTGATAAAATCTCTTTTAATTTTGGAATTTCTTTATTAAATTAAAATTTAAATTTGTCTTTTTATCTAATAAGAAATTCTTTTTATTTTTATTTTTATTTTTATTTTTATTTTTTTGATTGATCAATTTATTTCAAGTTATTAAAGATATAAATTTTCTTCTTGAAATTGATTAATTTTATGTTTATATTTAAAAATTTGATTATTATGATTGTCTTGTAAATTAGTATTTACCATATTAAAATTGGAATATTAATTTAAATAATTTTTTTTAATAGTATTAAATATATTTTTTAATTAGTGATAATATTGAGAATAATTATATTAATTTTTTTAATAAAATGATGACTGTTTTTTAATAATCAGAGAAGAAATAGCAAAAATTAGAAGAATGATTTTATTTTTTGGAAATACTCAGATAAAGTAAGAAAATATGAAACTTAATTGTGATTGTTTTTTAATTAGTGATATTTTTTGTTTATAATTGTTGGAATCATTTTAAAATGATTATTTTGATTTTGAAAAAATTCTTTATTATTACATCAAAAAAATTAAAGGATTTAGTAGACCAACATTAAATATTCTCCTAATATAGTCAAGATAACACATTTGTTCAAATGAAATTATTCATTACACAGTTAGAAAAAAAAATATCTTCTCAACAATCAGAAATACAAATTTCGACAAATTTTAAATCCCGAGAAAATAAAAAATAAAATAATTTCATCTCTTGCTTTCATGGAAAATAAAAAAAAGGCATAACTTCAATTTTAGATAATTTGACAATAAAAAATTACAAACTAAAAATTAAATTCTGAATTAGAAAAAGAAAAACAGAATTAAATTCTAAAAATACAGAATTGACTAAAAATTAGGTTCTCAAATTCAAACGACCTAAAAAAGAATTTCCAATTATAAAATCAAAATTAGAATTTGATTAAAACTTTATTAAAGAATTAAATTAAATGAAACAAAAATCATATGAAAATGAAATAGAATGATTACAAAAATAAAAATTCAGAAATTTCTCATCAAAAATAATTTAAAAAATATAATTGATAATGATTCAATTTATTCTTTATTAAATAATAATAATCAATATTCTAATATAGTTATGGAGGTAATGAATTAGAAAAAAGACCAAAATTAATGTCTGCTGAAAATAATGAATTATATAAAAGAACTTTAGAAAATGAGTTTAATTCTAAAAAAGAAGAAACAACAATAAAAAGATAATTTATCTCAGGCAAAAGAAACTTTAAACATAGGTAAACAATTAAATCATACAAAAAGGAGATTTAAGATATGATTTTTTAAATAATTTAATAATGGAATTAAAGAAGGAAATGATTAATTTATAAAAATCCAAATTGTTTAAAATTATTGTAATTAAATAGAATAAAAAATTAAAGAATATCAGAAGCAAATTAAAAAAATTACTTGAGAATAATTATAATTTAAATGAAGAAATTTACAAATTAAAAAGATAAAAAGAACAATTATTAAAAACAATGAATTTAGAGAAAAAATAAAAAGAAATATTGGTTAACAAATAATAATACTATGTTACAATCTCAAAATAGAGAAAGTATATAATAATAATTATTATTCTAATACATCTCCTCAAAAATAGTAATTTGAATTACCTTCTATTGATATACAATTAAAATCTTTAGAAGAATATATAAATAAAGCTGCTTATCATGAATAAGCATTTAAATATTTTAAAACATTTTATTTATTTGATTTATTATTTATAATATTTATTTTAATTTAATCAAATCAAATTATATTTTATTTAAAAAAGCCAAATAAAATAAATAAAATTTCTCAAAAATAATTAAAAACAAATAAAAAAATAAAACTTTCCAAAAATGGACTCAGTGGTGGCAAAATTTTACAGTACAGGAAACGGAGACACATCTCGTTTCACAAATTTCGGATCATTAACAACAGCAAAATTTGGTGCATCAAATGGAATTAATAAAACATCATCATATAAAGCTCCAATGGTTCCAGTTCCAACATCAACATTAAAACCAGCAAACATAAATTTAAATGCCTTTAATAATACAATACCAAAAAATTCATTACCAAAATATAATAATATCCAATTACAAGCAGCTCCTTCTTTAAAACCTGTTGTTTTTAATAGTACTAGTGATATGATTCATCCTAATCAACTTCCTAATTATAGAGGTGAATTATATAATATGAAACAAAAAAATTTAGAAGATGAAAAAAGGAATGCTACTAAATTACAAATTATGGAAGAAAAAATGAGAAATTTAGAATTAAAAAGCCAAAGATTAGAAGTTATCAATGATTTTTTCTTTGATATGTTTGAAAATAATTTAGTTAAAGAACAGTTACAAAAACAAAGAGAAGATAAAGCAATGAAAGAATTAGGAGAAGAAGAAGAAGAAGAAGATTATGATGATTATAATAATAATTATTATAATAATTATAATAATATGCCAAAGAAAATGCAAAGAAAAAATAGAATAAAAGCAATGAGTGCAAATCATAGAGGAAAAAATTTAAATTTAAATAATTATGATTATAGACCTCCTGAATTTGATCCTGAAGAATTTCAAGAAAAAACATTAGATAATGCGAGAAAAGTATTAAAAGGAATTAAAGAAAGTATTGGAAATTATATGTTAGAAGAACAATTAAAAAAAAATGAAGAATTACAAACAATAACAGAAGGAATAGTAGAAATGAAAAATGAACTTCAAAGTAGAATTGAAAGAATAGCACAAAGACAAAAAAATCAAATGGAAACTTTAGCTTTTTGTTTACAAAATTCAGGTAATCCTCAAATAGAAGAAGTAGCTAATAGAATATTATCAAATGATTATTATAATTATCAATTAAATTCTCCTATTTTTGGATCTCCAAATTCAAATGAAAATGGTTCAACAAGTTCAAAGAGAAATCCTTTAAATAGAAGTAATCATACTGGTCCTAGAATGAGTATGATTGGTAATGCTTTGAATTTTAAAAAAATGAGTAATACTATTAAAGAAGAAGATGAAAAAAGTAGTTCTAGTAGTAGTTCTAGTAATACTAAAAGTAATGCTAATACTAATATAAATGTTAAACTTGCTCAAAGTGGGAAAAGAAGCAGTATTTCTCAATCTAAAAAAAGCCCTGGAAGAAGAGTTTCTATTAAAAATGGATTTTAAGTCTTTTTATATAGTTATTTTTTAGATTTTTTAAATAATTAAAATATTTTTAACTTTTATTTATTATTTATTTTTAATTATATAGGAAATAGATACTTAATGTTTTTTTACTTTTATATTGTTTTAATATTTTTAAGTTATTTTTTTGTTTTTTAATTCAATAAATTTTCTGTTTTTACCATTTTATGATTAATGTTCAGGAATTAATTTTGATATAAATTCATAAAAAAATTTCTATATTCATTTTTTTATTTCAATTAACTATTTTTCTATAAAGATTTTTTCCTTTTTGGTTTTTAATTATTGTATTAAAATTTTATTTTAAAACACAATAATTTAATGGATGATTTTATTTATAATGAAAAAAGAACAAAAATATATATTGTTCAACAAGCTAATAAAGGGAAAAGATTATATGATTATGAATTAAGAAATAAAGTGAAAAATCAATTAATGGACTGAATTTTTTTATTTATATATATTTTTTTATTAAGTTTAATATAATAAAAAAAAGTATAAATTATAAATAACAATATTTTATTCTTTCTAATAACTATAGTATTTACTATTAGTCTTTCAACTATAATATTAGTAGAAGATGGAATATTTAAAATATTTCATTTTTTATCAATTGCAAAGATTAAGACAGAAGGAACTGGATAATCTGCTAATTTAATATCTATTTTTATTATTATAATATCATTATTTTCATCAATATTATGTTTAATTGATGAAATAATTTCTTCATTAAATTTAATTATTGAAAGTTTATTATTATTTGATATTGTTTCAATGGATGAAGAATCTGAACATTAATATAATTGGTATTTAGAATATTTTTCAGTAGAAATATTCTCATCTGAAATATAATTTTTATTCCTGAAATAATTTGATTTTTTCTTACTTCTTCATAAATTCAATTAATATTTTTTTCATTGTTTGAATTACCATCTTCTTCATTATAATTATTTGAATCATCTTCTTCTTCATCATTTGAATCATCATCTTCTTCATAAGTGAATTTTTCATAATTTATTATCCCTTTTCCAAAATTCAAAGTAAATCATAATTTTAATCGAACATTTTCTTCTTTATAAAAATTTAAATTATCATTTCCATATATTGAATAATAATTATCATTATAAATTAATTCATTATTTAAATATATTTTTCCTTTTATATCATTGATATATAAGTAATAATTCATATATATTTGTAAACTAAAACAATTTTTCATCAAATATCCATCATTAAAAGATGATATTTATATAGAACTTAAAGCCCAATTCAATAAAAAACACAAAGAGAATGATCAGAATACAATGAAAGACAGAGAAGAGTGATTCAAATATGGGATGATAGCGAATATAAATAGATATAACATTATTTTTTATTAACTCATTATTTAACAACAATATTTGTGAAGGAGAAACAGAAATATTAGATTCTCCATAATAAAAAGAAAAAGAGGTTCTTTCCAATTAAAAAATAATAAGATTAATCATATTCTTTCTCATTAAAATAGTTTTATCATTAAAAATACTATAAATAAATTGACTACTACTTAATTTTTCATTTCTTTTTTTTTATAATATATTCCAAAATCATTTTCAATTTTAGTTTCTTTGGAAGTATTATATAAATTAAACACACCTGAAATTTCATTTTGATTTAAAATTTTAAAAAATAAAAATGAAAAAAATAGAATTAATTAAAAAAGCCAAATTGGTTTTTTGACAAATTTTTTAAAAGTATAATATGAATAAAAAATAATTAAAAAAAAAAAATGGAATGAATTAAAAAAAAAAACAAATTAAGGTTAGTTATTTTGTAAAAAAAAGTGTTTTATCATATTTTTAAATTTAAAGTAAATAATCTAAAAATCCAACAACAATGAATAATTTTTTATTTTTTTTTTGAATAGATAAATGTTTAAAATAAGCTATTATAAAACATAAAACAAAAGGTAAAAGTGCATTTATAAGGAAATCTTGAAAAATAGAAAAGAGTAATACTTTTTGATTATTAGGATAAATAGCACAGAAAGCAGTACAATAATATAAAAAAAATAATTGTAAAATAAAGACTATTATAATAAAAAGATTTAATCTATAATAAAAACTGTTAAGAATCTTATTTGATTTTTTCCAATAAATATCGAAATCATTTTCTTCAAAAGTAATTTTAATTAAACAATCCTTATAATAACTTAATGCTTTTAAAAGAGTATTAATTATGAAACTAACTAAAATTGAATAAATAACTTTAGGTAAATCAGAAAAAAAACTAATAACAGCATTTCTATGATAAACATCACTAATATATTCATCAGTATAAAAGAAACAATTAAAAAAAAATTGTAATGAGAAATTAATCATTAATAGAATAATTTTAATATATCTTAATTCTAAAATTAAATCTGCATAAAAGTGACTTAAAATTAATTGTGATTGTAAAAGATAATCCCAATATTTTTGTTTTATCGTTCTATTATCAAATATTAATGCTTCCTCAAAACTTAATTGCCCTAAATCATATTTTAATTCTTCTATTTTTTTTCTTTTATTTTCTATTTCTTGTGAACTTAAATCTTTCTTTAATGTTTCTTTTGAATAGGTATTAATTGAATTTACACTTTTATCTTTATTTCCCTTTTCATTCATTTGATTATTTTCCTTATCAACAATCACGGGATTATTATTTAAAAATAAATTATTATTTACATTTTTGTTTTCATTATTATTATTTATTTCTTCGATATCATCTGTTTTTTTCATCTTTTCAATTGAATCAATTCTTTCTTCATTAAATTTAGTTTTAGGTTGAAATTTTTCTAATGCAATTTTCACTGGCTCAATATTATGATATTTAATATATAAAATTGTGCAAATAATACAAACAACAATAGAAATAAAAATTAATATTGTTCCCATATTATCATAATTTCCAGTATTAAAAACTGATTTATAGCATTTTATAATTTTATAATTAAAAGCAATTAAATGTGTAATAAAAGAATTTTTAAGATTTGAAAAAGATAATTCTTCAAAACCACTAATTTGAGATAAAGGGTGACAATTACAAACAACTTTTACATTAACATAATCAAAATAAGAGAATTCACAGTTACTTTCACAAAAAGTTATATTAACATAATATTCATTTCTCCTATCTTTTAAAGTAACATCTTTACCATTATTTTCAGAAGCAAAAATAAAACAAATATCATTAAAAAAAGGGTCAGAACTATTATATATATTAATTGATTTTTCATTTAATTTATATGCTCTATCTATGTTCAAATAATTATAATTTGCAATTGGTTTTTCAATAACAATATCAACAGAAGGCATATTTACAATATTTCCATTTTCATCAATTGTTAACAAAAAGACAGAAGGAGTTGGATAATCTCCTACTTTAACATCTAATTTTATTATTTGTATATTACTATTCTCATTAATATTATTTATTGTTTTAATTGAAGAAATAAATGAATTATTGAATTCACCTGTTGAAAGATCATTATTTTTTGATATTTTTTCAACAAAAGTAGAACCTGAGTAATAATAAATTTCATATTTAGAATATTCTTTATTTGTATTGTCATTTAAAAAATCTGCTTTTATATTTGAAATAATGTCATCAATTTTGTCAGTATTTGAAATTTCATCAATTGTTTCAGTAGTTGAATATTCATAAGTAAAAGTTTCATAATTTATCACTCCTTTTCCAAAATTCAAAGTAAATTTCAAATAAATTTCAACATTTTCTTCTTTAAAAAAAAATAATTCGTAATTTCCTTTTATTTGATAATATTGATTTTTATCAAGTAATTCATCATTTAAATATATTGTTCCTTTTATATCATTGATATATAAGTAATAATTCCCAGTGTGTGTTATTTGTAAACTAAAACAATCTATTGTTTTTACAAGAACACCATCAGAAAAATCTTCTTCATATATTTTAATTGTTGTTGAAGTAATAATTGGATCTAAAATTTTACATACATTCCACATATTAGAAGAATCAATTATATTAATAATCATTCCATAAGAATTTTCATTAACCATTAAATATTTATTTTCTTTAAATGTATCATATATATCTTCTTCTAAATCAACACTATTTTCAGTAAATCTATTTTGAGAATATGGAATTATATTACATATTATCATATTTTTCTCATCACTTTTTATAGCACAGGAATAATATTGTTTTCCATTTATTTCTCCAATTATAAAAGTATTTTTTTCAAAAAGAATATCTGAATTTGTTATTTCTAATTTTTCCTCTCTGAAATTTGATAAAAATTTTTGAGAAGATAATGAATAAGATATTAAAGGTTCAGAATTAGGAAAAGTAAAAATATTTATAAATTTTCCATCTATTGCTGATTCAGAATAATAATCCATATCATACATTGATATTTGATTTGAATCGGTGATTTGATCTATTGGAATTATATAAAATTTAAATATGTTATGAATAGAATCAATACAAATACAATAAACTTTTGCATTATAATATTTACATTTTATATTATCCAAATAATAATAATAAGGATCAAAAGAAGCAATATAATTATTATTGCTTTGTTTAACATCCTCAATATTTTGAAAATATATTTTTTTTGTAGTATCTAATTTAACAAATCTCCATTCATCTTCTATATTACCAATAGAAAACACATCAAATATACCATCAATTTCATACTCCTCTGGATTATATTCTCCATTATCACCTTGAATCCTACTTACCATCCTTAAGGAAGTTAGAATAATAATTGAAGGATTTTTACCAATTTCAAATGATCTAAGCGATTCAGATTCTTGTAAACTTAAGGTTGAGGTCAATCGTTCGTCGTAATAATCATTTATATAATCAAAAGAAAATATTGTTTCAAAAAAAAAAACATAATATAAGTTATTATTTGAATCAATAAAAGCAGACAATGGAATTAATTCTTGTCCTGGGCCAACATTATCTGTAATCATTTCTGAAGAATTAATATATGATATTAATATAAAGTATAATATTGAATTAAGTTTCATTTTTTATATTAAATTAATAAAAATATATTCGTTTTTTATTTTTAATTTTATTATCATTGATTGGGTTTAAAAAAGGAGTAAAAATATTCAATATATATACAATTAATATTAATTATTTCCCAAAATTCTTCTATTATTAATTAAAAATAAATTAGAATATTAATTAATTTTAAATTAAAAAACCTCCACGTACTCAAATTAAAAAATTATTTTTATTTAATTATTCATCAATTGTTTAAAATCATATTTTTAAATTCATAAGATTATATATTAAAAAATAATTAATTTTATTTTTTTGAATAATTCATAAATGAAAAAAAATTAAAAACATTTATTTATTTTAATAAAAAATTTAATGTATAGGTCAAAATTTTAATATTTGAAAAAATTCTTCTTTTAAATTTTCAATAAAATGATTATCATTTAAAATATATATTTTGATATTTGAATTTGTTTTTTCAATTCTTTTGATTAATTCATTATATTCTTCATTTGAATAATTAACATATTGATCATTTAAACATAAAAATAAATAAAAATGGTATATCAATTATTGATAGTTAATTTAAAATGAACTTCCATTACTTCAATTCCAGAACCTATTCGAAAAGTTATTTCTTGTTTATCAGATAATTTCATTGCTAGATTATATAAAAGTTATGTTTTAGGATTAAACTTTTTTTTGAAAATATTATTTAAATTAATATGTAGTTTTTTAGAAGAAATCACAGTTAGGAAAATTGTTGTAATTTCAGGTAAAGAAGATACAACTATGAGAAATTTTATTAGAGGAGATAATTTTGAAAAAAGATTTGGAGGTGATGCTGACAATTTAAATTATTGTGATGATAATCTTTTTCCTCCTAATATGCCCTCAAGTAGAAAATTTCTTTTAGATAATGAAAATTCTGAAGATTTATTAATTACTAAAGAACAATATAAAAAGAGAATGAAACAATTGCCTCAAGAAAGTTTAAGTCCTTATATTTTAAAAGAAAATGAAATCGAAAAAATAAAAGAAAAAGAAAAAATGGATGAAGAAAGAGTGTTAAAAGAAAAAGAACAAAATGAAAAAGATATTGAAGATATGATTAAAGATATCGATTGGGAAATTAAAGATGAATTTGTAAATATAAATTTCCAGAACTATTTTAATTCAATTGATACTTATTATTTTAATTCATTTACAGAAGATTTAAAAGAATTTAATGATAATAAAAATAAATGTAATTGGACATTAAATATGAAATCAAATATATAAATTTTTATTTATGATATATTTTATATTTGGCATAAAAGAATTTAGTTTATATTATTATATAATATTTATAAATTATTAAATATAAATCAAAATAATAAAAAAAAATTATATAAAAATAAAATGAAACCTTCAACTTCAAAAAAATCAAATAAGAAAGTTTTAGCCAAAAATCTTGAAAAAATGGAATCAAATATAGCAAAAAAAACAATAGAAAATGCTTTAAAAAAACAAAATCAAAATATATCTCAAAAAAAAATATTAGAAAAAATAGAACAAATAAAAAAATTAAGAAGAGAAATAAAAGATGATTATATTAGAAGCACAACAAGAAGAAATGTGATTCCAAAATGGAAAGATGTAATTCAATTACTTCAACCAATAGATATAAAATTATTATTAGTAGGAATAAAGGTTTTAGGAGATATTTATGTTGAATTTGATGATTATGAAACTGCAAGAAATTTATTTTCTTTTTATAAAATAGTATCATTTAGATTAGAATTATTAGAAGAAACAATGTATTCTTATGAAGCTTTAGGAAATGTATATAAATTTTTATATCAATATCAAAAAGCAATATTATGTTATAAAAAAATGATTGAAATGGCTTGGATACTTGGAAATAGACCTGTTGAATTAAAAGGTTATGATCATATTGGAATTCAATATTTTTATTTAGGTAATAAAGAAAAAGCCAAATATTATCATGAAAGAATGATTTATGGATTATATG
>JAEEGI010013786.1_pt1 | contig 17106 bp, 14 predicted proteins | sample 8958751 | NCBI WGS metagenome assembly JAEEGI01 (sample SAMN16246545, study PRJNA631951) | gut metagenome | biome: gut microbiome; feature: rumen; material: KS-attached | host: Bos | place: Iran: Karaj | collected 2018-10
TGAGCTTGTCGAGCGAGTTGGTGCCTTTGAGAATTTCGTCAAGGATGATGAGCGTATGGCGGTTTTGCTTGCAATAGCCGATGAGTTGCTTTAGTCGGAGTAGTTCGGCATTGAAGTAGCTGATGCCATGGGCAAGGTCATCGGTGGTGCGCATACTGCTGAACAACGAGAATCGTGAAACCTTCAGATGACTGGCAAAGACAGGCAAGCCACATAGGGCAAGGATATAGTTGATGCCAACAGAACGGAGGAAAGTGCTCTTACCAGCCATGTTGGCTCCTGTGACGATGTAGTAGTGACCGTCGCTGATTTGGAAGTCATTGCGCACGGCCATTTCGCCGAGGAACGGATGATAAAGCCCTTGGGCAGAATAGACTATAGCATCGGTCTCGATAATCTCTGCATTTATCCCCGCTGGTTCGTTGTAACGGAACGTGGCCATCGACACGAGCGCATCGAAATGACTCACCGCCAGAATCCAGTCTTCAATGCAGGGCATATATAGCTGTTGCCATTTTAGGAAGCGACGCACAATGAAATAGTCGGCCAGATAGAGCGCATTCGATATGGGTACCCACACTTCGTTGCGCTGGTCGAGGTCGTTCAGGATGCTCTTCAACTGTCTGAAAGACTTGGTTGCGCTTTGCTGGTTGTCTGAAAGTCGACCGATGATTTCACGTGCCTCCTGGCTTTTCAAATTAGACTCCACAATGAGCATAATCATGCTGACGTATGTGCCTAATCGTGGCAGGATGACATTGATGGAACCATTGACCTTTTTCAGCGTCCGACCGAAGAACAGATAGGCCGCAGATACCTGAACGAGCAACCACAGCATAGGCCAAGACCCTGGCAGGGGACCAAACACGGCACCAATGAGCAGACCATAGAACACGATGATGCTCAGAATGGCCATAACAAGAGAAGTACGACTGAGTGCCAAAGGGGAAATGTCAGCCTCCCGCACTTCACGTAGTGCCTCCAAGATGGCATCAGTGTTGATATGCCGCCCTCTGCCTTGCATCAAAAAGATGGAGCGCAGGCTTTCCCGTTCCGCCAGTTCTGCGATGGCTTCGCGACGGCGGACTATGCTCTCTGCCGATGGCGCTTCTGTCTGGGAAAGAACGGTAGCCAAATAATCGCTACCGCCTGTAGTGACAGTCCTGTTTATGCGGTTAAAGAGAGATTCAGCACCGAATATATCCATGTCGAACGTAAACGGGTGTCGCGGGTCGATATACTTCTCTCCTGCATCGAAGCAGGAGAAGTCACCATTGAGGTAAGACAGTTCATTTTCATACACCTTCAGCAATCGCTCACATTCATCAGCCTTGTAGTTTTTCCCTGCATCCACCTGTCGGATGAAGTAATAAACGGCAAAGGAAATCACGGCGAGAATGATAAACAGGACACCGATACTAGTCAAAGTATAAGCCACGAGGCTGGCAAGCATAGCCACGAAAGCCGCAAGCTCTGCCAACACGAATGTCGTGTTGTGACATTTCAACTCAGCAATCTCAGTTGTCAGTGCCGCCACCTTGTCGGTGTAGAATTGGTGTAGGGTATTATTCATTGAAGATCGCTATTCTGCTTCGGCCTCCTTAATCTTCGATAACAGTTCCTCGCGCTTCGTCTCGTTGGTGCCGTGGACGGCGTGGCGGACAATGCCCTTCTTGTCGACAACGATTGTGAGGGGGAAACCCTCATAGCCAATCCATGCCATCATGTCCTTGGCCTCGACGAGGTGCGTCCATGTGAAGTGGTGCTTGTCGGTGATGCGTTTGGCGGTCTCAGCATCGTGGTAGGTGGCCGAGAAGAACATTACGCCAGGCAATTGCTCCTTCCACTCGGAAAGGATGGGCATCTCTGCACGGCAAGGACCACAGCCGGAGTACCAGAGGTTAATCACCATGACGCGCCCTTTCACGCTGTCGTTCGTCCATGTTCGTCCGTCCATATCCCTTTCCGAGAACTGCGGAAACGGCTCGCCCTCCTTTGGCGAATACCATGTGCCGTCGGCCTTCACGCCAGCCTGTGTCAGTGAGGTCACCGTGGCCATCATGTTCAGTCCGTTTAAGAACTGGTCGGCATTGTGAACTTGTTCGCGAGGGATAGCCTTACGGATGAGTGACTTGGGCAGCGTGGCGTCAACATTGATGACGATGACGCTGTTGCCCTCCTTGTCCTTCAGTCGCGACATGTTTTTCTCACCGTCGGGCAACTGTGGCATTTCGCGGAAGAAATAGCCGTTGGAAAGGAATTTCGGAATCACTGTGTCGATGCGTTCTTCTTGTGCCTGCCCCGTCATTGCAACGAGGGCAAGCAGGATGGTGATGATGGTTTTCTTCATAAAGAGTGCTTAATTTGTTCTTTTCAGTCTTACTATCTTATCTATACCCTTAGGGCTGCGGAACTTAAACAGCGCTTCCTCGTCTTTACGCTCCATCAGCATGTAAGTACAAATATCCTTTATAGAGATTCCATTTACTTCTATCAGGTAATCGCCTGTACGGATACCTTTCTTATAAGCTATTGACCCCTTACGAATGACGGCTTTGAGAACTCCGAGTGTGTCGCCTGCCTCTGAAGGGATAAATGAGGCGCTGCCAGTCTCGCTATTACCGACCGTGATATCCTGTCCGTTATGAGGCATAAATACGAACTGCTTTTTGGGAGCGTCAATAATCAATGAGGCATGTTTCAATACTGCGCTCCCTACTCGCATAGTCGGGTGTGCCGTAGTGATGTATAGGTCGTTGACAGGTAGCTTGTCTATCTTTATCTTTGTGAAGTGAAGAAGTCTGCCTACAAGGGTATCTGTGGACAGACCGTATAATCCCCAACTCGTATTGATAGTAGTGTCCGTCTGTAATGTCAAGTCATCAAGCAGTTTTCTCTTCTTTGGATTTTTCTGAAACCAACGGTCCAGATCTTCTTGAGACAGGGCAAGCCATGTATTCAAGGCACCAGTGTCAAATACCATTTCTATCCATCCGAAAGGTGAATCGACATAAACCAACGGACAGTATGCCCGCTTCATTCTGTATTTGGCGGTAGGCTGTCCTTTTTCTTCCTCAGCAAAGAACTTCTTCCTATCGGTCACTATCAGCAGGCTGTCCTTTGTGTCCAACTTGAAAGAGAGGCCCTTGCCGACCAGATTGAAACCAATGACACCGTCAAACCTATCGCATGTAAACTCACTCATCGCATCCTCCACTATCATCGGATAGTTTTCTATCTGGAGATTTCCCATCTTGATGGTTGGGAACTGATAGATGATTTGATTACGACTTCTCTTGTTGATATCATCAAACGTCAGACTGTCCGTTGTAATCTTTTTCATCCAGTCTTCCTTCTGTCCGTTCCATAGTCCGAGTGGCGAACCAGTATCAAAAAGCAGGTTTCTGGTTTGCCCTTCTATCTCCACTGGCACTATAACCGCCCCGTCTAACACTTTTATCTTGATGGTGTCAGCAAAGTCTTTCTTTGAGAAACTTATTGAAGCAGTTGCGGTCTTTATCATGTCTTGAGCCACGATAGAAGTCATTGCAACGAGGGCGAGCAGTGCGGTGATGATGGTTTGTTTGTTCATTGTTCGAGAGTTGAGTCTAAGTATTGATAGAATTCTTCTGTTTCTCCAAGGTATGCATTCAGCACAGTGCCATCTGGTGAAATGAGCACTTTATATGGATAGCCCGTCACTCTAAATTTCTGCTCTATAATGCCATCCTCACTCCTGACGTGCAACCAGGGTACATTGTGTTTCTTAACGGCAGCGGCCCACTTCTCTGCAGTATCGTTACAGTCGATACCCATAATTTCAAGTCGGTCATTGTATTTCGCATAGTATTCTTTCAGTTTGGGAAATCCCTTGATGCACCAAGTACACCACGAGCCCCAGAAGTCGAGCACCACATATTTCCCACGCAGAGACTTCAACTCCAGCACATTGCCATTAAGATCCTTCAGTCCGAGTTCTGGCACTTGACCGCCTATGGTCACAGTGTCGTTCTTAACAGCATCACGTGCAGCCTTCTCTTTCATGACAAGAGTAAACATCCTTTCGTTCTGATCCAATTCGACTTTCATCCTGCCATTTCTTACCTCAGGGGTCAGTTTTCCAATGGCAGTCAACACTTGGTCGTAATCCACATATATGACCAATGTTGCCGTTGCGTCCTCGTCGGGATGCTCCTCGATATATTTCATGTAGGCTGGATGTGAACGACTATTGATATCGCGATTCTTTAGTACTCGGATGCTGTCTGGTTCATTTCTGGCAGCAGCAAACTCAACGTCAAAAGGACGCTGAACTTCTGTTACTCGCTCATATTGCTGATAAAAGGCGGTGCCACTCCAATTCTCTTCTACAGAATTCAGATGACCACTAAACACAGCCTCTTCGTCAGGTACGAAATATGTATAAAGAGTCTCCTTTGGATTCGACTTGAGATACATCGAAGCTAAATATGCATCGCTAAGTCTCGTAGAAAAAGAGAACTCGCCATTCATTACAGCTACTTTGCAGTTGACAACCTGTTTTTGAGGCTGTAGTATGACATACTCAATGCAGAGAGTATCGTTCCCTACACCATCAATCTTACCCGTCATCTTAAAATTGTCTTTGGCAAATGTCCCAACAGGCAGCATAGCCAGCAGGAACAGGAATTGTCTATAGTGTTTCATCTTGTTCTTGCGTCCTTTCCTGCGTCCCGTTGGTAGCAAGCGACCAGAGGTCGAGCGCAGTAGCAAGTGATTTTTAATCGAGCGCATATTCGTTTCGTTTTAAATTTTTATGTGCAAAGTTATGTCTATAATTTGGTACGCACAAGGAAATGACGAAAAAACCGCAAAAGGGGGTGTTACAGCATTTTTAGACTTAAAATACTGATAATGAACAATGTAACCAAAAAGTACCTAAGAAAAAAGTGCCAAATTGTAACGCCTATTTGAGGGCGATGACCTCATAAAGCTGCAGCATCTGGCGCTTTAGAAGGTCGGCATCGAGGCCAGTGGAAAGTGAATCCCAATACACATAGAGGGAGAGGTTGAAGGTGAAAATATTACTGGAGTTACTTCTCTATGACAATCTGGTTTGAAACGTCATATAATCAAATATTACAAAAAAGAGTCCTTTTCATTATGTATATCAGAAATATTTCGTATCTTTGCAGCCAGTACCGCGGTACAAAAAAACAACCCGCCAACTTTGATAGTGGCGGGTATTCGGAAACTTGGTTACGTACTTTGATAGCAGAGGCTTGACCAAGCATTACGGGTGCAAAGGTAAACAATAAAATTGAAATTTCCAAATGAATTATCAAAAATTTGCGAGATTATACTCATATTCACGTATATCTAGGTATCTGAAAGCCTCTAAAGGCAACAAAAAGAAAGCTCAGCAGATGTATTATGCCAATGCCAGATTAGCACAGGCATTCCAACCTCTGATTAGTTTCTTTGAAGTTATTCTTCGCAATCAGCTTCATTATGCCATAGCGAAACACTTCGGTGATGTGCAATGGCTGATAAACCAGAAGAATGGGTTTATGTCAGACCCTTCGCTTACTCACGTTGTCAAGAAAACGGGAAAAACAAATACGAATGATTTCTTGAAAAAGGAGGTGGAGAAATCAGAAAAAACGTTACTGGGGAAAAAGCGTAACGTGACTGCAGGAAGGGTGATAGCGGAATTAAATCTTGGTTTTTGGAACAGTCTGTATGAGACTCACCACTACGCCTTATTGCAGGGCGTACCTTGCACAATATTCAGAGGACTGCCTACAGGCTATGGACGAAAAGAGATAAATGCCATCATCCAGGATATTAGAATTATGAGGAACAGGGTGAGCCACAATGAACCTCTCTGTTTTGACAACAGGCAGTTTGACATGACGTATGTGAAGCAAATGTATGTTTTGATTAGCGATTTCTTTACATGGATTAACCCGAATATCATTCCGACAATGGCCCAAGAGGCTTTGGATAACGTTCAGGCAGAGATTGCCAAAACCGAAGCCATCATCAATTCATAAGACCTTGCCGTCAAGCGCACATCAGTCCGCAGCATGCGCTCAAGGATCAAAGGAAGGGAAAGGTAAGAGACATCAAATTACCATATTATTAAAAAAATGCTGCCATCATTTCCTTGCCCAACTTGTGGATGTGAGCAAGGATGGCATTCTCACGCTCGGCTGAAGGTTTCTTAAAGCCATTGATGTAGTTGCGCAGCAAGGAATACACATGGGGACAGGAACGATGTGTATACGAATCATCATCCCTTCTTCGAGCGTGGTGTTAGGAACATTATAAAACATACCTGTTTCAGCAGATACATAAACAGTTACTTGTTCTACTTTGTCTTCGTAGTTGCTGTCTCTATTGCATGATGCCAGCCCTAATATGACCGCAAACAGTGTGGTGATGATGGCTTTCTTGTTCATTATTTATTAGTCATTAAAGATCTTCTTCAATTGTTGTTCGATGTTCTCGCCGACCAACCCACGGGCAAGGATGGTGCCGTCGGGACCAAAGAGAATAATGTGGGGAATGCCATTGAGCCCGTAGAGGTTGTAGGCACCATCCTGCGAGTCGAGGATTTGCGGATAGGGTATCTGCAACTCGGCTATTGCTTTCAGGGTTGCTTCTGGCTTGTCTTTGACGGCAATACCAAGTACTATCAGTCCTTTGTCCTTATATTTATTATAGACTGCGATAAGTCTTGGAATCCCCGCCCGGCAGGGGCCGCACCATGAGGCCCAAAAATCTACGAGTACATATTGTCCACGGCCTACGTAGTCGCTGAGACGGGTGGTCTTGCCGTTGTAATCTACGCCGAAGTCTATGAACTTCTCGCCTGCGCGACTGCCAAGTTGCACCTCGTATGTTTTCCGTTGTGCCATGATTTCCTCGTTAGCTTGCAGCCGTTCGCTCAGCATCCCGATGTATTCAAGTATCCGCTTTGCGCTGAAAGAAATGGTCAGGTTTTTAACAATGTCCAGCCCCAGGACATCGTCGGCATGTAGGCGAACTATAGGCTCCATCGCCTCGTCGAGCTTTTGATTTTGTAAGTCCTTGTCATCCTTATATTCTTTGAGTATGCTGAAGCATTTCTGTTGGAGCGTCTTCATGTCATCGTTCATGGGCGTGCCCGATGCGTAGTACCATTTCCCTGCAGAAGGACCTTCGACGTGTATAAAGCCGTTCTCGATGAACAGTGGCTTGATGCTGATTTCCCAGTCTCTGCTGGCAAGCGTACATAGCTTTGCTTGCGGCAGTTGGCCGTTGTGCTCCGTGATTACACCCTTTACGACCTGAACGGAATCCACGAATGATGAATAATCGTAAAGGTAAAGCGTTCCTGTGAAATCGGGATGTCCCGTGTTGCCGTCAATGTGGTAGTTGACTTGCCCCTGCCCCGCCAATGCGACGAGGGCGAGGAGGATGGTAATGATGGTATGACAACTATTCCTCAGGAGTCCTTTCAATATTTTCTCCTTGAAGTCTGCTGGCATTGGAGGTACATTGACATATTTGCGCCGGAGTGATTCGCGAAGGTCTGTATCTTTAAATGTAGTCATGCTCTAATAAAATTTGATTCCGAGGATGTAGTAATGAGGACTTTTTGGGGAAATGTCAGAGATGCTTCCGCAACAGCGGGTTACCTTATCCTCCGCATCATACCAGAATGAAGAATAATAAACGAGAGGAATAAAAGTGTCCTTTTCTAATGGCGATGTGGGTTCGAAAGGATCTGACCTGTATGAGTAAATATACTTGTTTTCACTCTCCCAGTAGATTTGCTTGAGCTTCAGACCCCAAGCAGAGCGAATAGTATTCTCCCAATTGAAATAGCATGTGGCAGTAGAATCGTTATCAGAAGGGAGAAAGCCATAGACCAGTTTGTCACCCCTTGCCTCAAAATAATAAGGAAATAAGAGTCGAGGGGAATCCTCAACTTCTTTTCCGTTCACAAATTCCCGAACGTTTAGTGTCACATTCCGACCTTTTATCGCACTGACATCGAAACTATATGCCTGATAGCCTTTTTGATTAAGCATCGGGATGTAGTCGTTGATAGTTGTCTCGTTCATTTTAATCTCCTGGGCCAGTCCTGTCATTGCGACGAGGGCGAGCATCATTGTAATAATACTTTTCTTGTTCATTTCGTTTTAGAGATTATTACGTCGATTTATTGTCCTTTGCTAATACCACCTACGACATCATTATTCTCGATTGTTGTCTCGGTTTTCTTTACACTGGCTTTGAGTTTGCCGAAACGATAGGAAAGACTGATCTGGAATCTTCGGCCAAGGTAATCGTTCTTCCTGAATCCTGTATAATCCCCTTGATTGGTGACAGACTCGTTATGGTAATACTTGTTGAAGGGCATATTGGCAGAGAGGCGTAACGTCAGGCGGTCTTCCTTGAGGAAGGAACGTTGCAAGGCAGCACTATAGCTAAACCAAGGACTAGAGTAGCCATAGACATTATAAGCTTCATGACCAATCTGTCCGTAGCTACTGATGGTCAGCCTCAGTTTCCATGGGAGTTTCTGTGTTAAGGACGCATAATAGAATCCACTCCAAACGGAATTCTCTAATTGCAGACTGGGATTCTTATAACTGTCATGGCGGAAATTTCCGTTGAAGACAACGGTTGTCTTGTCGAAAGGCTGCCATTGCAGATAGGTTTCCACTTCATAGCGGCGCAAGCGTTCGATGTTGTCGATGGTGCTGTAGATTTTGTTGTTCTTGACATAACGGATATCGCCAATACCTCCATTGTAGAATCGGTACATAGGTGCCAGTTGTAAGGTCAGGCGGGGCGAGACATACATATATAATAAGGTCAGGGACTGTTGATGTGAACTGGTCAGATGGTCATTTCCGAAGTTAACCCCTTCAGGACTTTCAGTAACTGCAGGATTCAGATAGGAAATACCTGGGCGGGAGATGCTGGTGGTATAGTTCAGTTTCAGTGAGTTGGCATCATTCATCTGGTACTTGATGCTGGCCTGGGGTACCCAGTCGTTCAACCGGTCACTAAAATCTGTACTCTTTCCGTCAGGATAATGAGCCTTCATATAACTGTATTCATAGCGTAATCCTGCACGGGCAGACCATTTGCCTAATGTCAGCTGGTAGTCCGTATATACGGCTGCCACCTGTGTGGTATGTTCAAACTCTGTATCAAAAGAAGGTGGCTGAGGCGACTGGATAAACGACTGGGTAGAATGACTGTTGTTGTGACGCTCAATATACTTTCCGCCTACTTCTAACTTATGTCCTTTCCAAAGCGGCCTGACATAATCTGCCTGAAAGGTGTGTTCCGTAAAATTCTCCTTGCTGTTGATAAGATAGCCTGTATAACTGAAAGGGTTACCGACAATCTCAGTAAAATTACTTTCCTGTTCTGTACGCTGACGAGTCAGGGCAAGCATATAGGATAAAGTCAGCTTCTCGCCTTCACGTTTGGTCTTGTGTTCATAGTCCAATCGTCCATTCCATGAATGATGTTTGTAGCCAGGCATCCAGTAATGTTCGTTATAACTATAGAGAGGTTGCCGACTGGCATCGTACATCGTTGTCGGGCCACCGCCCTGAACATTGATCTTATAGAAATAGCCACCAAATGAGGCTGATATCAGATTGAGAGTATCAATATCATAACTGGCACTAAGGTCTGTGTAGAAAATGTCGCCAGGATTAGAACCTTCTGAATGTGATTTCAACGTTCTGCCTGATTCCAGATAGGTTCGTTCCGTATCTCGGATACTCTCGGAACTCTTTTCCGTCATCTTGTTATAGCCGGCATCAATAGAGAAAATAGCCTTGCCGAATTGCGTTGTCATGTTTCCGTTGATACTGGGGGCTTTTGTGGTGCTATAAGAGAGGTTTACCCCTCCAGTGACACCATTAAAGCTACGGCCATCCATCATCACGATGTTCAGGATGGCATTCACGCCCTCGGCATCTTCGCGGGCTCCAGGGTCGGTGATAACCTCGATACGCTTCACCATCGAGGCGGGCATGGACTTCAGAATCTCCTTGGCGTTCTGGGTAAGGCTGGGATCAAGATGACCGTTCTTGTATATCTTAAAGCTGCTGTTTCCCTTAACCTTTATATTATCTTCACCATCAACGGTTACCATCGGCACCTTGCGCAACATGTCGAGCACAGTCAGCGTCTTTGACTCTTCATCAGCCTGGACATCATAACCTACGCGGTCGATGTCCTGTTTAATCAATTGTCGTTGAGCCTTAACGGTTATGCCTTCTAATTCCTTATTCCAGGTAATGGAGTCGTTTTGCACCTTTGTGCTGTCGGTCTGTGCTATCCCGAATGTTGCTGTCGAAAGCATGACAAGCAAGAGCTGTAATCTTCTGTAGAGTTTCATCTTATTCATTATAATTATTATTCCTTTGAGATTTGACTTTTCCCCAGTTTGTATGACGCAAGAGGCTATCTGCTTTCTCTATCATTTCTGAAAGTTCTTCAGTAGGTTTCTCTTCTTTGCGTGCAAGAGCGAGAAAACGTTCATAGTATTCCTTGGCTTGTCTGCCGTCTTGTGAGCAGTAGAGATAGGCATTAGCTAAATTGTAATAGGTAGCGATGGATGTAGGATTATACGCCAAATGTTCTTTCCATGCTGTGATGGCTTCCTGATAGTGTTCTGTCAGATAATAGCCTTCACCTTCGGAGAGGGTGATGGCTTTCATCACAGTGGTGTCAGGACGGAGCAGTTCCCTGGCCAGACTCAGGTAAGCCAGTCCCTCTTCATAACGCTTGGTGTCGACACAGACCACGCCAAGGCGCCAAGCAGCACCAGCGTGTTGCATCTGGGAAAGGGTTAAGGCTGCTGACAGGTGTGTATAGGCACGCTCAAGGTCTTTGATTTTTGAATAGCATAGGCCGGCAGAGTAAAGAGTTTTGAAGGTGGAGTCGCCCTGCTCCAGCAACCGATTGTATAACTTGCCAGCCGCTGTGAAGTCGCCATTCATAATCCACGCGTCAGCCAACGCCCTGTTCACTGGGATATTCGTGGAGTCCCTCAGACTGTATTTCAGTCCGCAGATAATACCATTTTGCGGTTGATTGTTTTTGGCATATGCGAGTATCAGATTAGCAACTACCTCGCCATCCATAGGATAACGATTTACCAGCTGACTTGCCCAGTAGATAAACGAGTCGTTGTCGCCTTGTTTCTGATAACTGAAAGCTAACTGCCGGAATGATCCGTGGCTTAGACTGTCCTCTGGGACGAGCTTTAAAATATCTGATGCCTGGCGATAGTTGGCACGTTTGTAATAACAATCGGCTAACCTTCTTGCAATTGAACAAGGAACAGCTGCACTCCTTTCTGCACCATCCTTAATCTTCTGGATAATCTCCTCCGCTTTTTCTGGGGGTAAAGAATCGAATTGTTCAAGTAGGTCAAGCGGTATCTTCGTTTCTTCTGCTGTTTTAACGGATACCATTCCCTTCCCGATATCGTATGCCTTCTGATAATAGTTTAGAGCCTCAAAAGTATTATACTGACTCATACAACTATCACCCTTAAATATAAGGATGGCAAGAGAATCCTTATCAGACTCTGTTATTCTCTTTTCTGGTAGCCTCTCGCCTTTGGCAGAGAAAGAGGCTGCCAGAGCGAAGAGCGTGACAATGATGGTTTTCTTGTTCATAATCTTTTCGTTTTTATCCTTGCAAAGTTATGTCTATTATTTGGTACGTACAAGGAAAAGGCGAAAAAACCGTAAAAGGGGGTGTTACAGCATTTTTAGACTTAAAATGCTGATAATGAACAACGTAACCAAAAAGTGCCTAAGAAAAAAGTGCCAAATTGTAACGCCTATTTGAGGGCGATGACCTCATAAAACTGCAGCATCTGGCGCTTCAGGAGGTCGGCATCGAGGCCAGCGGAAAGTGAATCCCAATACACATAGAGGGAGAGGTTGAAGGTGAAAATATTACTGGAGTTACTTCTCTATGACAATCTGGTTTGAAACGTCATATAATCAAATATTACAAAAAAGAGTCCTTTTCATTATGTATATCAGAAATTATTCGTATCTTTGCAGCCAGAATAAATACATTACTTACAATTATGACAGCAATAGAGTTACGTGCGGAATTGTTCCGCGAGATGAGTCCGCTTCTTGACAACGAGTCGGCAATGACTAAGATGCTGGCTTTTGTGAAGTCGTTGGTTCCTGCGAAAAAGACAAATGCTGAAGATGAATGGGCAAACCGCTTCGTAGGTGCTTGGAAAGATAGCCGTTCGGCTGAAGAAATAATCAGTGATATCCGCGAGAGTAGGACAACTAATAGCAGAGATATTGAACTATGAAAAAATACTTGCTTGACACAAGCATCTGTGTGTTCCTCTTCCGCAATAACCACGATGTGGCTATTGCTCTATCTCATAACCTTTCACCTGAATGGCAGGGCCGATGGGCCATTTCCGTTTCTTCCCTGTGGTAATAACACGGTAATAACAAGTTCTGAGTTGTGACTGCATATCAAGGATGCCATAACTGTCACTATCTACAACCATCACACTGATAAAGTATTTCTTCTTTTTCTTCAGCACAATCGTTTCTTCAGGCTGGATGTCAATTTGATGTTTGCCGTCACTTTTCTCAATCCGTTGGTAGATGGGCTTATTGAGGATGTTTACAAACTTGTCACCCCGTATCTCATAGATGTTGAAACTGAGCACGCACCATTGGTATGAGGTACCTTTGATGTTTAATAGGATATCACTGATGACGTAATCCTTCTTACTTTTGAACACAGGTCCCCATTCGGCACCGTCCGCCTTGCCCTGTCCCCGGAATGCGGCTATTGGACCACTGATAGTTTTGCCTGCTATTTTCTTTGGCTTGTTTTTCTTGCCTACTACGACTTCAGCCAGTTCGACCACTTTGTCCTTCATCGTGACTGTCAGTTGCTGCCCATTGGCGTATGTTTCGTAGGGGACAATAGCCTTCTGGAATGACACATGGGTAAACACCAAGTCGTTCTTTCGATTGGCTGGTATCTCTATCGTGAAGTTACCATCGGCATCCGATATAGTTCCGATGCTGTCCTTTTCAAGACCTATACTAACGTATTCAATCTTCTCACCTCGTTCATTGATAATAGAACCTTTGAGGGTAATTTGAGCCTGTCCCGTCATTGCGACGAAGGCAAGCAGGATGGTGATGATGGTTTGCTTGTTCATGCTTATTTCGTTTTATTTGTTATCAGGGAAAATCTCCTCGAGTTTCGCTTTAAGTTCGTCTACATTGTTGGGCACGTCGATGATGGTGCCGTTGCGGTCGATGAGGAAAAGGGCACTATTGGCGGTTCCATGCTTTTTGAAAACACCGAACTCGTTATCAAGGTCAACGAGGCAGGGCCAGGGGAAGGCGTGACGCTCGACGGCCTTTCGCATAGCATCGGTGGACTTAAATTCGTGGGCAAGGCTGAACACGTTCAGGCCACGATTGCGGTATTCGCTGTAGATGGGAATGATGTCACAAGCGTCGCGGATGCAGGGCGAGCACCACGAGGCCCAGCAAATGACGAGCGTCAACTTGTCCTTGTAATATTCAGAGGCGCGGACTTGCTGGCCACCCATTGTGCGTATGTCGTAGTCGTTGTACTTTCGCCCGCAAATCTGATAGCCCACAGACTCCTGCTCGGCGATACGCTGATGCACGGGGTGGTCAGGATAGAGTGTGGTGTATTGGCTGTGGTAAATGTCGAGCATAGCAGAAATGCCAGTGTCATTGAAGTGGAAACCTTTGAGCCGTCCGTCGAGTTCAAACAGGAAACCGAGCATCGGGTGGGCTTTGTAATAGTCAAGCGTCCATTGGTGGTATTCGTTCTCCAGTTCCTCCATCTTCTGCTTGTCGTTATCGTCTAGTTTCTCATAGGCAGACGTGAATTTTTCTTTGGCAGCTTGCTCCATAGCATGCCAAGCCTGATACTCCTTACCAGTGGATTGGATGTCGAACTTGTCGCCGTCGAGCCAGATGGTCACGGTTGCGCCGTCCTCCAAGAAGAACTCTCCCGAGCGGAGGGTCATGCCATTCTCCATCACCTCGCCGAAGTCCACGATGTGCCAGCGCTCAATCTCTGCATCCACCACATCGCACTCAAAGCGTCCGTTCTTCAACATAGGGTGTAACGTACTATTCTTCGGGTCTTCGCCATCGCGGTATATTCTAATTTCCACAGGTGTCGTACCTTCTGCTATTGAGCCGATGATATGACATTTCACTTGTGCATGCCACACCATTGAGGCGAGGGCGAGCAGGATGATGATGGTTTCCTTGTTCATATTTGTCTCGGACGATAGGTTCTCACCATCGTCTTATTTAAGTCTTTCTTTTAGTTCTTTCATTTCGTAGTCGAAGTTCCAAAAGCCTTGAATTTGCAGATCATCGCGGACGCGGCGGCAGTCGGGGGTGATGGTCTCGTAGTGCGGGATGCCGTTGAAGCGGAACAACTCTTGCAGGCGGGTGAAGTCGGCATTGGTGACACAGACGGTCTCTTCGTCAGCCAGCCACTCGGCCACGTACTTCTTGTAGGCTTCGCTGCCCTCCTTGGTGCGTTCGCCAGCAATGAATATGAGTTTCACATCATCGCGTTTGGCAATCTTGGCGCGAAGTTCCTTGCTCTCTTGGATGGCACCACGGCAAGGGCCGCAGCCCATTCCCCAGAAGTCGATAAGGAGATACTTGCCGGGATACTTTTCGCAGAGATGCCGGATAAGGTCGGCCATCGGGGCATCGGGCAGAGGCGACGAGAGCTCGGTCTGTGCCATCTTGTGGGCATAGAACTGCTCGGCCTTCTGGTGGACGTAAGGATGGCTGAAAGCCCTCAGATAAGCAGAAAAGATATTGTCAAGGAATCCTATATCTTCCTGATTGCGCCACCCATTGAAGTTGCTGAGCATGGTCTTGTAAATGCACATTTGTACCATCAGGTTTTCATGATCTGTAGCCATCAATTCCTTCAAGCCAACAGGGAGGTTAGACAATTCTTTCTTTGAGTTCTGCTCATTGTTCACATAGCCACCCAATTCATCAGTAATCCCGTCGTATTGGCGGTCGGTAACAGGTTTGGCGTACTGTATTCCATTGAGCAGATGGGAATAGTCGCTGCTGGCAAAGAGTAGCGGATTGTCGAAATCGATGTGCTGTAACTGCCTATAGTTCTTGGCATCCCAAAGGTTATGCCACTCCACGCTGTCGAGGATTTCAGTATAGTACACGCCGTCGCGATACTCCTGCTTCATCAGGGCAAACTCGCGGCTCATGGCGCAGGACATGTAGTACGCTGCAAAATGCGTCTGCACGTCGGCCAGGGCCAGCTGCATCTCCATCGGCGTGTAGTGCTCGCGGCGACTCACGGTCTGCAGACGGTACATCACGTTCTTCCACACCTTGTCGGCAAGACAGTTTTCCTCGTCAAAGGTTCCTTCGAAGAGCACCAAGGGGAGAAGGACGTCGGTGATCGCATCGCTGGAGCGGAGCCATCGCTCGGCGTCGCGGCTGCTGCCGTTGTTATAGACACAGACGTACTTGCCATTATCATCCTTGCGCACAGTGATGTCGATGGTCTCACCGGGACGTGCGTAGAATGGTATTTCGCTGAAACCCACCTTCGTCTCCATCGTAAAGAATGTCTGGCGGACGGGGTAGCTGGCCTGGAAGTTCTTGCAGAACGTACCGTCGGGTGCGATGTCGAGCACCAGTGTCGCGTCGTCCTTCTCAAAGACATCCTTGAAGTAACATTCCAACGACGTGAACCCGAACTGCTCGGCGTCGTAGCCCTCAATACGTCCCTTAATGGTAATGGTGTCGGTCTTGAACCAGTCTTCGGGTACTGTCCAGGGATTCGCCTCAGACAATTCCTGCATCGTCGGCACTTTCAACTTTGCTTTCTTGTCATGTATGCCCAACAGCTTGAATGCTCTTGGCACATCGCCCTCAATGAAGTCGAACACCTGAGTACGCTTCGGCAAAGGCTTGAAATGCATAGTAAACTCAGTGATGCCATTCTCTGGCGACTGTACCCATGTATTGAGTTTCAGTCCCTCGGCAGAGCGCAACGGATAGCGGTTGCCGTCCTCGTCCATTAGATAGGACGATGAGACGAATTGGAAACTCTGTCCCTTGGAGTACTCCATTGTGAAGTGTACGGTTGTCGCCGTGTCACGCATGATAATCTCATGGGCTTTCAGTTCGCCGTTCGACACATTTACACAGGCCATTGCCACGGGGTTCTTGATGGTCTTGAATGTCTTTGCCTGCCCCGCCATTGCGACGAGGGCGAGCAGGATGGTGATGATGGCTTTCTTGTTCATGACTGCTTATTCTACTGAAACATTTCGGATGACAAAAGCGCCCTCACCGTCGCCCTCCTTGTAATCGAAGGTGGTGGGAGTGGTGTCGAAAGGCTCGAAGGTGAGCGTGAAGTCGGTGAAGAATAGTTTGTCCATAATGCCGTCTGTGATGGCAGACGCTTTCATCTTGGGATAGTTGTTCTCATCGAGCGTGATACCGTTAGCGGCGGTCACTATGTATTTCTTGCCGTTGGCTTCAAGATAGGAATCTTTGGCGATGCGGAACCAATAACCTTCCGAACCATAGTAGCGGAAACTGATGGTGGTACCGCTGGCATCTACATCGATTTGCCGGATGGCGAATTGAAGGTTGGTAGTATTGTCCTGCTTAGGACCATTGATAGCGGAAAGCAGCCCCATAAACCATCCGACACCATATCCAACACCCTTCCAGAGAATGCGCTTGTCGGGCGAAATCAAGACATAATATGGTATGGCTTTCATATCACAATAGTTGTTTTCGATATCGCCCTTGCCCATTTTGCCGTCGTTCCAGTTTTTCCAGACGATGTTCTTGCTGAAATTGTCTTCTTGCCATGCAGAGAGTTTGTCCTGATTGATACCGATGATTTCCAACTTCCCTTGCGATTGCTCGTAGGCTCTTCTCATCTCTGGCTCAGCCATACGGCAGGGGCCGCATCCCAAACTCCAGAAGTCGAGGAGCACATATCGGTCGGGCTGTCCCAACACTTCGGTAAGATGAT
>JAEEGI010013795.1_pt1 | contig 17101 bp, 12 predicted proteins | sample 8958751 | NCBI WGS metagenome assembly JAEEGI01 (sample SAMN16246545, study PRJNA631951) | gut metagenome | biome: gut microbiome; feature: rumen; material: KS-attached | host: Bos | place: Iran: Karaj | collected 2018-10
TACGGCAGTGGCGACACGGCATTGGCACGGCAAATGGCCAAGAACATCGTCCAGTCATCCGTCTACGACCCCGCCCATCCCGAACAAGGCCGCCGCTGGAAACACTTCGACCACAACTCGATGCTGATAAACCTCTACATCGACATATTCGAAGAGGTGCTGCACGACACTGCCTTAGCCGACCAAGTGCGGCAGCGCATACGCTACTTAGCCCCCACCACTCATTGGGACGACATGCACCGTGCCCGCCTTGTAGCCCGCCAGCTGCTGCCTGACGGGCAACCCGCCCTTTCGTCGCTTGGGGACTATGACCAACCCTTGCAGCAGAAAGCCGAACCACTTATCACCCTCAGCCGCGAGATAATCAACACGTCGGCCAAAGCCGACACCGCCTCGACCATCGGCGAACTCACCATTAAGCTGACCCTCACCCTCAGCCGCCACATGGACCGCCTCTATCTGCGTGCCCCCATGGCCGCCTGCTTCACCTCGCACAGCGAGGTCAGTGTAGTCGCCACTACGGCTGAAAACAGAAACTGGATAGAGGTCAAAAGCCTCGATGCCAATCTCGGCTCTGTTGCCGCCTCGCCCTCCGAACCCGTCAACTGCCTCGACTTATACATCAAAGAACTACCTGCCGGCACCCACACGCTGATGTACACCGTAGTAACCGACCGCCACGGGCGTTTCCACCTGCCCGCCGCCACGGTGCAATGCCTGGCCGTGTCGCCAGCCGACCTTGGCAACCCGCTGCTCCGCTCCGCCACGACGGAAATGTCAATTACCATGTGACGCCGTTCAATCCTGGATCGTTGCAGGGTATTTGCAGCATCGTTTTTCGTTATGATAAAGGGCAACGATGCTGTATCGAACGGATGACGATGCAGGATTGGACGAACTTAGGACATTGGCGCTAAAGGGTTTGCGGGGTGGCGGAAGGTTACTAACATTGGGGGTGGAAAAAAGGGCTGTTTTTTGAGTGGGGAGTGGCCGATATGTCGGAAAATTTTCGTATCTTTGCATTCTCTTATCGAGGGACTTGTTTTGTTGATATGTTTGAAGTTGACAGATTTATCATCAGGCGGCATATCGACAATTGAACATGTAACAGATAAACACATCAACGGATAAACAATTCAACAGATAAACATATCAACAGAATATGAACGAATCTACACAACAGAAGAGCGAATACAGTGCAAGTAATATCACGGTGCTGGAGGGTTTGGAGGCGGTGCGCGTGCGTCCGGCCATGTATATCGGCGACGTGAATTTCCGCGGCCTGCACCATCTGGTGTATGAGGTGGTGGACAACTCCATCGACGAGGCTCTGGCGGGTTTCTGCAACAGGATTTACGTCAGCATCAACGAGGATAACAGCGTGACCGTGGAGGACAACGGGCGCGGCATTCCCGTGGACATGCACGAGAAGGAGCACCGCTCGGCCCTGGAGGTGGTGATGACGGTGCTGCATGCGGGCGGCAAGTTCGACAAGGGCAGCTATAAGGTGAGCGGCGGCCTGCACGGCGTGGGCGTGAGCTGCGTGAACGCCTTGAGCGAGCACATGACGGTGAACGTGTACCGCGGCGGCAAGGTCTACCAGCAGGAGTACAGCAAGGGCAAACCCCTGTACGACGTGAAGACGGTGGGCGAGACGGACAAGACGGGCACCCGCATCACCTTTAAGCCCGACGCGACGATTTTCACGACGACGACTTACGACTACAATACGCTGCTGGAGCGCATGCGCGAGCTGGCTTATCTGAACAAGGGTATTGACATCACGATTGAGGACTTCCGCCCGGAAGAGGGCAAGGAGGTCGCTGAAGGTCCTTCGCGGAGCGACCACTTTTATAGCGAGCGGGGGTTGCGGGACTTTATCGCCTATCTGGACGAGAACCGCGAGAAGCTGATGCCCGACGCCATCTACATCGAGGGCGAGCGCAACGGTATCCCCATCGAGATTGCGATGCAGTACAACAATACGTACAACGAGAATATCCACAGCTATGTGAACAATATCAACACCCACGAGGGCGGCACGCATCTGGCGGGGTTCCGCAGCGGGTTGACACGCACACTGAAGGCTTATGCCGACAAGAGCGGCATGCTGGCCAAGGCGAAGGTGGAGATCAGCGGCGACGACTTCCGCGAGGGCTTGACGGCCATCATCAGCGTGAAGGTGGCCGAGCCCCAGTTCGAGGGGCAGACGAAGACCAAGCTGGGCAATAACGAGGTGCGCGGGGCTGTGGACAGCGCCGTGAGCGAGATGCTGGAGAACTATCTGGAGGAGCACCCCAACGAGGCGAAAACCATCGTGGAGAAGGTGATTCTGGCGGCACGTGCCCGTCAGGCCGCCCGCAAGGCTAGGGAGATGGTGCAACGCGGCAATGTGTTCAGCAGCGCCGGTCTGCCGGGCAAGCTGGCCGACTGCCAGGATGGCGACCCGGCGATGTGCGAGATTTACTTTGTGGAGGGCGACTCGGCTGGCGGAAGTGCCAAGCAGGGCCGCGACCGCCGCTATCAGGCCATCCTGCCGCTGAGGGGTAAAATCCTGAATGTGGAGAAGGCCATGCGCCACCGCGCTTTCGAGAGCGAGGAGATTCGCAACATCTATACCGCCCTGGGCGTGACGGTGGGCACTCCGGAGGACAGCCAGGCGCTGAACCTGTCGAAGCTGCGTTACCACAAGGTGATCATCATGACGGATGCCGATGTGGACGGCGCCCATATCGACACGCTGATGCTGACGTTCTTCTTCCGCTATATGCCGGAACTGATTGAGAACGGGTACGTCTATCTGGCCACCCCTCCGCTGTATCTGGTGAAGAAGGGCAACAAGAGCTACTACTGCTGGACCGAGGAGGAGCGCGAGCAGGCCATGATTGCCGTGGGCGACAAGGGTGTGCACGTGCAGCGTTACAAAGGTCTGGGCGAGATGAATCCCGAGCAGCTGTGGGAGACGACCATGGACCCGGAGAACCGCCAGCTGCGACAGGTGACCATCGAGAACGCCGCCAGCGCGGACCGCGTGTTCAGCATGCTGATGGGCGACGACGTGCCTCCCCGCAGGGAGTTCATCGAGCGCAACGCCACGTATGCTACCATTGATGCGTAAATTTTGTACTCATGCGTACAAAATCCAAAAATAGCACAATATGGATTCAATAGTTTTCCAAAAACTACTCACCAATGAGGTGGCGACATACAAATCGTTACTCGAAACAGAGAACAACGATTGGATTGTAAAGGGATTTATTGACATCAATAGGAATGTTTACACAATTACCAATGATACTAAAGTAGTATCAAAGATAATTGAAATCATTCTTATTCCTCATTTGGATATGTTCGCCAAACGTAATGGCCTCACACTCGAACTACCTTCAGCTCAGAACTATTACCCAGACCTGACGTTCAAAGATAGTGAAGGAAACTTATTTGCCGTTGATTTCAAATCAAGCTACTATGATGATAACAAAAAAGTAAACGGACTAACACTTGGTTCATACTGGGGATACTTTCGCAACCGCGATACGAACAAGAACACAGACCATCCATATAATGACTATAAATGCCACCTGGTATTAGGTATGCTGTACAAGCAAAGCATCACCAATAGCAATGAAAAGTCCATCTATTCTATAAATGACCTCAGCATAATCAAATCTGTCATTGAACAGTTTATCTTCTTTGTACAACCGAAGTGGAAAATTGCCAATGACCGACCAGGAAGCGGCAATACACGTAATATTGGTGGAATAGTTGAAATTGACAAACTCGTTAATGGAGAAGGTCCTTTTGCCGAATTGGGTGAAGATGTTTTCGATGACTACTGGATGAATTTCTTTAATACCACTGATGCACGAACAGCGGGTATTGGGAAGCCTCAGTACAACAACCTTGCATCATATAAAGACTACTTGAGGAGACATCGAACCTTACACAAAAAAATACAAAAGAAATAATACTATGCCAACTGTCATTGTTCCTCCCATTAAATCTCAGGGTATCAAAACCAAACTGGTACCTTGGATTAATGACTTGGTTCTTTCTGCAGGGGTAGATTTCAACGCCCGTTGGATTGAGCCATTCTTCGGTACTGGTGTAGTCGGTTTTAACTCTCCTATGCATGGAACACATATCGTAGGAGACTCCAATCCTCATATCATCAATTTCTACCAAGGGATTCAGCGTGGTGAGATCACCCCTGACACTATGCGAGCATATCTATCAGAAGCAAGTCGGAAACTATCTGAATCCGAAGAAAACGGATACGCATATTTCCGCTTTATTCGTGACCGCTTTAACTTCGAACACAGTCCATACGATTTCATTTTCCTCTCTCGTGCAGGATTTAATGGCATGATGCGATTCAATCGTCATGGTGACTGGAATATTCCTTTCTGCAAAAAACCAGACCGTTTTGCACCTGCATATATTACTAAAATATGCAATCAAATCCATCATATCGCTCACATAATCCGCCAAAAAGAATGGGAATTCAACAACGTGGATTTCATTCAAACCATTGAACGCGCCAAACCAGGCGATATAATATATTGCGACCCACCCTACTTTGGACGCTATGTGGATTACTACAATGGCTGGACAGAACAAAATGAAGTCGAATTATTTGAGGCATTATCACGCACTCCCGCAAAATTCATTCTCTCCACATGGCATCATAACGACTATCGATCCAACGAAATGATTCAACGTTACTGGGGGCAATTTAACATCACTACCAAAGACCATTTCTACCATAATGGCGGCAATATTAAAAACCGACATTCCGTAGTAGAAGCATTGGTATTCAATTTCGACCTTCAAGAAAAGCAACAAATTAAATCAATTAGGCAATTGGAGTTATTTGAAGAGATAGCATAATTATTTTTCACATAACCCATTTTTTATTTTAGAATTTGGAATGCACATGTTCCAATTCTTTATAAGACAAACATATCAACAATAAAATACCATGGATAAAAGAAATCTCTTACTTATTAGCAACAGCACCATGCGGGGCGAGGCTTATCTGGGATGGTGCAAGGACATGATTGCCGACTTCTGCCGTCGGCACAATGTGAAAAAGGTGCTCTTTGTGCCATACGCCGGCGTGAGTCTGGCCGAGGGCGGGCTGACCAAGAGCTACGACGCTTACGAGGCCAAGGTGGCCAAGGTTTACGCCGAGTTTGGCGTGAAGCTGACGAGCGTTCACCACAAGGCGTTGCCCATCAACGCTGTGTACGACACCGACTGCGTGGCTGTGGGCGGCGGCAACACGTTCCACTTGGTGCGCCAGCTACAGCGCACTGGCTTGATGCAGGCCATCCGCCAGCGTGCTTTCGACGGCATGCCTTATATGGGTTGGAGCGCAGGCAGCAATGTGGCCGGTCCGACGCTGTGCACCACCAACGACATGCCTATCGTGATGCCGGACTCGTTCGACTGCATGGGCTTGGTGCCGTTCCAAATCAATCCGCATTACACCGACTTCTTCGACCCGAAGCACGGCGGCGAGACCCGCGACGACCGTCTGAAGGAGTATATCATGGTGAACCCGAAGGCTACCGTTGCCGCCATCCGCGAGGCTACCGCCCTGCTGCTTGAGAACGGCGACCTGAAACTGATTGGCAAGCCCAACAAGATGAAGGTGTTCAAGACAAAGATGGAGAACACCAAAGAGTATGCCCTCGAGGATAACTTGAACTTCCTGCTGAAGGCTTGATTGAATGTGTGAACGTGTTAATGTGTGAACGTGTTAGTCCTTGGCGCATCAAAAAGACTCTCGAATTAACGAATTAACTCATTAACGAATTAGATATGAAGTGGTTTATTAAGTGCTTTAAGCAGTACGCGGATTTCAACAGCCGTGCCCGGAGGAGTGAGTACTGGTGGTTCTCGCTCATCAACTTTATCATCGCGATGGTCCTGATGGTCTGTTGGATTGCACCTATTGTGAAGATGGGTATCGACCCCGGGGAGGTTGACGACATGGAGTTGGTACGCGCCACGCTGGGCAGTCCGTTTCTGTATCTCTACCTGCTGTACTATCTTGCGGTGCTTATCCCCAGCATTGCCGTTACGGTGCGGCGGTTGCACGACATCGGCAGGTCGGGGTTCTGGTATTTCCTGTTTCTGGGCGGCTCGCTGTTAGGTTCAATAGGCAGCATGTTCCAGGAGACAAACACGGGGCTGACCATCCTCTTCTATTGTGCCAGTCTGGCCATCTGCATCATCTTCTTGGTATGGATGTTCACCGACTCGCAGTATGGCGAGAACAAGTGGGGTCCCAATCCCAAGGGCGAAGGCAACCAGAACGAGGTTACCACCACAGAACAATGATTCGCGACAATACAGAAAAAGAGCCGCACACGAGGATGTGCGGCTCTTTTTATTGTTGACGGGTGGACCGATTGTGGGCTAGCGGCAGTCCTGTTCGAGAGCGGCTATCATATTCTCGGCTCCGGCGAAAATCTCGCTGATGCGGGTACCGACCATGTAGGCGGGGGTGGTGTAGACGCGGTGGCGGGAGTCGACGCATACCTCGGTGACGCCACGATGCTGAACATTGGCGCCCAGTTGGGCAGCCACTTTGGAGGCAGCGTTCTCCATGCCGAGGGTGAGGGCGACCCCTTCTCTACCCAACACTTTGGCCAGCACCATGGGCGCGATGCACATGGCAAGGATGGGTTTGTGGAGACGGTACATGTCGAGGATGGCCTTCTCGACATCGGGACGGACGGTCATGGCTGGACCGTCGAAGGCGAAGGTGGAGAGGTTGCGTGCAGCACCCATACCACCGGGAAGAGCCAGCGCGTCGAAAGCGTCGGGACGGAACTGCTCGAGCGGTTTGATGTCGCCGCGGGCGATGCGTGCAGACTCGGTGAGGAGGTCGCGCTGCTCGTCGGGCTCGCTGCCGTCGAGATGGCTCACCACGCTGTACCGGCCTTGGGGAGCGAAGCACTGATAGTGCCAGCCCCTACGGTCGATGGCCAAAAAGAGGGAGAGGGTTTCCTGCAACTCGCTGCCGTCGCGGTTGCCACAGCCTGAAAGGATGATTGCAATGTTCATATTCCAATAATGTTTTCGATTTTATCCAAGTCGGTGATATTGTACAGACGGGTGTTGATGTCCTGCACATCGTTGCCGGTGGCTTTCTGCATGAGTTCGTGCTGGAGGGAGATGAAGGACTCGAGCTGCCGGCAATAGAGATAGACTTCGGAGGTGTGGTTGATAGCCTTGACGGTGATATAGCCTTTCTCGAGCCGCGAGTAGGCCTTGCGGATGTTGCGATAGGGCTGGATGAGGGGAATGATTTGATTGTCGAGACGGCGGTACTCGTCGAAGAGCCGGATGGCCTGGATGCATTTTTCCTCGGTCTCGGCAAAGTCCTTCAGCTCAGAAATGAAACGGCTTCCATCGGCGGTACTGATAAACGAGGGGGTGAGCACCATTTGTTTGTAGATGGTCTGGAACCCGTTATAGACCAGAATGTGCGTCATCCATCCCTTGCTGATAGTGTCCTTGTAGCGGTCGATGAGCTTGCGGTAGTCGACAATGGTGTCGTACTGACGCTGGAGACGCTCGAAAAAGTCGAGTTCGGTGCTGAAACGCAGGGCATCGTCGAGAGAGCGGTAAGCGGGCTTGGGGGTTTCGGACTTCGGGTAGAGGTCGTCAACCATCTTGGCATAGGCCTTGGAGACATCGGAGTAGCGGATGGCGCAGCGGCTGGAGATGGAATCGCCGTGTTCCTTGATCAGGGAGAGGCGGTTGTAGTCGTTGATGTAGCAGTCCTGCACCTTGATGAACTCCTGCATGTAATCGATGAAAGCGTTGGCGTTGGGCACTGAAGTAAAGGAGGGGACAGTGTTGATGCTTGCAGCCACCTCTTGATAGGTCTTGACCACCTGCCGGAAACGGGAACCGTAGAGACGAGTGATACGGTCGGAATTGGCGGCAATTTTCTCGCGGAGGTCGACAACGGAGAGGTAGCAGTCCTGCACACGCAGTACGCCGGAGAGGCTGTCGACGTATTTGTAGTACCCATCGATGGTGGAGAATTTGACCGAGGAAGACTGCAGAGAATTGGTACGCTGGTAGGAGCGGAGCACATCGACATGCGCATGTCCGCAGCGAATCTTCAGGGTGTTGTAGAAGTTTTTGATGCGGCTACGGTAGTTGCCTGAGCCCAGAAGATTGTCGATTAGATGGTTTTGGAACTGGATGAAACGGTCGAGCTCGGCGGTGTAGCCCTCGCTGGAGCTGGGTTTCGAAAGGTCGTAACGATTGTAGACGGAGAGGTAGGCATAGTAGATATCGCGGAGTTCCTTCTTGCGGTCGGCGTCGTTGATGCCAAAGCCCTCGCAGGCGCTGACGATGGTGCGGTGGAGACGGTTGATGGTGTCTTTGCGGAGATTGAAAGCTTCCTGTTGGACGGTCTCGCGGCGGTAGTGTTCCTGTTCGATGAAGGCATGTGCCCTTCGGAGCACATAGGACGAGAGGTCGTTGAGCCGATGGCGGTAGACTTCATAGTCGATGATGCAGGTGTTTTTGTCCATCCACACATAGCCATCGGCGTGCCGGTAGTCGTGCAACAAGACATTCTGGAAAGCAAGCACACGTGCATTGAGCGACACGCATGAGTCGGTGAGTTGATGGCTTTCGGCCTGAAGGCTGTCGAGATAGTGAGCCACCGTGAGGGTATCGTTGAGGAAACGGGCCTGGATGCCAAACGAAGGGGCAAGGTCCTTGACGGAGAGGAAGAGGGTGTCCTGAGCCTTCAGCCCGATCGAGAAGCAGAGGGTAGCACAGATGAGTAGAAGTTTTTTCATTCAACAGGGTTGATTAGATTCAGAGTAAAATTATTCACCGAAGGAGCTGCCGTCGAAGCAGTGGGTACAAAGATTGCATTTGGGGAGGCCAATGGCTTTGCACACGGTGTCGAGGCTGTTGAATTTGAGCGTGTCGACCCCAACGGTTTTGCGGATGGTCTCCACCAGATTGGCGTACTGCTTGGAGCTCTCGTCGCGGTAAGCTTCGATATTGCGCACTTCTCCTCCCTCAAGTTCGGCGATGACTCGGCGAGTGATGAGTTCGTTGTCTGTTTTGGAAGTGGAGAAGTTGAGGTAGTTGCATCCGTAAAGCAGCGGAGGACAACTGATGCGGACGTGGATGCGCTTTACACCATTGGCGTAGAGCATACGCACTTGGTCCTTGAGTTGGGTGCCGCGCACGATGCTGTCGTCGCAGAAGACCACATCCTTGTCTTCAAGCACTTTGTGGGAAGGGATGAGTTTCATCTTTGCCACCAGGCTACGGGACTCCTGGTTGATGGGCATGAAACTTCGCGACCATGTAGGGGTGTATTTGAGGATGCCGCGTTTGTAAGGGATGCCCTTGCCGGCAGCATAGCCGAGCGCCATGCCCACGCCGGAGTCGGGGATGCCGGATACGTAGTCGGCCTGCACATCGTCGTGCAGCCCCATCTCTTGGCCAAGGCGGAAACGCACCTCTTCGGCATTGATGTCCTCATATTCCACGGCGGGGAATCCATAGTATATCCACAGGAAGGAGCATATCTGCATCTTGTCGCCGGGGGCTATCAACTGCTTGACGCCCTCGTGGGTGACCATTACTGCCTCGCCGGGTTTCACGAAGTACTCGGTCTGGTAGCCAAGGTTCACATAGCTATTGGTTTCGGAAGCCACGGCATAGTCGCCGTCGCGACGCCCCACAACAAGGGGAGTGCGCCCGTAGCGGTCGCGGGCTGCAATGATGCCGTCGCTGGTGAGAATGAGGAAAGAGACACTGCCGCGCACCCTGCTGTAAACATTGTTGATACCATCGGCAAAGGTCTTGCCCTGAGTCACCAGAAGGGCCACCAACTCGGTAGGGTTGGTCTTGCCCATGCTGAGCTCGGTGAACTGCTGGTTCTTCGACAGGCACAACTGCTCCAGCTCGGGGATGTTATTGATGCGCGACACCGTGCATACGGCAAAACGCCCCAGATGGGAATTGCACACAATGGGCTGGGCATCCGTATCGCTGATAACGCCAATGCCTTTGTCCCCCTTCATCTCGTGGATGTCGACCGAGAACTTGCTCTTGAACTGGGTGTTCTCGATGTTGTGGATGTTGAGGTGCATCACACCATTGTCGATGGTGCTGAGGCCGGCACGACGGGTGCCGAGATGCGAATGGTAATCGGTGCCATAGAAAAGGTCTGTAGCACAAGGCTTGTTGCTGATAACTCCAAAAAGACCGCTCATGATGGATTAAAAATGTAAAAAATGACTAATAATAATATATGATTGAATTGATAATTACAAGAATAACAATACCTTATTTCTATATTTTGTGTTCCGAATAAAGGAGCAAAAATACACTTTTTTTTCAATCTTCACAAACGAAGTTTTCAACAACTGTTGAATGGGAGACCTTGAACGGGGTGACTTGTCCAATATATACTTCATCGTAAGGGCGTTGTAGCCGGATGTAATTTTCCGTCCAGCCCTGCATTACAGGCTTGCCGTCGAGCAGGTGGCGGGTATGCTCCCATAGCACGGTGTGCTCTGTGTCCATCTGGCTCTCCACAAAGGCATGACGCATTGTCTCGGAGAGGGCGTGCAACTCGGCACCCCGAGCCTTCCGGACTGAAACCGGCACCTTCTCCCCCATCTTCAAAGCAGCCGTGTTGGGACGGTCGGAGTAGGGGAATACATGCAGATAAGAGATGGGGAGCGAGGATATAAACTGTTTCGCAATCTCGAACTCATGCTCATCCTCGCCGTTGAAGCCGGCAATGACGTCGGCTGCGATACAGGCATGGGGCATCGCCTGCTTGATATACTGCACACGGTTGGCATAGAGCGCCGTGTCATAATGTCGGTGCATCATCCTCAGCACCTTGTCCGACCCCGACTGGAGGGGGATGTGGAAATGGGGCAGGAAAGCCCGCGACGCAGCGACGAAGTCGACAATCTCCTCAGAGATAAGGTTAGGCTCGATACTCGAGATACGGTAACGCACTATTCCCTCAATCCTGTCCAGCTCGCGTAACAGGTCAATAAACTTCTCGCCATGTGCCTGACCGAAAGTGCCGGTGTTGACACCCGTCAGAACCACCTCGCGTGCCCCTTCTTCGGCAATACGGCGGGCCATCGCCACCGTCTCGGCAATTGTGGCAGAACGGCTTCTGCCTCGTGCCATCGGAATAGCACAATAGGTGCAGAAGTAGTCGCAACCATCTTGTATCTTGAAAAAGGTACGGGTGCGGTCGCCTCCCGAATAGCAGGGCACAAAACTGCGCGGCTGCGGATTGATAATACATGGCTGCCCGCTTGCACCATCCTGAGTTCTTTCTCGCATATACTGCTGAACTAGCTCGGGCAGAAGCATCTTCCTGTCGTTTCCGACAATGATATCCACTCCTGGAATCGCCGCTACCTGCTGCTCCCCGTTTTGTGCAAAACAACCTATCACGGCTATCACTGCCGAAGGGTTTTGCGAACGTGCCTGGCGGATGGCATTCCTGCACTTTTTTTCTGCGACAGCGGTCACTGTACAGGTGTTTATGATGTACAAATCCGCTTTTTCTTTATACGACACTATGTTAAACCCGGCATCCGAAAACTTGCGTTGCAAATGACTGGTTTCAGCAAAGTTTAACTTACATCCCAAGGTGTGGGTAGCTACATCCATATATGGTTAAAAAGATTTAAAAAGCAATCGGAACATTTGCCAAATCAGAAATTATTGGTATTTTTGCAAACGCATTTGAGAGAGAAAAAAAGCTTCATCGAGCCATCAATCAAATGCTTAGGTTTTTTTGTTTTACCTAAATAGGATTTTGTAATAGTGTTTAATGGGAAAGGGGGCACCGATTGGTGTCCCCTTTTTTTGTTAATCGAAGTCAAACTGCCCGCCTGCGTCAATCGTCTCTTTCTGCATCTGCAGACTCTTCAACATCTTTACGCAGTCTTCATCGGGATAGATCACGAAATCGGGCATGGGGTCGAGACTTAGGATTTCCCGGCCCTCGCTGTCGCGCGTGGTGCCGACAATCAACTCGGTGGCAACCATGATACGTGCCTCCTTATTGGCTAGGGTGAACCGACCGTCGCCCACATGGTCATACAAACGCTCCGGCTCCTCCTCGTCGAGCAGTTTGGTGCCGTCGGGCAGATAGACCAAGGTCTTGTTCTTGCCCTGAGGGACCATAAAATTGATGTCGTTGACCGAAACGAACATCTCCTCGGGCACTTTCAGGCGTACCAGCTTATCACGCAGCACACCCTTGCTCCAGGTCTCTTCTACCACTTTCTGGCCATCCTCGTAATAGCGGAAAGCACCCTGGCGGTCGCCATTCACATAATGGCCTTCGCGCACCAGATTGCCGTTGTCGTCATACTCCACCATCTTCCCCTCAATGCCGCCATGCACATAGGTGGCTGTGATGTAGCCCTTCTTGCCGATGCGTTTCCACCAGCGGCCATGGCGGTGATTGTCGTTCCAGTTGCTCACCTCCGCGGTGTCGCCTTCCGAAGTGAACAGCACCTGCTCGCCGTGGCGAACGCCCATCTTATAGTTGGTAATCTTCAGCAGCTTCCCCTTCTTGGAGAAGAACTGCCACAAGCCGTCGCGGTTCTTCTGGTTGAAGGTGCCTTTGGCCAGCATATTTCCCTCAGCATCATAAACCGTGTGCTGGCATATCTTGCCCGGCACCGAGTACTCGTTGCGGATACGCACCTTCCCATCGGGATAGAAATAGGTGAAAGTCCCCGTCTCCAATCCGTCGACAAAAGTGCCTTCATACACCTTGGCACCCTGATTGTCGGTCTTCAGCCAATGGCCTTGACGGCGTCCCTGTTTGTCAATCTGATTCTGTGCCTGACAGGCCATGCCCGCCAACAACAGCACCAATAATAATACCTTACATTTCATCTTCTTCAAAAATTTATGCCCGGTTCGGGGCTTGTGATCAATAATTACCTAGCGGAGTTATTCCTCCAAAATAATTTGCAAAAATACAATTTTTTTTCAAATACTTCGTTTATCAAACGTTTTTTTTAATGAACAGGATACTATTCATAACTCTACTGGCCTTATTGCCATGCGTTTTCACCTCCTTGCAGGCACAAGGTAAGCTGCAGGGGCGCGTGGTCTCCACCGACGGCGAACCCATACCCTACGTCTCTGTCGGTGTCGTCAGTGTGGCCACCCCTTACGGCACCACTACCGACAACCGCGGCCGCTACACGCTCTCCATCAATCAGACCGACTCCGTCACCGTCCGGTTTTCCTGCACAGGGTTTGAAAGCCAGGAGCGCCGCATCCTCATCGCTGCAGGGGCGACCAGCCAACTCGACATCAGTCTCCGTCCTGCTGCCAAACAGCTCGATGCCGTCACCGTCAGCGACGACCGCATCCGCAGCAGCGCCTTCACGCAAATCAATATTAAACGCATCGAAAACAACGTCGGCCCTAGCCAGAGCGTCGAATCCATCATCAAAACCCTTCCCGACGTCAACTCCAACAACGAGCTCTCGTCGCAATACTCCGTGCGAGGTGGCTCCTTCGACGAGAATCTGGTCTATATCGACGGTGTAGAAATCTACCGTCCGCAGTTGGTCCGCAGCGGCCAGCAGGAAGGCTTGAGCATCATCAACCCCGACCTTGTCGACCACATCACCTTCTCCCCTGGCGGCTTCGACGCCACCTACGGCGACCGTATGTCCTCCGTCCTCGACATTATCTACAGCCGTCCCACCGAGCCCATCCGTCGCGTCTCGCTCTCGCTGCTCGGGGGCTCAGCATCGGCACAGGGCACCATAGGCAACCGGTTTTCATACGCCGTCGGCTTCCGCCACCACAGCAACCGTTACCTCTTCAAAAGCATGGACACCGAGGGTAACTACTCCACCGCCTACACCGACCTTCAGGCCATCCTGCGCTACCGCGTCAACGACAGCCTCGACCTCAGTCTCCTCTCCGTATGGACCAACAATATCTATGGACTTGTCCCCTACACCCGCACTACCACTTTCGGCACCTTCAACCAGTCGCTCAAGCTCAACGTATATTTCGACGGACTGGAGGACGACCGCTACCGCACGCTCCTCGGTGCCTTCACCCTCAACTACCACCCCAACGACGACCTCCAGATACAATGGATCAACTCCGCCCTCTCCAACCGCGAGCAGGAGAACTACGATATCCAAAGTCAATACTGGCTCTATGCCATCGGTGTGGGCGAGAACGCCGCCGACACCAACCAATTCGACCAGGGCGTCGGCACATTCCTGGAGCATGCACGCAACCGTCAGGACATGACCATTTTCTCCTCACAGCTCAAGATGGTCCGCTACGCGCTTCTCGGCTCATGGAATTTCGGCCTTCAGGCACAACTGGAGCGTACCTCCGGCCGCCTGCGCGAATGGAAGTGGGTGGACAGCGCCGACTTCGCCTACCCTACCGACCACCACACTCCCGGACTTGACGACACCGCCGTCTTCAATCCACTCCTGCAGCTCTACTGCAACGCTGCCAACCGGGTGCAGACCCTGCGCGGCATCGCCTATGTGCAGCGCGACATCAACCTCTTCACACGTCACGACAACCTCTTCCGCATCACCGCCGGCCTCCGCGGACAATACTACAACACCCGTTCCGACTCCGCTGCGCTCAACAGCCAGTTTCTCCTCTCCCCACGTCTCTCAGCCAGTTTCAAACCCCACTCCGGTCCTGACCTCCTCTACCGTCTCGTTGCAGGCATCTACCAACAGCCTACACTCTACCGCGAACTGCGCAACCCCGACGGATCGCTCTGCTCCGGCGTTCCCGCCCAGCGCTCCTATCTCGCCTCCGCTTCTATCGATTGGAACCTCCGTCTCTGGGACATGCCTTTCCGTCTCACTGCCGATTTCTACTACAAATACATCACCCACCTCATCCCCTACACCATCGACAACCTCCGCATCCGCTACAACCCCTCCGAGCCTGCGGTAGGCTACGCCACTGGGGCCTCGCTCCGCATCAACGGCGACTTCGTCCCGGGGTTGGAGTCATGGGCCTCTGTCTCGGTCATGAAGACGCAGGAAGACCTGCTCAACGACAACCTTGGCTGGCTCAACCGTCCCACCGACCAACGCTTCAGTTTCAAGATATTCGTTCAGGACTACCTCCCCTCGCTCCCCTGGTGGCGCATGAGCCTCAGCTTTATTTACGGCACCCGCACTCCAACCACCTATCCCAACCAGACCGACCGCTCCATCGAACGCTATATCCCACCCTACTTCCGAGCCGACTGGGGCAACACCATCCAGCTTACACGCTTCGACCGCATCCGCCGCTCGCGCATCGGTCAGCTGTTCGACGACATCTCCGTCACCGTCGAGGTATTCAACCTATTCGACTACCACAACGTCGTCTCCTTCATCTGGGTGGCCGACTATACCAACTATTACTGGGCCGTCCCCAACTACCTCACCTCTCGCCAATTCAACATCAAACTGAGTGCCACCTTCTAAAACGCCCCACCCATCAAGTTCACCATCCTTAATTTATCATTCAATGCTTAAGCCCCCGTCCCTCGAACCCCTCCTGCCTGGCCGTCACACACTACCCAACGGCAACACCCTCTATACTTTCTGCAACAACTCCATCGGACTCATCAAGCTCGACATCACACTTGAGGCCGGCAGTGCCTATCAGAGCCACAAAAGTCAGGCTCATGCCGCCAGCCAGCTCTTCGGCGAAGCCACCGCACAGCGCACCGCCGACCAGATGGCCCAGTTCCTCGACTTCCACGGCATTGTTGTCGAACGCATGTCCGACGTCTGTTCCGGCAACATCTCTTTCTACCTCCTCCGACGCTTTGCCGGACAACTCCTCCCCCTCGTCGCCGAAATGTTCCAGTCGCCTGTCGTCACCCCCAACCTGTTCGAGGCCTATGTCAGCCGTCGCACCACCCAGCTCAAGACCAACTTCCAAAAGACCAACTATCTGGCCCGCAACCTCCACTACCAACTCCTGTATGGTCCCGACCACCCGCTGGGCACCTATGCCCGACCCGACGACATGCAGCGTCTCACCCTCGCCCATGTGCGGGACTTCATCCACAGCCATTACTCACTGGCCCATGCCCACCTTGTCCTCAGCGGCCCGATTGACGACGAACTGCTCCAGCTGGCCGACCAATATCTTGCCCCACAAGCCGACGCTCCTGCCCCTGTGCGTATCGCACTTCCGGTCAGTCCCCTGCCCCTTGTCCCTCCTGCCCACGCCCCTCTGCCCGATGCCGTACAGTCCACCATCCGCATCGGACGCCTCCTCCCCTTCCCATGGCACAGCATGGATTACACACGCTTCATGGTGCTCAACACCGTACTCGGCGGCTATTTCGGCTCACGCCTCATGAGCAACCTGCGCGAAGACAAAGGGTACACCTACGGCATCTACAGCCAGACACAGATATTCCGCGACAGCATCATCCTCTTCATCACCGCCGATGTGGCCGCACAAGCCACACACGATGCTGTTAAAGAGATAAACCTCGAGATTGAACGCCTGCGACAGGAGCCCGTCTCCGATGCCGAACTCGAACGCGTGCGCAACTTTATGATGGGCGATTTTATCCGCAGCATCGACGGCACCTTCGAAATCTCCGAACGCTACCGCCAGATGGTCGTCACCGATGTCGACGAACGCCTTTCCACCAACCTTATGGAGACCCTCGCCACCGTCACCCCCGACCAACTCCTCTCCCTCGCCCAATCCACCCTCACCGACCTGGTGACCGTCACCGCAGGGGCATAGCTTTCTTTAATGCGTTAATATGTGAACGTGTTAATGCGTTAATGTGTTAATGCGTTAATGTGTGAACGTGTTAATGTGTTGGAACAACCGACCGACTTGCGTACATCACTCCCTTCAGCGTTTTCGATTTCCTAATGATCTGTTTGTATTTGTTTTCTCTCTAAGAAATAATGTAGAAAACAAATAGAAAGGAAATAGAAAATACATAGAACATAAAAGACTAGACAACAATGGATTAGAGAAGTCGTGTTTTAGCCTTTTCAAATGCATTAATATGTTA
>JAEEGI010013798.1_pt1 | contig 17099 bp, 14 predicted proteins | sample 8958751 | NCBI WGS metagenome assembly JAEEGI01 (sample SAMN16246545, study PRJNA631951) | gut metagenome | biome: gut microbiome; feature: rumen; material: KS-attached | host: Bos | place: Iran: Karaj | collected 2018-10
CGATTGGCGTTTTCTCTTAGAAGAGAAAGCGGACCCCAAATTTAGCCTTCAAGGATATTTATCACTGAAATTAAAATATCAAGCGGAATGGCACGATAAAAAAGACTTTCAAAACATATTCATGATAGGTATCGGTGCCCACTTTTGGTAAGGGTTGCTAAATTTTAATCGTAATTATTTTTGAGGTTTATATGCAGAACACACTCGTTTCTCCTGTTGGTATTTTGGGCTTTGGCGTCGAAGGCCAGAGCACGTTGCGTTACCTTTTCCGCGAAGGCGTCAAGGACATTGTCGTGATGGACAAGAACCCGGTGACACTCCCGGATGTGCCCGCAGGCGTAAACGTCAAGGTTAGCAGCGGCGAGAACTATTTGGACGGACTCAAGGACTGCGTGACGGTCGTGCGTTCGGCGGGCGTTTATCCGATGAGCAAGGAGCTGTTCCAGTTCCAGATGAACGGCGGACTCATGACGAGCCAAATCCAACTGTTTTTAGAACAAACTTGTTCTGCAAAAGTGGTCGGCGTCACGGGTACGCTCGGCAAGGGTTCTACCGTGAGCATGATTAGCCACATTTTGGACAAGTGCGGCAAGGCAAACGCCATTGGCGGAAACTTTGGTGTACCGGCGCTGGACTTGCTCGAAGACGAGACTCCGGACCGCATTAGCATTCTGGAACTTTCGAGTTTCCAGCTCATGACGTTGTCTGTATCGCCGGACGTGGGCGTTGTTTTGCGCGTTTCGACGGAGCACTTGGACTGGCACAAGACGGTCGAAGAATACCGCGATGCGAAAGCGAATTTGGTGCGCTGGCAAAAACGTGATGCAGCATGCGTTTATCTGAAAGACGCAGAACCGACCGCAAAGATTGCTGCCGAAAGCCCGGCCAAGACAAAATACGCAGTAAGTTTCGCCGACGGCCCCAGTGCTGGTGACGGCGATGCCGTGATTGACGGAGCTTCGCTTACAATTGGAAGCCAAACGCTCGACCTTGCGGACTGCAAAGTGCGCGGCATCTACCAGCTTGAAAACATGGCAGCCGCAACGCTTGCATGCAAGGCTTTGGGAATCACCGTTGCCGATGCGTTCGAAGCTTTGAAAAGCTATGAAACACTCCCCTTCCGCATGGAATTCAAGGGCGAAAAGAACGGCATCGAATTTTACAACGACAGCTACGCCACTCGCCCAGACGCAACGATTGCAGCGACCGGAAGCATGAAGCGTCCGTTCGCCTTGATTCTCGGCGGTTCCGAAAAAAACGCAGACTTCTCTGAGCTATCTAAAATTCTTGTGGAACAGCGTCCAAACTTGAAGCGAATCGCCCTGATTGGCGCCACTGCAGAACGCATGCTCGCCGACCTGAAAAAAGCTGGCGTGGATGAAACAGGCATCAAGACAGCCATCTTCCCCACGCTCGAAGAAGCTTTCGCAGATAGCCTCAACATCGGCAAGGGCGGCACGGTCATCATGAGCCCCGCATGCGCTAGTTTCGGCCTGTTCAAGAACTACAAAGTCCGCGGACAAGTCTTCGACAAGCTGGTCAATGAGGTATGAGATCGCACCGGAGTTTACCCTGAGTTTCATCGAAGAGTGCTTTGGGCGATGGGCTTAGAGGGCACACAGCCCCCTTTGAGCAAAAATTTGAAAAAAATTTGTCATCATCCCTTTACAAGCAGAAAGTTTTATACTAAATTTGTTGCCGTTCCGCTAAGGACCACGCGGTCGTGGTGGAATTGGTAGACACGCTAGCTTGAGGTGCTAGTGGGAGCGATCTCATGACAGTTCAAGTCTGTCCGACCGCAGAAAAGGACTCGGTGAAAACCGAGTCTTTTTTCATTTCCGTGAATACAAAGATGCCCCGTCGAAGCGAAGCGACCAACCTCATTTCTTCTCTTTCGTCTATCGTCTATAGGCTCACAGAGCCGTTCTTTCGTCTAAATTAATCCTTGACGCAACGGACTGAAACTGACTTAGCATAGCTTACGGCAGGCAAATCAGCCATTGTGATTTCACTATTCAAACTCAAGATATAAGGTATCCTTTTTTCGAACTCAGTAGAGCTCCAAAAAGAAGCGCTCATTCCTCCATGTTCAACAGGAATAGCAGAGAATCCATAGGAATCTATTCCGTTTCCACCGTAAAGCCAACCACTAGTCGATTTGAGGATTTTTCCTGCAATATCCATCAAGCCACCTTCAACAACAGTAGCAATTAGAGTATCAAATTCTGCTTTGGTCGGGAGATGAAATCCCGCTGGACAAGCTTGCATCGCAGCATACCAAGTGTAAAGGCGACCGAATTTTGTGCAATTGGAATCTGCATTTTGATAACAGGAACTATTTTCAACCTTGTAATTGAGGTTTTCCGCCATCCACGTCTGAGAGCCTATAACAACGGTCTTGTAAATTTGCTCATCGCGAGAATCCTTTATCGTAAACGTTTTAACTTTATTTGTACTTTGATTTTTTTTAGAAATAAAAATTTTGATATCCTTAGCAGCCACCCATCTGCCTTTTGAACAAATGTAGCCCAAACCATGCTTAACCACACAGCCTGTTTTACCGTCTTGTTTTTGGTCGCATGAAGGCAATTCCCTATAGAAAGTCACAACCATATCGGCTTCACGTTCTTTTTGATAATCTGTTTTACAGTCCAATTCATCTTCAACATAAACCCATTCTTCATTTAAACAAATCCAGCCCTCGCTACCATTGATTACATAAGCGGTTTTGCTATTCATTTTTTCGTCGCACTGAGGCAATTCCCGCTCTGTCACTAACACGGTATCGGCATTACCGTCTCGTAATGCAGCAGTCAGTTCGCTAAAATTTTCTGGATAATGAAGAGGAGATGCAATAGACAGCACCACGAAAGTCAAAACACAAAGAAGCAATTTTTTCATATTCACCTTAAATCATTATACACATATAAATTACAAAATATTCGATGCAATTTTTACTCGTGTATCACTAAACACGAACCTCTGTCTAGATTCTCGCCTTCGCGAGAATGACGAAGGAGCCGAGCGATGCAGAAACTTGCTTGCAATGTTTCTATATCCGAGGCGAACAAGTCAAGCATCAAAGATGAAAGACACGCAAGGCGAACACCGCGACAAAATGGTTGACGCTTACAGCGTCTGTTTCATCGGCTCACAAATAGAAAACACAAGTGTTTTCTGCTTGATTCGCCTTGTCAAACTATTGCATTTTGACATGGTTGAGCCGAAGGGTCTTGCACGAAGTGCAATGACGATATGCAACTGGATTCTTCCCCATTCGCTACGTTCAGGGTCAGAATGACACGATTTTCTTTCGTCTCTCGTCTATCCTTAACCACTAATCACCAACCACTAACCACTTTCACCTCATTTTTACTAACTACTGTCTACTGCCTACTGCCTACTTTAATTATATTATAGTCACTATGCAGATTACTAACGCTTCTCAACTTACTGGTGTTTTTCCCGCGTTGTTCACCCCGCTAAAGAACGACGATCCTAAGAACCTTCGCAACTCCATCGACTACAAGAAGATGGGGCAGATGATTGACGATGTTATTGCAGCAGGAGCAAGCGGCGTTCTCCCTGCAGTGACCACAGGCCAGAGTGCTACAGTCTCTCCGCAGCAGCACCTTGACGTTATCAAGTTTACTTTGGACTATGTCGATGGTCGCGTCCCTGTGATTGCAGGCGCAGGTTCCAACTGCACTCGCGAATCTATCGAGATGATTGAAAAAGTTTTGAAGATTGCTCCGGTGGCAGTCCTCTGCGTCACGGGCTACTACAACAATCCTCCGCAAGAAGGTTTGCTCAAGCACTACCAGACGCTCAGTAGCGAAACTGGCGCAAAGATTGTTATTTACAACGTTCCAGGCCGTACCTCCAGCTACGTTCATCCGGACACGCTCATCGCTCTTGCCGAAGACAAGAACATCATCGGTCTCAAGCAGGCGGTCGAATTTGGCTTTGGCGAAAAGTTCCACGAAGACACGATGCGCGTCATCAAGGAAACGAAGGGTAAGGATTTCGCCGTGATGAGCGGTGAAGACGGTCTCTTCGCTGACCTTCTCGAAATGGGCGGCACGGGTATCGTGAGTGCATCCGGCAACATTCCTGAAGCTTGCAAGACATTCGTCGATTTGTACAAGGCATTCCAGGCCGGCGACAAGGAAAAAGCACACAACTTGCAGAAGGACGCACGCGACTACATCGACGCCACGTTCTGCCGCAAGAACCCGATTCCTCTCGGAACGCTCTTCAACAGCCCGTTGTTCCAGCCGCTCGTCAGCGTGAAGGACACGGCTAACGGTGCTGACGCTGTAGCCCGCATCATGAAGCTGATTGACGAAAAGGCACAGAGCCTTAAGAAGTATCACATTTAGACGAAAGAACGCCGCTGCGCGGCTACAGACTAAAGACGAGAGATTGTTAAACAAGTTATTTGAATCTTTTCAAAAATTTTTCTCTCGTCTGTAGCAAAGCAACGCAGTTGCGAAGCGTTCACTCGTCTCTCGTCTATTTTTTAATCAGGAGAATCACAATGGCTAAGAATCAAAAATCCGTTACTGACTTGGTCTGCGAACACATCAAGAAGCAGAAGCTTCTTCCGATTCCGGTGCAGACTCTGAACGAAGAAGCCGAAGCAACTCGCTACTTTGGCGGCGACCTCAAGGAATTCTTGGCAGCAGCCAAGACTCTCGGCGCAAAGGGAATCTTCGTTGAAACGTTGTACCTCGAAGACGATGAATTCTACTACGACAGCGGCATCGATGACGAAGAATATCTCGCCATGAACGGTGCTGACGGTAGCTGCACTTGTGGCTGTGGAGAAAACTGCGACTGCAAGAAGGGCGACAAGAAGAAGTCCAAGAATGGTTCGACAAGCTCACCAACCGAAAAAGACGACAAGGTCGATGGCGTTCTCTTGGAACCGGAAGACCTCGAAGGTCTCGACCTCTCGCTCCTCCGTCCAGAAATTGCAAAGTTCCTCGACCGCGTTGGCGAATGCTGCGGCGTGCGTCTGACGGTTCCGGGTGTCGATCACCTCGAAGTCGAAATTTTCGCTGACTGGTACGACGAATTCGCTGAACTCGTTGACGAAGCTTCTGAAATCATCGAAGAAGATCCGAACGGCGCTCTCGAACAGGTGGAAGCCATGTTCAAGGAAGCCGAAAAGGCAGCCAAGGAAGCCGACGAAGACAAGAGCGTCAAGAAAATCGCCGCTCATCCGCCGAAAAAATCCAAGGCAAAAAAATAAAGTTCAGATAAAATAAAAATTCTGCAAAACCAAAGCGAGTCCCGAAAAGGAACTCGCTTTTTGAATCTGTAGATTTCCCCAGAATGCCCTAGTTAAAAAAGCTTTGCCGTTCAAAAAAGAACAAGCACAAACTCCTAAGCCAAGACCTTGCGCCCGGCTTCTACAGCATCCGCAACAGTCATACCCACGTAATCCTGGGCACTAAACCAGCGACCGCTCTTCTTGTCTTCCAAAAGTACGCTCACGAGAGCGCCCGGAACAACCGTTTCTGGAGCGTTTGGAGCGTTCGGGCCGCCGAGATCCGTGCGGAGCCACCCCGGATCCATCACGTTCATCATCACGTCGGTACCGTTGAGTTTGCATGCAAAGTCCTTCACAAACTTGGTGAGAGCCGCCTTTGCACACGCATATCCCATCAATTCCGGTTCATTCGCTATACCGCTTGTCGTAAGTTGCATGCGACCAAAACCGCGCTTGATCATGCCCGGCAAAAAGTGGTAGGCAATTTTGATAGGCGCAAAGAAGTTCACCGCCATCGCTTGGCGGAAATCATCCATCGTATTGGCGAGATAATCGCTAAAGTAATGGCTCATGAGGCCAGCGTTGTTGAACACGAGATCGACCTGCACGCCAAAAGAATCGATTTCAGCTAATGCCGCATCTATTTCCGCTTCATTTTCAAGATTGCAGCCCACAGCCTTCACCTGCACACCATACGGTGCAAGCTCAGCAATAACCTTTTCGGCATGGCTCTTGTCGCGCCCCTGCAAAATAAGATTCGCACCGAGTTTCGCCATCTCAATAGCAACGAGGCGTCCGACACCACGGCACCCGCCTGTCACAAGACACCATTTTCCTTTTACATCAAGCATTATAGCTCCCTTTTTTAAGCAATGAAACAATCTTTGCTATAAAAATAATCAATAAATATTCCATGAAAATCATCATATCAAAACGATTTCGTTTACAACGGTAAATGTCTTTGTATATAAAAATTTAATGTCAAATTACGTCACAAATAATAATAAAATCAAAAAATTTCTATTGAATAATAAAGAATTATCATATTTTGCAAACGATTGCATGCACTGAATTTTTACACTTTTTCTTAAAATTTCATTACAATGAATTACGAGACCATATTACTCCACGAGGCCGTTAGGCTCCTCCTTATTTCAATCAGACAGCAACGGCGTTACACCCAACGGTCGCTATCTATTGAATCCGGGATTTCTAGGCAGTTCATATCACAATTGGAATGCGGAACACGCCTTCCTTCCATTGATACACTCTCGCAACTCGCCATAGCCCTCAAAACAAATATCAGCACGCTCACAGCGGAACTTGATCGAATATACCAACATCTCTATTGGCAAAGGCATTCCAAACAAGGCTTAAACATAACAGATTCCTCAACGCATAAAGCCGCCGAAAACAACTCACCAAGCATGGAATACATTCGCAAGGCGAGAGGGAGATCTAAACCTTAGCCCTTAACAAGAAGCTTAAAATTTTCTATCTTTTATAGATATGGAATGGCAGCGCAACATAAAAACTTTGACAACCGACGAGCTCAAAGCCTGGCTTCGTGACGTTGACGAAAAGCCCTACCGCGCCGACCAAATCCAAAAATGGCTTTTTTGCCAGCAGGTGCGTTCGTACGACGAGATGGTAAATATTTCCCCTGCTCTCCGCGAAAAAATGGCAAAGCAATTTACGCTTTGTGGACTCAAGGAAGACCAGCGCTCAGTTTCTATCGATGGGACTGTCAAGTGGCTTTTCGAGACCGAAGATGGTCACCATATCGAAACCGTAATGATTCCCGCCAACGGTCGCTATTCCGTTTGCGTCTCGACACAAGTCGGCTGCGCCATGAACTGCGCTTTCTGCCGAACCGCCAAGATGGGATTCACGCGTAACCTCGAAGCAGGCGAAATTCTCGAAGAAATTATCAACGTCAACTGGTACCTGAAGGACAACGGGTTCCAGAACGAAGAAGGCAACGTCGCCCAGGTGACCAATATCATCTTCATGGGCATGGGCGAACCGCTCAACAATTTGGAAAACGTCCACCGCGTCTGCTGCACGCTGCACAACCAGAAACTTTTTAACATGGGCGCCAAGCGCATGACCGTGAGCACTTCGGGAGTCGTCCCGAAAATCAAGGAACTGGTCGATCGCAATACGCCCTGCTGCCTCGCCGTAAGCCTCAACAGCACGAACAACGAATACCGTTCGTCCGTGATGCCGGTGAACAAGACATGGCCCATCGAAAAACTTTTGGAAGCAGTTGACGAATACATCCGTCGAACCGATAATTATGTGACGTTCGAGTTCGTGCTCATCCAGAACATCACTTGCACGCCCAAGGCGGCAAAGGAACTCATCCGCATTTGCGCCCCGCGCCGCGTGAAGGTGAATGCCATCGTGCTAAACGACGGCGACGACCCGACACTGCACCCACCCACCCCCGAAGAGGTGGAAGATTTTCTCGCCGCCGTGCGAGCTGCTGAAATTCAAATAACGATCCGCAATCCACGCGGTAGGGACATCCTTGCAGCGTGTGGTCAATTAGCGTACAAAAAGGAAGGTAATAAATGTTAACGCAAAACCTCCCGGAATTCTGGGACAATCTTTATGCCGAAGGCAAGGACTACTGGAATTTCAAGAAGGCAACTCCGGCCCTGCTTGAATTTTTCAAGCACCCCTCATGCCCCGCCGAGGGTTCCGTACTGATTCCCGGTGCCGGGTTCGGCTACGACGCCGAGGCTTGGGCTTTGCGTGGACATGACGTTCTCGCCGTTGATTTTGCCCCGACCGCAGTCGATGAACTGGACCATCTGAGCCGCAAGCACAAGAATTTGCGCTCGTTGGACCTCGACTTGTTCACTCTTTCACCGAAGGACGCCAAGCGCGGCGGCCAACAGTTCGACATCATTTACGACTACGGCACGTTCTCGGCAATCCATCCGGGCCGCCGTGACGAATTCTTCGAAGTCTGCTACAAGATGATGAAGGATGACGGCGTATTTATCTGTTTTATGTACCCGCTCATGAACGGCAAGACCATGCAGGGGCCTCCGCACTGCATGAGCGAAGGCGAGCTCATGGCTCGTCTGGATGGCGTGTTCGACATTGTTGAACGCATCAAGCCTACTAACAGCATTCCGGGCCGCGAAGGCAAGGAAGAATTCTGGCTCATGAAAAAATGCCTGTAATTCAGAACAGAGAACGCCCGCTGTAGCGGGTTACAGACTAGAGACGAGAGAATAAAGCTCTCGTCTTTTTTTATTAAGGGAACCTCTGTAAAAAAAGCGCGAGGGACTTCACAGGCTTATTAAATTTTTGTATTTTTAGCCCAGTTTTTTAGAAGGATTTTAACTATGGCAAACGATTTATGCCCCTGCGGTTCTGGCAAGGCCTACTGCGACTGCTGCGAACCGATTATTAAGAAGATGACCCTCGCCCCGTCCCCGGAAGCTTTGATGCGCTCCCGCTATACAGCTTACGCCAAGCACGAAATCGCATGGCTCAAGGACTCCCTCGAAGCCACCCAGCGTGACGATTTTGACGAACCTAGCGTTGAAGCTTGGAGCCGCGAATCCGAATGGCTCGGCATCGAAATCAAGCAGACCAAGACCGAAGAAGAAAAGAACATCGGCTGGGTCGAATTTGTCGCCCGCTTCAAGCAGGGTAACATCACCCGTAACCACCACGAACTTGGCGAATTCCACAAAGTCGGTGGCGCATGGTACTTCTACGACGGTCGTGCCGTGAAGCAGGAAACAGTCCGCCACCAAGGCCCTGATGTCGGTCGTAACGACCCGTGCCCGTGCGGTTCCGGCAAAAAATACAAGAAGTGCTGCGGAGCGAATAAGTAATAGGCATGAGCACGGGGCTTTCACCCCTTTGGGGTATGAGCACGGTCGCCAAGGCTCCCTTTGAGCAAAAAAATAATCGCGCCATAGGCGCCAACTCAAAGGCACAAAGTGCCGACCCCATACCTCAAAGCACACATCGTGTGCGACCCCAAACCTAACCACTAACCACTAACCACTAACCACTAACCACCAACCACTAGCCAATGTTCAAAGTTTTTGTAGATGGCGAAGCAGGAACCACAGGCCTGCAAATTTTCGAGAGACTTGCCAAACGTAACGACTTGGAAATTCTCAAGATCAATCCAGAACTCCGCAAGGACGTAAACGAACGCCAGAAAATGATCAATGAATCTGACGTGACGTTCCTTTGCCTCCCGGATGCTGCGTCCATGGAAAGCGCCGCCCTCTGTACGAATCCGAACACGCGCATCATCGACGCCTCCACGGCTCACCGCGTGAACCCAGCTTGGACATACGGTATGCCAGAACTCTCGGTCGCCCAGCGCGAAGCAATTTCCAAAAGCAAGCGCATTGCAAATCCCGGTTGCCACGCTTCGGGCTTTATCCTCGGCGTGTATCCGCTTGTTGCAGCAGGAATCCTCCCGAAAAGCGCAAACCTCGCTGCCTACAGCATCACCGGTTACTCCGGCGGCGGCAAGAAACTCATTGCCGAATACGAAGCCGAAGAAAACTTGAGCCACAAGGCTGGTGAATCGAAGGCCATCATGGCTCCCGCCCCGTACGCGCTTGCGCTCGCCCACAAGCACCTCCCCGAAATGAAGAAGTACTGCGGACTCGAAAACGTCCCGTTCTTCAACCCGGTGCTTGGCCCCTACTACAAGGGTATGGCCGTGACGGTCGCCATCTTCCCGAACATGCTCACGAAGAAGGTCGGTCCGCAGGACTTGACCGAAATCCTTGCCAAGCATTACGAAGGTTCAAAGTTCGTGAAGGTCCTGCCGTACGAAGCCGCTCCGGTGCTCTTCAACGGCCGCTTGGACCCGACGGTCTGCAACGACACGAACAACGCCCGCATCCAAGTTTTCGGCAACGAAAACATCATGCAGGTCACGACGATTATCGACAACCTCGGCAAGGGCGCTAGCGGCGCCGCTATTCAGAACATGAATATCGCGCTCGGCCTCGACGAAACGATTGGACTCGAATAATCACAACGTTCTTTTTAAATATTTAATGCAAAGTTACCGAGCAAATCTCGGTAACTTTTTTGTTTTTTAAAATAACGTTTTCGCCCCAAATCCGAGCACGCCGTCAAGATAATCGCACCCATTCCGGAGCGCGTAATAAATGCTAAAGCTCCACGATTTGCGGTACTGCGTAAAGCCTATGCCATAGTCATGTTCGCGCGCCCAACCGTGGAAAGGCTTCATCCGGCGATAAAGCCCCGGCTGGTAGAATATTTCTATCGACAAGTCGTAGCCGTCTTGCCAAAGCAAAGCCGCCTGCGAAAAGCCGTACGCACGCGTCCGCGTAAGGCCATACATCATTCCTTTGAACGAACTGATTCCGCCAAGAGCGAACAAATCTTCGCGAGCAAACTCTCCGCCCGACGGAAGCAACGCACCCGCCGCCGCGGAATACCGCACAATAAAGTTCTTGTGCAGCGGCACATAATGTACTAGCGACGATTCCAAACGCAAATAGCTGTCAAGCGAATCCGGACGGTCCATCATCCACGCAAGCGATACATCCAACGAAGTTCCGCTTCGGGGCAACACACGACGGTCAAACGAAACGTACGCCATTTCGAATGTCGAACTTTTTTCGTCATTGCCGATTCCTACGAACGCGGCAACATCAAAGCTAAAGCCTATATTCCGCGACACGCCGATTTCCACCCGCGAATCGCGCGAAAGCGAATCGTCCTGAAAGAACCCGCGAACGACAACGTCCCATGCAGTACCGAAAATAAAACGTTCACGATACGAACCCTCCAATCGGCGGGAATTGTTTTGCGAATAGCCTTCCAAAAGCAAATCGCGCCCCGTGCCTAAAATGTTGTACAAAGCGAGATTGACTTTGCCTTCCCAGGACTTTTCGACGCTAGAATACGTGAGAAAGCCTTCCGCCGCAGAAATCGGGGCCGCCCGCATGGAATACGCTGGAATCACACGATTGCGAACAGGATTGCGGAACAAGCGGACGTGAGCAGTCTGCTCGTAATACCCCAAACGCGCAAGCTTACTTTCAGAACGTTCCAAATCCGTAAGCGAAACTGCACTGCCAATTTCAAGACCCGTCAATTTCCGAAACACTTCTATATCCGTCGCTCCCGAATCTAAATTTTCCGCTTCGGCCCACACCCAGCCGCTACCGCGGTCTAACTGGCATCGCGCCACACCATCGCTATCCACATCTACTTGCAACTTTGCACCGAGAAACCCGTGATCTTCGTAATAACGTATCAATTTTCTTTTCGCATCTTGATAGCCATCGCAAGGGGCACCGACAACAGCGTTCATCGAAAGTTCATCAAATTCGCTATGTTCCCACATCCACTCAATTTTTTCAATACGACAATCCGCAGCAAAACACAAGTTCAAAGCCACGCCCAGCACAAACACAGCAAAAGCGACGCACCGCCCACTTTTCATTTTTAATTCATCATTCTTCATTAGAAATACGCCTTCGCTTCGCTCGACAACTTCTGGAACACATTTTCTTCGGCATCGCCAAAGCGTAAAATATAACGTAACGAGAACGACAAAAAACGGTTCACTTCCACGGACACCATCGTTTCAAGCCTGTAAGTAATGCCCTCGCCAAAGCCGGACATCATCTGGTACGGAATCACGCCATCATGTTTATTCATTTGTATGGACGCAAACGAGACATGTCCATCAACAACCCCTTCCTTTTCATAGCCCACGCGAATTTCTTCTTCCCAAAGATTCGCCCCAAAAGATTCCTCCATATCATCTTCGCCAGAACCTTCACGATAACGGACTCGCGGTTCCAAGCGGAATCCTTTAGGCAATTTCCAAATGTATTTCCCCGTAAGTTCCCAAATATTCCAGTCTAACTTTTGCAAGGCAGTCAAACGGACCGATTCAAAAACGTTATCGACACTGACGTAATGTTCGTCGTTTATTTTAAATCCAGCTGTAAGCTTATGATCGAACATGTCCTGATAATAACCGATAGACGACATTTTCTTTTCGTAAGTAGCACTGGGATTATACAGAGCAGACAAACCCGACGGATGTTCCCAAGCAAGGCTCGCTTCCCAAGAAACCGTTCCCGCAGTCACATTCCGCAATGACGATGTCAAAACAGGAGGGAAATATATCTTTTTGCCAGTCGTATCTTCCGCTTCGGAATGGAACGATGCACTCAGCGTGATATCACGCAAAAAGCCTTGCGTAATTCCAAGCAATAAACCCGGATTCCATGAGAGCGACGCATCAAACGTCGCATTCGACGATAGCACAGCCCCCACGGAATCATTGCGGCCCATACCTTCATAGACAAAGTCACCATTATCGACCCCTTCGATAAAACTTCCCGTGAGGCTATCGTAACGCACGTCGCCCGTCCCTTTTGCCACAGCCTTATAAACAGCAGTATAAGTTTGTTCAGAAGTCATTCCGAAACTGTAGGCGACCGAGCCTTGCACGCCCATATCGTCATCGCCAAAATCAGTCGTCAAGTCTCCCACCCAGGAATCCGAAGCCCCGAACGAATCCGTCACCGTATGCGAATACTGCAACAAGTGCGTTAAATTGAACTTCTGGAAATTCGCTTCTGCCGATTGCGTCCACGTCACAGATTTTACGGAATCTTGCCAATCCTCGCCGCGTTTCATCTCGTGCTTGCGCACGTCAAGCACACCAACGACTTCTTTGACGTTCCACAAATCGTCATTGAGCGTAGCGCCCACAGCGGTTTTTAAATAACCGCGTTCCGTCTTTTTTCCGCTCGAATCCATCACCGCATAGCGAAAATCGCCATTGCCAAACGGCCTGAAAAATCCACGCAAAAACTCCGACGAGAACGTTCCCTGATAACGTTTCTGCTCAACTTCCTGCGAACTTGAAACGTACGATGCCGTAAAATCACTTGTCGCCTCCGAACCGCGATGCACAAGCGACAACTGTGACCGTGAAGAATTCCACTTTTCGCCATCGCCCCGGCGATAGCCCCATGCAGCCGAACCGAACCAATTCTTGCCCAAGCGGAACCGGAGAGCAAATTCATCATGACGCAAATCGCCTTTCAACAAGGCACTGTCCAAATCCCACTCATTTCGCAATACATACGCATTCCAATCACGGTCACTCCCGCTAAATTCCGAAATGCCAAAGCCATTTTGAATAAAATTTCCATACACAGAAAACGCCACCGGGAACGCCTGCAAGTTCTGCGTCGAATCCGTTGAGACATACCACCTGAACGCACGACCGCTCGGTCCGCCAATATCTTTTGAAACCGTATTCGAGTCCATGCGACTAAGCCCCAATTCCACATCGGCGTAAAAGCGGTGTCCCGCCTGCAAACGAAGCCGCGCCCCCAATCGCTCGGACATTTTCGGGCGGTGCAATTCACGAAGCCCGAAACCCACCAATTCCCCGCCATCGTCATGTTTCAGCAACTCGTAATCTGCACTGTCTAGCGAGCTTTTACGCATACGATCGACATCGTTTTCCAAATGGAATCCGGACACGTCAAAAAAAACATTTTCCAGTCGCAAGCTTCCGCGAGCGGCGTACATCATGTAAATATCATCGTTTGCGTAGGAATCATACTCTACATGGATTTCATCATCTGCACCTGGAATAATTCCGTTTTTGAAATTCAACAAGCCACCTGCGTAATTCACTTCGTAATCGCGATCACGAACAAGCTCTATTCCATTTAACCAAACCTTTTCGGAATTCGGAACCATCGAAATGAACCCGCCCGTTTCGTCCAAATGATAACCTTCACGCTGACCCTGCACTCCGCTAAACGTCCGGGAATAACGCGAAACTTCGTCCGTTCCCCAAGCGCCGCTCACCTCAGACCCATGGTAACGCAACGTCGCCATAGCCCCCAGCGTCGAACGGCTAAAAGACGTAAGCCCCATGGAATTGTCATCCCACGTAAAATCGCCCAAATGGAGAATCGCATACGGAGAGATTACCCTAAAATAAATTTGATCGACGTCTTGAAGCGTCGCCGTCGTCTGCTCCCCCGCCTTGCGATCGACATCAGACAAAAGAGCGTCTATATAAACGCTATCCGCAAGTTTTCCTTGAATCGAAAGCCGTAATTCCTGATCGACCTGCGTGCCGCCATCGCCCACGGTCACTTGCATCGTCTTGTAGCCATGCGTCTCGATTTCCGCACGCGACGAATCTTGCGTGTCCGAACGTTTTATCGAAGATGAGAGCGTCTCCGATGCATTTTCAGCCATTCCTTCATCAAACGACGCATTTTTTTCGAGAATTGCAGGATTCCACACAGGTAGCGAATCCACATCCAACGCAAAGGCCAAACTGACAAACAGCAAGCCCAAACAAAGTATGGAACGCATACAAAATTACCGGGAAGGAGTCACCACGCGGAACTGCTTACTCGCAAGCAGCTTGCGGCCAGCGACCAAATCAACACTCCATTCGCCAATTTCAACCAGGTCCGAAGCCAGCATGGAATTACAAACGTCTCCCGTGAGATTACAGCGTTCCACAAAAATTGTATCAATTCCCTTGAACCAAATGTGAACAAGTGTATCTTCTTGAAAACGAGCAGCATTAGAGACCGTAGAAAAAACATAAAGTCTTGTATTTTCGACAAATACACTATCCGTGCCAAAAGGCTCGCCGTTCACGATATGGCGGCAAACAACACTAACAGCAGGAGGAAGCTCTACTTCAGAAGTATCGGAAAAATTGATTTCATCGTTGATAAAGAATGTGACAAAGCGATGAACAAAAAAACAAAGAAAGACGACTATCGCAAACACGGTCGTCTTTCTCAAATTCCTCAGTGGCGGAAGCTTGCCAGCCACATTACCCCCTAGCGAACTAGACTGCTCGTATTCTGCGTAAACGCAGGAACGGCATCCTCCAACTTTTCGACAAGCAAGCGATTAAAATCGTCAATGCGATTCGGAAGCCTCCCCCCGCTAAAGACTTGAACAAGCAGCAGAGACTGATCAACAGAAGATATATAGACGGAATGATTCTCGCCCGTAAAGGAAACAGACTGGAACTTTTCTCCCCCAAGCAAAACTCCTATTTGGCGCGAAGAATCAAATGCGGCAATGCTCAAGACTGCCAAAGGAGTCGCATCCAGATCGGATCCCAAAGAACCAACTTCCGCAATGATATTTCCATCACGATGGCAAAGAACAACATATTCGCACTTGACGCTAGCCTGATAGGCAGTCATCAAGCGACGCACTTTGTTCGCATCATCTGAATAAATTGTATAATCGCTCATAAATAAATTTCACTCTGTCACAAATAAAATCTACTTGTCCTTGGGTTTATACGGACGCAAGACAATTTCATCATCATCCGTCGAAGCCTGCTTTTCCACCACACGACCGAACGTCGGCATTCTAGGTACTGCAGTCGCTACACGCGGACGAGCAAACGGCGAAGACATAGCACCTTTCTGGAACAAGCCTGAACCAGCACCGCCGGAGTTACCTGGATTGGCCTGCGGTTTTGCAGCAAACGACGGCATGCGGAACGGAGAAGTCGGCTGTTGCGGAGTCGCAGCCCCTGCATTCTGAGCATTGCTTTGTTCAGCGCCCTCAACTGCAGCAGCACCATCATTCGCCACAGAAGCTTCTGGCCCACCTGCATTATTCGCACCAGCGGCGGCCTTGCGTAAAAATCCCTGCTTTACGTTGAACTTTTCGATGACAAGCATGGCAATCGTTTTAAGCGTCGTCACGACACCCTTACCATTATGGGCGGTCGCCGGGAAAAACTGGATTTTCTTGTCCGGATTGAGCTGTTCGTTCAGTTCATCCAAAGTAAAGACGTTTTCCATATCGCGCTTGTTGTATTGCAACACAAACGGAATATCATCCAGATTCATGCCGTAGTCCTGCAAGTTCTGGCGCAGATTCTGGAGACTCTCTAAATTTTCAGCTTGACGAGAACGCTGGGAATCTGCAACAAAAACGATGCCATCGACACCACGAAGAACAAGCTTGCGAGTACTGTTATAATATACCTGACCAGGAACAGTATAGAGCTGAAAACGAGTCTTGAACCCCTTGATGTCGCCCAAGTTCAAAGGCAAAAAGTCAAAGAACAAGGTTCTATCACCTTCTGTAGCAAGTGAGACCATGTCCGTACGCTTATCTTGAGGCATTTTCTGATGGATCACCTGGAGGTTCGTAGTTTTACCACTAAGACCAGGGCCATAGTAAACAACCTTACAACTAATTTCTCTTGTAGCAAAATTAATAGACGACATTATAATTCCTTGAAACCCAGTACTTAATCTAGTAAAAAAGTTCATTAAACTAAAAAATTATTTTTTTATTTCAGCTTTTTTTCAACAAAAACCGCAACTTCTAGTTTAACGTGGAATATTTTAACTCGACCGCCCCCTCTAGAACGTCCACTCTTTGCAAAATGTTTAAAACAAAACAATCCGACATGCACAGCACATCGGTTCGTTTTTTAATCTCGAAAGATTTTAATTAAGCGAGGCCGTTGATGACCTTGGCAACCTTTGCCTTGTAGTTGGCAGCACGGTTGGCGCAGAAACCTGCACGGTGAGAAACGGCAGCCTTGTCGAGCATGCTGAAGAGTTTCGGCATTTCTTCGAGGGCAGCGGCTTTCGTAGCAGCAGTGCGGATAACCTTGAGGCTAGCACGGATAGCGCTACGAGTGGAACGGTTCATTGCGTTGGCCTTTTCGGCCTGGAGCAAACGCTTTTTGCAAGACTTGTGTTGAGGCACCTTAAATTCTCCGGGTGAAAACCTACTTAAAAAA
>JAEEGI010013799.1_pt1 | contig 17099 bp, 14 predicted proteins | sample 8958751 | NCBI WGS metagenome assembly JAEEGI01 (sample SAMN16246545, study PRJNA631951) | gut metagenome | biome: gut microbiome; feature: rumen; material: KS-attached | host: Bos | place: Iran: Karaj | collected 2018-10
GTAAAAGAGTGCCTCGAAGGAAAGCTTTCTGATAAGATGAGCTCTTTTTAATATAAAAAATGCAGATACTATAACTTCACATATACCTGTGACTGTGAACAGTACGAACAGAACAATAGAGGGGACATTGCCCTTCATCTGCATTATTCCATAGCCAGAGCGCGTTGTTATAAAGCCTTCTGTAAGCTCAGAGCCATATAGGGCTTTTTGCATATTGAGTTTGATGGATATAGTTTTTCCGGAAAAATCAGCAGAAAGAGGTATCCAGATTTCTTTTTTACCAACGTTTGTTTCGTGGCCAAACAATTTGTTTGAGCGGTCTTCAAGAATCTCTGTGCCATCAATTGATACTGTAAAGTGTTCATAGTAACAGCGAAGAACAAGAATCTGATCTCCATAGACCGTAGGAAGCGTGTTAGACATGGTGAATTCTTCATGATTACTGTAAGGAAAAGTGATGATCTTACCGTCTACAGTCCAGTAATCATCAAAACGAGAGGCATTCTCACGATAGTAGCTGTTGGTTTCGTTGGAATAGCAGAAACCAAGACCTATGAATAGCAGAATGATAAGTGTGTATGCGAATCCAATGATTCGACGCATCAGACCATAATTCATGGAGTATACCTCCTGGTAGATAAACACAGAGAGCTACAGTAGAATTATAAATCTTACGGGTGAGTTTGTGTTGATAAAACGCGAAATATAATACTTTATTGAGAATATTTAATTATAATTTAATATAATGAAGCAATAAAAAGAGGATACCTGTAAAAGAGGTATCCTCGTAAATTAGATGTGATCAGCCCTGGCTGAAAGTGCCTGTGTTCTTGCCACTAAGCTCAGGATAGTAGAGGTTTATTCCTGAATCCATAGCATTATCGAAGTAGCTTGCTACGCCGTCAAAGAATCCATTGTAGCTGTCAGAAGCTGAATCATACTTAACTTCTCTTACAAGAGATCCATCTGCATAAGCTGCAAAGAATTCGTCGTTACAATCATAGAAGTAGCTGTTCATGTCTGCACCATCAGTAACAATGTCATGCTCGAAACGCTGATAGTCACCAGCCATCTGAGCCGGATCAGTGATCATCGCAGCAAACTGCGCATCATCAACTGGGTAGCCAGAGGAAAATGAAGCTTCTATAACATCAAAGGAGAATTGGAAATCTTCAAATTTGCCTTCTTCCTTAAGTGTCAGATTGTTGGTAACGACTGCTCTGATCTGGCATTTTTCCTCACCTGACATTGTATATTTTTCTCTAAAGAAAAATGCAAGGCCATTTGTGTAATTCTCGGTTCCTGGAACACCATAAGACTGGAAAAGACATCCCATATAGCTGATGTCATAAGCATCGAGAGTATATCGCTCATAGGAATAATCGTTATCTCTGAGATAGCTAAGTGCAAAATCACGAAGCTCATCATGATTAATTATAGAAAAAAGTGTGTCATATGTAACTTTGCTTCTGCTAGGATACTCACAAACATCTGTGAGAACGCTGGCATCTACATTGTTAGGATCCATTGGGTCCATGGTTGAAGCTTCATTAGCCCATGGAGCTTCTGCTGCAACCTGATCTGCAAAGTCCTGATCTGGCGCTGCCTCTGTAGCAACTGCTGGCTCTGCGATTTCTGTAGTCCCTGCAGCTTTGGCCTGTTCTGGAGCATCCTTGCCACATCCGGACATCAGAACAAGTGATAACAAAATGGTGGTACATAAAAGTCTTTTTTTCATTGTCAAATACACCCCTAACGTAGATATTTTCATACGAAGAGTAATTATAGCATCGAGGTGTTGACAAAACAATACTGTCGTGCTATATTAACACAGTATTTGATAACCAAGCAGAGTATCCACTCTCACCCTGCGGCATAGCTAGCAGGTGTTAATATCTTTTAAATACAACATGTTTGTGTTTGATTATGATTCTTAGTGGATACATTTGCAAGTGTATCCACTTTTTTATTTTTTCTTTTTATTGTTTGGAGGTATAAAGCCATTAGCGAATTATTTATTAACGATCAGATCAGAGCTAAAGAGGTAAGAGTTATCGGTATCGACGGCGAGCAGCTTGGAGTAATGTCCATTCAGGATGCTAGAAACGTAGCTGATGAAGAGGGCGTTGACCTTGTTATGATTGCTCCTACAGCTAAGCCACCTGTTTGCAGAGTTGTTGACTACGGTAAGTTCAAGTATGAGCAGCTTCGCAAAGAGAAGGAAGCCAAGAAGAAACAGAAGACTGTTGAGATTAAGGAAATCAGACTTTCACCTAACATTGATACCAACGATCTGAACACAAAGGTTAATGCGGCTAAGAAATTCCTTGAGAAAGGAAATAGAGTTAAGGTAACACTTCGTTTCCGCGGACGTGAGATGGCTCACATGGGAGCAAGCGTACATATCCTTACAGACTTTGCTGAGGCACTTTCAGATATCGCTGTTATCGAGAAACAGCCTAAGGTTGAGGGACGTAGCATGACAATGTTCCTTACCGAGAAGAAGAACTGATTTTTCACCAATTCGTTGGTTGAAAATATATATGCTATTTCTGGATTGCACTTAATAATCCTGGCAATCCGATATCATATAGCAGAGAAAATTATTTAGATTCACAGGAGGATTTAGTTATGCAGCAAAAGATGAAAACAAAGAGAGCTGCTGCCAAGAGATTCAAGGTTACAGGCACAGGCAAGCTCATGAGAAACAAAGCGTACAAGCGCCACATCTTAACAAAGAAGTCCACAAAGAGAAAGAGAAATCTTAGACATGCTGGACTCGTTGACGCTACTAATGTAAAGGCAATGAAGAGCATTCTTCCTTACGCTTAATTAGTTTCGCGTTAGGTTTTCGGTAGTACCAGTAGTATTAGATTAATTTAGGAGGATTTTACAATGGCAAGAGTTAAAGGCGCATTAAATGCCAAGAAGAAGCACAATAGAGTATTAAAGCTTGCAAAGGGCTATAGAGGAGCTAGATCTAAGCAGTATAGAGTTGCTAAGCAGTCAGTTATGAGAGCACTTACATCAGCTTTCGCTGGTCGTAAGCAGAAGAAGAGAGACATGAGATCTCTTTGGATCACACGTATCAACGCTGCAGCTAGAATCAACGGTCTTTCATACAGCAACATGATGCATGGTCTTAAGCTTGCAGGCGTAGACATCAACAGAAAGATGCTTGCTGAGCTTGCAGTTAACGATCCAGACGGATTCAAGACACTTGCAGAGCTTGCAAAAGAGAAGATCGCTTAATCATTTTTGATAGAGATTTTTGTAAGAAATAAAAAGTTTCCAGAATGAAATTTATTCTGGAAACTTTTATTGTATTAATAGTTTTTATAGGATAAAATGTAGGGGTATCGAGTATATGATGCATCTGCATTTTTTATTTTGCAGGAAGATAATTATTGATTTACTAATAGTTTTTATATCAACGAGGTGAATATATATGGCAGTATTTGATAATTTACAGCCCAAGGAAGTATTTCATTTTTTTGAGGAGCTTTGCAATATCCCACACGGCTCAGGAAATCTTCAGAAGATAAGCGACTATCTTGTTTCTTTTGCCAAGGAAAGAGGCTATGAGGTTACTCAGGACTCAGAGCTCAACGTAATCATCAAGGCTCCAGGAACAGCAGGCTATGAAAACAAAGAGCCAGTTATTCTTCAGGGCCATATGGATATGGTTGCAGTTAAGGAAGATAGCTGCGACATCGATATGAAGAAAGACGGACTTCGTGTAACAACTGATGGTGAATATGTATGGGCAGAGGGCACAAGCCTTGGCGGTGATGATGGTATCGCTGTGGCTTACTGCCTTGCACTCCTTGATTCAAAAGAGATTCCACATCCACCACTTGAGGTTGTGATCACAACTAACGAAGAGACTGGAATGTTTGGAGCAGCAGCTATTGATCTTTCTGGACTTGCTGGCAAGAGAATGATCAATATCGACAACGAAGAGGAAGGTGTATTCATTACAAGTTGTGCTGGCGGAGCAAGAGTTTATTCCAAGCTTCCTATGACACAGGTTGAGGTTAATGGTGCTAAGTGCAGCGTAGCTATTTCAGGGCTTCTTGGTGGTCACTCAGGTGAGATGATCAAGTGCGGAAGAGGAAATGCCAACCACATCGCAGGCAGAGTACTTGCTGAAGTTTCTAAAGAGATGCCTGTAAGCCTCATCAGTATCGAGGGCGGTGTTGCAGATAACGCTATTCCTTCAACAGCAAGTTTGTCTTTTGTTGTAGACGGAAGCGCTGCAGATAAGGCAGAGAGCATTGTAAATAGAGTTCTCCAGGAGGTTAAGGGAGAGCTTGAAGGTAAGGATGAAGGCTTAGAGATTTCTTTTGCCAAGGAAGAGGGAAATGCCAGCCTTAAGGCGTTTGATTCCAAGTCTACAGAAAAGCTTGCCAAGATGATAACAGTAATGCCAGATGGAGTACAGGCTATGAGCGCGATGGTAGCTGGCCTTGTAGAGACATCACTTAACCTTGGAATCATCAAGACAGAGGGCGATGTTGTTACTCTCGAGCAGTCAGTTCGTAGTAGCGTAGAGTCTTCCAAGAAGGTTCTGATTAATAAGCTTCTCACAATCGGAGAGGTTTTCGGCGCAGAGGTTTCAGTAAGCGGAGAGTACCCAGGCTGGAAGTACAGACAGCACTCAGAGCTTCGCGACCACATGGTCAAGGTTTACCAGAATATGTATGGCAAGGCACCACAGCTTCAGGCTATCCATGCTGGTCTTGAGTGTGGAATCCTTAGTGAGAAGATTGAGAATCTCGACTGTATCTCAATCGGACCAGATATGAAGGATATCCACTCAACAGGAGAGAAGCTTTCAGTTAAATCAACAGCGAATGTTTGGGAGTATCTTGTTAAGGTACTCGCAGAAATGTGATAAAGAAATTTGTAGTTGGGGTAAGGAAAGAATAACACTTGCGTAAACATGGCGAGAGGTATGCAAACACAAGGAGGGTTACATGGAAGAGACAAGAAAGCAGATAATGGACGCGGTCATTGATCAGTTCAACGAGAAAGGAATGAAGTTCACGATGGATGATATTTCCAGAGAACTTCATATCAGTAAGAAGACTATATACAAGGAATTTGATGACAAGGATGAGCTGTTCTTTGCCACTGTTGATTATGGATTTTCTGCCATCAAGAAGAAGGAGGCTGAAATTGTTGCTGACGATTCTCTTGATCTTGTTGACAAGATTTCCAAGCTGATTGTATGTCTTCCTGACAATTACAAGAATATCGACTTTAGAAGAGTTTATCAGTTAAAAGAGAAATATCCTAAGGTTTACATGAAGGTAGCCGAGAGGGTAGAGAGTGACTGGGGCGAGACAGAAAAGCTTCTTAATCAGGCTATGGATCAGGGACTTATTAAAAGAGTTCCTATTCAGCTCATTAAGCTTATGGTTGAGGGCGCTATCGAGAAGTTCCTTAGTTCTGAGGAGCTTGCTCGCACAGAGTACAGTTATGAGGATTCTCTTAATATGATGATCGACGTCATCATCAATGGAATCAAGGCGTGACATTTAGATTGGATGGGTGATCAGGCTTTGTGAAAGCCTGGATCGACATTGTTGTAGAAGTTTTATTTGGAGGGTTTAGAAATTGATTTACGCAGATGGTTACATCTTTTTGCTGCAGACAGCGAATACATCTTATTTATTTAGAAGAACTAATTCAGGACATTTAGAGCATATCCATTTTGGCAGCTCTATAATTTCCAGGGAGAGCTATCAGAAGGCAGTTGAGGCAGGAGACCTTGAGCAGGCCTTTAAAAATGGTAAGGATGGCCTTGTGGCTATAGCTGATGCCATTGGACCCAAGCACTACCACGGCGGCGGTAATATGAACATTTACTCAGCTGAGCACAAGGATACTTTCCTTGAGATGCTTGGCCTTGAGATGTCCTCTTTTGGTAAGGGTGACATCAGAGAGCCATTCGTTGAGCTCACTTATGCTGATGGCAATACTACTGTGGATTTCCAGTACTATAGTATGAAGGTCACAGATGGCAAAAAGGCACTTAAGACACTTCCGTCATCTTATGATGATGCAGATAATACCAGCGATAGCGCTGCTAAAAGAGATAAGACTCAGCAGCTTATTATCACCTTGAAGGATCCTGGATATGGCACAAGCCTTGAAATGATCTACTCTGTATTTCCTGACAGTGATGTCATTACGAGAAGTGCAGTGCTTCACAACGAAAGTGACAAGGATGTTAGAATCGACAGAATCCTTAGTACACAGATTGATTTCGATACTCCTTCTCTTAAATTCACATCCTTCCATGGCAGATGGGCAGATGAGATGGGAATTCATGAGAGCGTATGCACAGGTGGCAAGGTAGTATGCGAAGAGCTTGCAGCAGGCGAATCAGGTTCCAGATCCAATCCTTTTGTAATCGTAAGTGACCTCGATACAGATGAGAACCATGGCGAGTGCTATGGCTTTAACCTTGTGTATAGTGGTAACCACTACGAAGCTCTTTCTTCAAATGCCAAGAATATGAGCAGATTCGTGTGCGGAATTCAGCCGGTAGGATTTAACTGGCTTCTTACTCCTGGCAGCAAATTTGAGGCTCCAGAGGCTGTTATGGCATACTCTTCTCAGGGTTATAATGGCATGAGCATTCGCATGCAGGATTTTGTTCGTAAGCATATCGTAAGAGGCTCTTGGAGAGATAAGGCCAGACCAATCCTTATCAACAGCTGGGAGGCTTCATACTTTGATATTACTCAGAACTCACTTGTATCTCTTGCCAAAGAGGCCAAGAAGTGCGGTATTGAGCTCTTTGTAATGGATGATGGCTGGTTTGGCAAGCGTAATGATGATACATCTTCACTTGGCGACTGGTATGAGAATAAGAAAAAGCTCCCTGGAGGAATCAAGGAGCTTGCTGATAAGATAAATGACCTTGGCCTTATGTTTGGTCTTTGGGTTGAGCCTGAAATGGTCAACGAGGATAGTGATCTGTACAGAGCACATCCTGATTGGGCTGTAGCTGTTCCTGGAAGACCACATTCAACAGGACGTAATCAGATGAACCTTGATCTTTCCAGAGAAGAGGTTCAGGATTATGTGATTGACGCCATGAAGAAGGTCTTTTCCGCAGGTAATGTAGCTTACGTTAAGTGGGATATGAACAGAATCTTCTCAGACAGATTCTCAGCTTCACTTCCTGCTGACAGACAGGGCGAATTCCAGCACAGATACTACATCGGCCTTTACCGTATTATGAAGGAACTCACAGAGAGCTTCCCGGAGATTCTTTTCGAGGGCTGTTCTGCTGGTGGTAATAGATTTGACCTTGGTATCCTCTGCTACTTCCCACAGATCTGGGGAAGTGATGATACTGACGCATTCTGCAGACTTGATATCCAGAGAGGTTACAGCTATGGATATCCAGCAAACACAGTTGGTGCGCATGTTTCTGCATGCCCTAACCATCAGACACTTAACAGCGTTCCTCTTGAGACCAGATTTGAGATCGCATGTCCTGGATGCTTTGGATATGAGCTTAATCTGTGCGAAATGTCTGATGCAGACAAGAAGGTTGTTACTGGTCAGGTAGAGTTCTACAAGAAGTGGAGAGAAGTATTCCAGTTCGGTGACTACTACAGACTTCCTGATTATGGATATATGATCGTTAGCAAGGACAAGGACAGAGCTGTTGCATTTGCGGTAGAGAAGGGCTCAAGACCTAACAATGATTATCGCAAGATCAAGTGTAAGGGTCTTTCTGAGGATAAGCTCTACAATGTAACAAACCGCGTTGTTCCGCTTAATCTCAAGGATTTTGGAAGCCTTGTTAATACAATTGCACCTGTTCATGTTAAACAGGATGGTATTATCCACAACATCATGGACAAGGTTGTGCATTTAAACGGCGAAGAGCAGAAGGCTGTTGCTACAGGAGCAGCTCTTAATAATCATGGTCTTGCTCTTAATCCTAACTTCGCTGGAACTGGTTATAACCAGGATACTCGTATCATGAGAACCGGGGATTCCAGACTTTATACGTTTGAAAACATACTTGCAAATCCATAAGCAAGAGAGTAAAATACATTTTGTGCAATTTAAAGTTTATCTTTAAAGGAAACATTTATGGGATTTTTGAAGGATTTATTCTTTGGTAATGATACAGAAAGTGAGGAATATAAGATGAGTGAAGAACTTAAGAACGAGGGCGCTCTCGTTACTGCAGATATGCTTGTAGGTGATCTTATTGTTAAGCATCCTCTTGCTGCACAGTTCCTTATGGAGTGCGGAATGGGATGTATCCACTGCCCAGCTTCTCAGATGGAGTCACTCGCTGAGGCATGCGCTGTTCATGGTATCGACGGCGAAGAGATCGTTGATGCTCTTAACGACTACCTTCTCGAGCACAATGCGTAATATTGTGTAAATATTTGTTGCGCAGGCTTTCGCGTAAGGATTCTTATGTGAATGATTTAATATGAGAATTGTTAAACCTGGCATTTGAGGTATGACCTCAGATGCCAGGTTTTTTGTTTATGAAGCATTTATGTTTGTGAAGCATTTATGTTTGTGAAGCTTTTGGGGTGATTATTAGCCGCATTTGAGATTATTGATAGTTGCGGCTAAAACATTTTGCTATGTTTGGTGGGTGAATTAACCGCAGAGGCCATTTTTAGCTTATTTCGGCTAACGATGGCGAAAACAATATTAGCCGAAAATTGTAATTTAAGTATTTGCGGCTAATGATGTATGCTGCAGGCATTAGCCGAAACTCATAGAATATAACATATGCGGCTAAACAAGGCAAAAAGTATGCCCAAAATGCTTAGCCGAATTGTGGCTAATTCCCAGATTGCGGCTAAATAACTAGTTAAAGTGCAGAGTGGATAAGCTCAAAAAGATTCCCAGGAACGTAAACCATGGGCTCGGTTCCAGGGAAAAGAAATACAATTCTATAAATATAGACGGCTAGCGTAATCACAGCAGTAAAAAGAAGAGGGTAGTAGAGCCGTTTTAGGCTCTGGCCCTTGAAATATCTAACCCAAATGGCTGCGATAATTACAAACAGCCACAGAGGATAAGTCGGATTATACTGAAATGCCCTGATGGGATGAAGGGTAAAGAAAGAGAGAAAAGCTCTCGTTATCCCGCATCCTGGGCAGGGATAGCCACACAGCAGTACAACTGGGCAGGTGTGGTGGAAGATAAGATTTATGGCTATCCACCAGCCCAGAACTATCACGATAAACTGCCAGTTTTTGCGGAAATCTGCCCATATTCGATTTATAACAACAGCGAGTTTTAAATTCATGCTCAAAAGTGTTCCCTAATCTGTCCTTCGGTGTGTGCTACTTCTTCCCAGAATTCTCTTGCGGAGAGTCTGATGGCGCCACTACTCATGACGATGACCTGTTCGATGGCATCGGAAGTGGCGACAGTTACGCGGTATTTCTTGCCGATTTCGTGGGCGGCCTTTTCTATGTACTGATCGGCGGTTTCAGCTTCCTTGGTGTAGATAACGGTTAATCCGGCGTGATCCTCCATGTGCTCAGTACCACCGCGGACTCTGTAGGCGTCAAATACGAGGATTACCTGTTCTCTTCGGTAGCCCTGGAAATTAACAAGCTTATCTATAAGAGCATCTCTTGCAGCCTTCAGGTCAGTGGTAGCAAGGCTCTTAAGCTCATCGTTTGCATAGATGACATTATAGCCATCGACCAGAAGGTATTCCTTCTGACGCTCAGCAATGCGCTGTTCCTTCTTACTATTTAGCTTTTTATTTGAAAGAGTAACTTCCGGAGCCTCTTCTGGATCGATCAGCCCCTGAGCGATTGCTTCCTGTCTTGCTCTTTCTGCATCCTGGCGCGCATAGCGCTTTCTGTCTTCCTCGGTTTCCACATACCTTGGTTTGATGGTTCCGTAGGTTCTCTCGAATATATCTTTTAGTTCGTTCTCAGCAAAACGAAGGTCTCTTTCTATCTCGTCAAAGGTTCTGTTATCAGTAGTCTTCCTGGTGCTCTTAGCCTGAAGCTTTTTAAGGGCTTCCATGTCGATGTTGTCCGTAAGGTCAGTGCCTACGGTTATTCCCCTGTCAGGAGACCAGGCGCTTTCAAGATGCATGTGAGAGCGTACTTCATCCCAAGGAATAATAGTTCCTGCGCCGTGAGAACAGAACACTGATGATGCTGGATTGGCTGTATCAAGCTCAGGGTAGTAGCCTCGAGCCTCGAGTACTTCCTCGGTGTTATGACATGGTGCATAGCCACTAAGTGTTGTGGACAACACGCCCTCGCCATGTGTATAGCTCTTGAGCTCCTGGGCATAGTCATAGAGGCATGCAGCGGGAACTGTTCCTGTTATAACGGATTTGCCGTTTTCTATATCTGGAAGGCCCACAGTGCCGTTCATTTTCTGAATATCAGTAAGGACGCGGCCAACGTTCTCCTGTGGAACTTCGATTCTAAAATCAAACATAGGCTCAAGAAGAACGGACTGAGCTTCCATAAGTCCCTGTCTGACTGCTCTGTAGGTGGCCTGTCTGAAATCGCCGCCTTCTGTGTGCTTTTCATGAGCTCTTCCGGTTAAAAGAGTGATCCTCATATCTGTAATCTCAGAACCAGTGAGGACTCCCACGTGTTTCTTCTCTTGGAGGTGAGTCAATATGAGTCTCTGCCAGTTGAGATTGAGCTGGTCAGTAGAGCATTTGTTGTCAAAAGAAATGCCGCTTCCTGGCTCAGTTGGTTCGAGGAGAAGATGTACCTCGGCATAGTGCCTGAGGGGTTCAAAGTGGCCGACACCCTCTACAGGACCAGCTATTGTTTCTTTATATACAATCTGTCCCTGACCGAATCTGACATCTATTCCAAAGCGAGTCTGAATCAGGTGATGGAGAATCTCTTTCTGAACATCGCCCATGATCTGAACCATGATCTCGCCTGTGGTCTCGTGAAGAGATACCAGGAGCATAGGCTCTTCCTCTTCCAGGACCTTAATCTTCTTATAAAAAGAAATAGTGTCTACTTCCTCAGGAAGAATCAAAGCGCAGGAGAGGATAGGCTGGATAACCTCTGTAGATACTGCACCAGATAGCGCACCTAGGCCTTCTCCAGCTTTTGTTCCTGATAAGCCTGACACAGCAACAATCATTCCAGCTGTTGCTTCTGGAAGTGTCTCGAATTTGTCCCCTGAATAAATACGAATCTGATCTATTTTTTCATCCTGAATCACATCTCTTACCTTGAGACTTCCGCTCAGAAGCTTCATATGTGTCAGTCTGTTTCCCTGAGAATCCCTACTTATCTTGTACACTCGGGCAGAGAAAGCATCGACATCAGCGCCAGCAAATTTTTCAGCATCAGAGAATTCGCTCAGCATATCCAGCAGCTCTTTTACTCCGTCAAGCTTAAGGGCGGAGCCGAAAAGACATGGATAACACTTGCGGGAATTGACAAGACTGATAGCATCGCGTTCTGTAACAGGGTCTCCATCAAGAAAAGAAGAGAGTAGCTCGTCATCACAAACAGCAAGCTCCTCCTGAAGCTCAGGAGATGTAAGTAGTGACCTTAAGCCGTCATCAGAACCAGACATGCCAAAATCAACACAGTGGCTGCTGAGATTTTCTTTTAACCCAGCAAGAATCTGAGCCTTGTCTGTGCCTGGCTGATCCATCTTATTAACGAAAATGATTGTGGGAACCTTGTAGTGATCAAGGAGCTTCCATAGGAGCCTTGCCTGGCTGGTTACGCCATCAGCAGCACTGATGACAAGGATCGCCATATCAAGGACCTGAAGAGTTCTCTCCATTTCAGGGGAGAAGTCGGCGTGACCAGGAGTATCCAACAGGGTAAAAGAAATATCGCCGTGCTGAAAAACTGCCTGTTTGGAGAATATAGTAATGCCGCGTGATCTCTCAAGCTCATAGCTGTCAAGAAAAGCATCCTTGTGATCCACGCGGCCAAGTTTCCTGATTGCTCCAGAGGTGTACAAAAGGGCCTCTGAAAGTGTTGTTTTACCGGCATCTACATGTGCCAGAATTCCTATTGTAATATATCTTTTCATTTATTATTCTATCGGGCTATAGGCAATCTTAACATTGATGTCCTGATTGTAATTGCCAAATCCTTTTCCAAAAATTGTAAGGCCACCCACATTCTTGGCATTCTCAGGAACTTCCAGTCTTAGCTTCATACTGCTCTTGGATGTGAGAGCAAGGTCGTCAATCGTAACCTTGGAGATCATAATGCCGTCGATAAATGTGCCTTTGTGACCTATCACCAGCATTTTGAGCATACCATATTGGTTCCAATTAGGAAACCACCAATCGGGGGTAAAGATACCTTTAACATCGCCGAAATCCCCAGGTGAAGTCCAAGTTCCAAGCTCTGTGCCATTAAGAGAAAAATAAATATCTGAAGGCCATACATTATTGACACCTGGTGCCTCAGAGCTAAGCTCAGCTGAGATACAGATTTCGTCAATCTGCTGTCCTACGGGGATAAAGTTAGGAATACCATACTCAACGTATCCTCTTGTAAACCACAATATGTCAGCATCGAATCTGTCCTGGTGCGCGAAATATCTGGTATCATCAACTTCTCCGATAAGCTTCTTACTGGAAGCAAGGCCACAGGTAGGATAGACCTCGTAGTCGTTGAAGTGGCCAACCTTGATCTCTGTACTGTAAACATTAGTGGCAACAGGAGCATCCTGAATATCAATCAGAATCTTATCAAGATTTACAGAGCAGAATTTCTGGTTACCATGACCGGAGCCCTCAGCAGAAACAGTGACGATTCCACATTCCTCGAGCTTACGGATATGGCTTGTCAGAGCGCCGTTAGTAATCTTGAGCTTTTTGGCCAGCTCATTCATGTTCATTCCGCTTTCTTTCAGCAGTATATTGATAATTTCGATTCTGATATCAGATCCCAGAGCCTTAAAGAGCTCCAATCCCTCATCAAGATTTTTAATGTGCAGCATAATAACTCCCCGTCATACGATTTAGTGAAAAAATGTTTTAGGAAAATCTAAAACTTTAAATAGAATTAAAATATTTCACATTTTATTATATTATTTTGTGGCCGTCATTGCAATTAGCGAATGTATGATTTTTAGTGAAAAAGAATATTTTGAATTGTGCATTATTTTGATTCATTGTTATCGGCATGTTATAATATTTTCGCGAATTTGGGTTCATATACATGGCTGATAAATGGGGAATTTTCTAGAGAAATCATAGGTGATAAATGGATAAATACCCTCAAAAAAATAAAAAGCCAGGCATAGATAAAGATTATCTGGTCATAATATTCATTGCTGTAGCAGGTACATTCGTGCTATTTGCTCTTTTTGTCAGACTCTACATCGTAACAAAACAAAGTACTATTAACATGTGGAATTCTGAAGTTCTTACGCTGTCTCAGGAGATAGAGTACTATCTTTCTTTTCCAAAGGATGCTGTAATTTTCTCGTCTCAGGGCGTTGAGGCTATGATAGAAGAAGGCGCCACCAATGAAGATATCAAAAACTATCTGGTTAATGAAACGGATGTTTATTCAGAGATAATTGAGAGTAATGCCACTGGAATATATGGCTATATACGAGGAGAGTACGTTGATGGATCAGGCTGGCTTCCACCAGGTGACTATGTTGCTACGAGCAGGCCATGGTACATAGATGCAGTAAAGGCTGACGGGGATATAGCTTATGTAGAACCTTATTTCAATGTGCAGACAGGAATGGTCATGATGTCTGTCAGTAAGCTCCTTAGTGATAAAGAAAGCGTTATTTCTATGGACTTTTACCTGGATAGTATTCAGGAAAAAGATGCGGACCTGGTCAAATATAAAGAGCTGGAAGCAGTGTTGGTGCTGGATGCGGACGGACTTGTTGTTGCACATTCGGATGAGAACCAGATTGGCAAGAATTATGCCAGGGAGATCAACGATGAATATGTAGATATTTTCAAAGGAGTATCTTCAGCCCATAATAACATCTTTTCTGTAGGAAAAGGACGCAATAAGAAGTTTGTTTTTAGTAAACGTATTAACAACGACTGGTATACAGTGTTTGTGTTCGATGAGGGCAGGCTGTTTGGAGCTATTGGAATTATATATGCTCATTCTATATTTGTCCTTACTATAGTATTTTTTTCATTCTGGGCAGCTATTCATCTTTATAAGAAAAAAAACAGAGAAAGAAGTCAGCTTGAAGGCGAGCTGGCTGCAATTGCTGATATATACCTTTCTCTTTCTATACTGGATTTAAAAGAGCTTAAGCTTAATAAGATGTGGGTCAGTGAAAAGCTTACTCAGATTCTTTCAGCTAAGCAATATTCGCTTGAAAGAGTTGATGAGATAGCTGAAGGTATTGCAGTGGAATCTTCCAGAGCCATGCTGGCAGAGTTTATGAATTTCCCAACTCTTGGAGAAAGATTAAAAGACAATAAGTCCATATCTCACGATTTCCTTGATATTGATAATCATTGGACTCGAATGTATTTCATTGCAGGAGAAAGAGACGAGGAAGGCAATGTAACTCGTGTAATCTGGGCTACTGAGTCTATTGACGAGGATAGAAGACGACAGGAAGCACTTCGTAAAAAAGCTGAAACGGATTCCCTGACCAAGATCCTCAACAGAAACGGAGGCGAGATACGACTCTACGAGGCCTTTGAAGCAGGAAGAAAGGGAATGCTCCTTATTGTCGATGCTGATCACTTTAAAAAGGTCAATGATACATACGGCCATGATGTTGGAGATAAGGTGATTATCGCAATGGCAGATTGCCTTACAGAGACCTTCAGAGATTCTGATATCGTATTCAGACTTGGCGGAGATGAGTTTATGGTATTTGCGTCAGGAGTTGATACAGTGGATATTGGTCTTATCGTTGCAGATCGTCTTTTCATGAATTCAGAACAGATACATGTGCCGGAAGCGCCTGACTGGAAGATGGAGATAAGCGTTGGAGCAACCTTCTGTAAGCCAAATGATGGTCAGTCCTTTGCTGATTATTACAAACAGGCTGATTCAGCGATGTATGAGAGTAAGCAAAAGAGTGGCAATTACATTACATTTTATAAGAGATAAAAATATGGAGAAGCAGAACCTGAATCTGCTTCTCCATTTATTATTCCAAATATATTATTTAGAAAACTTGCTCTCTCTGTAGATAATATCTGAACGAGCTGGGCCGTTACTAACCATTGTGATTGGGTAGCCAATCTGCTCCTCGATGAACTCGATGTAGTTACGGCAGTTCTCTGGAAGATCCTCGTACTTCTTGATACCACGAATCTCGCATTTCCAACCTGGAAGAGTCTTGTAAACTGGCTTAGCCTTGTCGAGAAGGTGAGTTACAGGGAATTCTGTTGTAACCTCGCCGTCGATGTCATAGCCAACACAAACTGGAATCTCATCAAGATAGCCAAGTACATCAAGTACTGTGAAAGCTACATCTGTTGTGCCCTGAAGTCTGCAGCCGTACTTACTAGCTACGCAGTCATACCAGCCAACACGTCTAGGTCTTCCTGTAGTTGCGCCGTACTCGCCGCCGTCACCACCACGTCTACGAAGCTCCTCAGCTTCATCTCCAAAGAGCTCTGAAACAAATGCACCAGCACCAACAGCAGAAGAATAAGCCTTGGATACTGTAACAACCTGCTTGATCTCATAAGGAGGAATACCTGCACCGATTGCACCATAAGCTGCAAGAGGTGATGAGGATGTAACCATAGGATAGATACCGTGGTCTGGATCCTTCATTGTTCCAAGCTGACCCTCGAGGAGGATTGTCTTGCCTTCCTTGATAGCCTTATCAAGATAAAGAGCTACATTGCCGATGTAAGGCTTAACCTGCTCTCTCCATTCAACGATCTGGTTGAAAAGAGCTTCCTGATCGATAGGATCTGAATGATATAAGTTTACAAGGAGAACGTCCTTGATCTCTGCAACACGTGCAATCTTCTCCTTGATAGCTGCGTCATCCTGGAAGAACTCATTGATCTGCCAGCCAATCTTGGAGTATTTGTCTGAATAGAAAGGAGCGATACCTGACTTGGTAGAACCAAAGCTCTTACCAGCAAGTCTTGCTTCCTCAAGTGTATCGAAGAGTACGTGATAAGGCATCATAACCTGTACTCTGTCAGAGATCATGATCTGTGGAGCAGGAACTCCCTTAGATGTGATCTCGTTAAGTTCGTTCATGAACTTAGTAATATCGAATGCAACTCCGTTACCAATGATGTTCATAATGTTCTGATGGAATACACCAGATGGCATTGTGTGGAGTGCAAATTTGCCATAATCATTAACTATTGTGTGGCCTGCATTGGCACCACCCTGAAAGCGGATAACAACGTCTGCCTGATCTGACAGAGTATCTGTGATCTTACCCTTTCCTTCATCTCCCCAGTTAGCACCTACTACTGCTTTTACCATTTTTCATTCCCTCTCTGAATCTAATATTGATACCTTAAACATGATATCGATTAATTATCCATAAGTAAAATCAATATTTTTTATATTTGGCATAAGTACGACTTATTTCTCGAAATTTTATATAAATTTATACATATTTATGACATTTTATTGAAAAATTGCATAAAATATAATGTATAAGTAGACGATATAACATTTGTAGTGGCGCAAGATTTCATAAAAGATTGCCATAGGAAAACTTAATCCTGTGGCTGATAAATTTATGTCTAAGGAGGATAATATGGCAGACGCAGCTAAGAAAAAAGATTCTTTTAGCAAGGAGTCATTTAGAAAACTACCTGTAGCTGACAAGTTCAAAAAGGTGTTTGGCAATTTCAGGACTAACCTGATCATGATTTTTGCTGCAATTGTCCTGATTGATTTCCTGGCTCTTTTCAATCTGCATAATATCTACGACGTCTATTATGAACAGAATACTCAGCAGGGCGAGATCAGAATCACAATTCAGGCTCTTGCCAAGTATTATCTGTGGGCACTTTCAGCTCATGATGAAGATGACAGAAATGCTCAGTATGCAGGAGTAGAGGAAAAGCTCCAGGAATTAAATGATGGTCTGGATACTCTTTCCAAGGTTTATAAGGGTGACCTCACTACTGTATA
>JAEEGI010013802.1_pt1 | contig 17097 bp, 9 predicted proteins | sample 8958751 | NCBI WGS metagenome assembly JAEEGI01 (sample SAMN16246545, study PRJNA631951) | gut metagenome | biome: gut microbiome; feature: rumen; material: KS-attached | host: Bos | place: Iran: Karaj | collected 2018-10
GTGGATGATTCGGATCTTCACGCCGCCGTTCACGCAGCGCGCCATCAGAGAGGCCCACAGGGCGAAATAGGCGCGGTCCGACGTCATCCAGTCCGTCGGCTCGTCGGAATACAGAAGCAGCTCTCCGCCCTCGCGCGCGGCGTCGGACAGAAACCGGACGACGGCGGCGCGGAGCCCCTCCGTTCCTTCGTAACGGGACGATACGGGAACGTCCGGAGCCTCCGGCACGGAGGCGGGAAGACCGGCGCCCGGATGGAAGGCGTCCAGCGACCGCAGGAACTGGCCGCCCATCGCCGCCCTGTCCTCCTCCTGGGAGGCGTCGTAAAGCCACGCCGCGACCGTGTCCGCGTTCAGTTCCGCCGCGTCCGTGCCGCACAGCTCCGCCAGCGCCCGCAGTTTTCCGCTCTTCCGCGCGGACGCGGCGAGAACGGCGCCCAGCCTCTCGGAGAGCTGCGCGTTCCCGTGCGGGGAATAGATGCCGGAGCGGTAGCGGCTGATGAGGGAGCTGTCGACGTTCAGGAGGGCGGCGAGATGGACGTTGGAAAGGGACAGCAGGGACATGGCCCGGTCCAGCTTTTCCCCGAAGACGTGGCGCTGGCGGTTCCGGGCGCGCTTGCTCTTCGGCGTGACCGTGCCGCGGGGAAGCGATACCGTTTCCGTATCGTAGAGCCACGCGATCAGCGCGGGGATCAGCGTCTCCCGGCCGGTGTCCGCCGCACCGCAAAGATCCGCCAGAACGGGGAGCAGGTTTTCATAATCCGAGTAGCCGTAGACGCCCTCCGCAAGCGACGCGACGCTGCGGCTCGAGGGCTTCGGCGCCCGGTTGCCGGTCTTCAGTTTGGAGATGTTGCCCGAGGAGCAGCCTGCGTAGCGGGCGATCTCGGTGTTGTTGCATTGAAGGCGTTCAAAGAGCGCGTTGATCCGGTCGGACAGCATGGCGGATCCTCCTTTCGTGATACGTCCAGTATACGCGATGGACAACATTTCTGCAATGAATAAAAGTTGTCCAATATGGAACGCGACCTCCGTCGGCGGTATACTGTACTTGCGAAAGTTCGCTCTTTTTGGCTTTCCGCAAGGAGGTTCGACTATGAAAAAACGCTTCTTCCCATTGTTTCTGGTGCTTGTGCTCTGCGTCGGGCTGTTCCCGGCACCGGTCCATGCCGATACGCATACCCACGGCGACGGTTGGACCGCGTGGACAGACCCGAAGAGCCTGCCGTCCACGGCGGGCAATTACTACCTGACGACCGACGTGACCGTCAGCGGCGTCCAGCATCTGGCCTGGAGCGCGCCGTCAGGGGTCACCAGGATCTGCCTGGAAGGCCATACGATCAACTGGTACAACAGCAAATATTCCAATTATAACCGGAATATCATGCGCGTCTATTCCGGCTCCGAGCTCCACATCTACGACAAAGACGACAACTCGGGCAAGATCACCGGAGGCGCCGCGACCTGGCAACGGAGCGATCCCAACGAGTTTTACTGGTGGCACGGCGGCGGCGTGTTCGTCGACGGCGGCAGGTTTTATCTCCACGGCGGCCAGATCACCGGGAACGGCGCTGTCGCAGGCGGCGGCGTCGAGGTCACGAACGGCGGCTATTTCGAGATGTCCGGCGGCGTGATCTCCGATAATACGGCCGACGGCACCAACTGGCCCTTTGCGGGCGGCGTTCAGGTCGAGGGCGGTTCGACCTTCACGATGACGGGCGGCACGATCACCGGGAACCATGATTACTGGAACGGACAAGAATATGTGAGGCGGTGGGGCGTATACATCAGCGCCGACAGCACCTTCAACGTTTCCGGAGACGTGAACATCACCGGGAACGTCGGCGAATATAACGTGCTCCTCGGCGAAGGCGTGAAGATCAACGTGACCGGCCCGCTTTCGGAGGATGCCCGGATCGGCGTCACAACCTGGAACAAGACCGAAGAAGGCAATACGACGGCCATTACCACCGGCCTCCCGGGGAACGGAACGCTGTCGAATTTCATCTGCAACCAGAACGAGAAGGATAAGAATGCCAACAACGGCTTCCGCCTCAGCGGCGGCAACATTGAAGCGTTCTACGGCACGCCGTATACCGTCAGCGTGACGGCCGGCGATCATATGACGAAGACGGACAAATCCGGCGCGGCATCCCAGACCGTCGTCGGGACGATGATCGACGTCGAATATACGGCCGAGGACTGCTACGCGTTCCCGGCGGATTACGAATCCCTCGGAACGACCTCGGGCGTTACCGTCACACGCGTCGACGCGAATAAGATCCGGATCTCCGGCACGCCCACGGAAAACGTGAACTTCGTTCTCGGCACGGCGCAGCCGGTCGAGGATCTCTATCCGCTGTGGATCGGAGGCGTGCGGATCCGGGAATCGAACAAGGACGATATCACGTCGTCGATCAGCGCGGCGTATCCGGGCTCCGCGAGCGGCACCGCCGCCTATGACCCGGACAAGAACGAACTCACGCTGGACGGCTTTACGCTGACGAACCAGAGCGGCGGCACGCTGCCCCGCGATTACCAGGGAATCTATTACGAGGGAACGGCCCCCCTGTCCGTCGTTCTGAACGGGAACAGCGCCGTGACGTCCCGTAGCACCGCGGACACGAATACCGCTGCCCTCCAGACGACTGCGGACGTGGCGTTCACGGGCTCCGGAAAGCTGGTCCTGACCGGCGCCGACACGTCGGGATACGGATACACATACGGGATCAACTGCAAGAGGGTGACCGTCGACGGACCGACCGTCGAACTGTACGGCGGGACCTCCGCGGGAGGGTATTCCTACGGTCTGTACGGCGACCTGGATCTGAAGAGCGGAACCGTCAAGGCGATCGCGGGGACAGCGACGTCCTACTACTCCTACGGTATTTACGGAAACGCCGCGGTGGCCGGCGGGAGCCTGACGGCCGGCGGCGGAACCTCGTATTATTCGAACACCGGTATTTACGGAGGCCTCACTCTGGACGACGGGACGGTGGACGTCCAGATCGGCACGAACACGAACACTTCGAGCGGCTATGACTGCCGCGGCATCTACAGCACCTCCACGGTCAACGGCGGATCGCTGACGATTACCGGCGGATCCAGTCCGCGCGGCAGCGTGATCGGCGTATACAACCAGCTGAACGTCACGGACGGGACCGTGCGCATCGAAACGGGGGACGCCCCGAATGACAACATCTGCGTCAACGGTTATCTGTACGTCGGCAAGGACGGCGAATCGAGCGACGCGTCGGTCACGCTGATCGCCGGGAGCGCGGGCGATGAGAGCACGGGCGTCAATTCGACGGTAACCGTTTACGGCGGAACGCTTGACGTCACCGCGGGATCTTCGACGAGCACGAGCAACGGCGTCTGGGGGACCTTCTATCTGTACGGCGGCGCTACCCGGATCGTGTCCGGAACGGCTCCCTACAGCTACGCCGTCAACGGCACGCCGTATTTCTATCGCAGCGGCTCGCTCGAACTGATCGCCGGCGACGGTTCCACCGCTTCCCAGGCGACCACGAATGCCGTCTACGTCTCCTCCGACAGCAAGACGGAAGTCGACGTCGTCTCTCCGAATCCGGACGGCTCGTCCCCGGTGCCCTACGTGAAGGAGGATTATGCCCAGTACCGGTACCTGAAGACCGGCCTGTCCTACAATCTCTGGGTCGGCGACACGCGGGTGACGGAGAAGAACGCTTCCGACGTCTTCAACGACGGCACGGTCTCGTTCGACGCGGCCACGGCGACGCTCCGGCTCAACGGCGCGACGCTGAACGCGTCCGGGGCGAGGGCGACCATCGAATACGGCGATCACGATCTCGGCGCACTGACGATCGAATGCACGGGCGCGAACACGCTGAACTATGCCGGAACCGGCCGGTACAACGTCTACAACGACGCCTATGATAACAATAACAGCAAATACTATCCGCTGACGGTCAAACTGCAGAACGGCGCTTCGCTCGATCTCTCCGCCGCCGCGGTCAGCTCGGGTTCCGGCGTCTATCCGTACGGGATCTATACGCCCGGGGAGCTGGTCATCGACGGAGCCGGAACGGTCAACGCCACAGGCGCGGACCTGACGGGCACCGCCCTGGGCGCCGGTGCGGGCGTCTACTGCTATGATCTCACGCTCTCCGGCGGCGCTGTGCTGAACGCCACGGGCGGAGACTGCGACGGAGTATACAACGACCGGATGAGCGACAGCTACGGCGTCCAGATCGAAGGGGGAGACCTGACGATCGGCGACGGTTCGAAACTGAACGCCTCCGGCGGATCGGTCATCGGATCGAACAACTCCAGCTACCCGGCGGTGAGCGCCGGCCTCGTGATGCGCCCTGAGCATACGGTCACGCTGAGCGGGACCGGAAAGGCGCTCGTAACGGGCGGCACGTTCAACGGGAGCGGCTACGGCGGATCCTACGGCCTCTTCCTTCTCGGCTGGGATCCCGGCGCGGTGACGTTCGTGACGAACGGCGGAAACACCTCCTTTGATATGCGCGGCGGAAGCGCTCACTCCGCGATCTATTACATCTACGGAAACTACTCGTTCGCGCGCGATCCGGAGAAGACGGATCTGACGACGTTTGAAAGCGCGGACAGCACGACCGGCACGGAGGCGGTCGATTCGACGGTCTCCTTCTACGGGAGGAACGCGGCGGACAAGCGGATCCTCATCACCGGGCGGGCCGTCTACAGCGTCGCGATCACCGCGGGAACCGGCATGACGCCCGCCGCGGCCTACAACGAAACGGTCAAGGGCCCGGACGCGATGACGGCGCAGACGTACACCGCGGACGAGGGGTATTACTTCCCGACGGACTACACCGGCGCGGCGCAGAACGGCGTCACCGTGACGCGCGACAGCTATACGGAGATCACCGTCTCCGGCACGCCGACGGCCGACGTCGATCTGACGCTTCCCGCGGCGATCGCGAAGACGGTCCTTCCGACACCGGCGGCGACCTTCGTCGCGGACGGCGCGGATTCCGGCGTCCTGACGATCCAGGCGGCCGGTTCCTATCAAGCGGTGTACAAGGACAGCAGCGGCGGAGACACCGGAATGTACACCGTCCAGGCGCAGGCGAACGACTGGCCCGTGAACAAGATCGGACCGGGAACCATGACCGTCCGCGCGGTCCCGGATCTGCTTGACGCGGACGCGCAGGCCACGAAGCTTCAGAGCGCGCCTCTTGAGATCACCGTCACGAAACCGGACAAGCCCGCGGTCTCCTCGACGAACTGCACGACCGAGGACAACAACGACGGCACGATCACCGGCGTGACTGCGGCGATGGAATACAGCGAGGACGGTACGAACTGGACGGACGGAACCGGCGCGGACCTCACGGACCTCGTTCCCGGCACGTATTACGTGCGCGTCAAGGCGGCCGGCACGGCGCTTGCCTCCGACACGCTGCGACTCAGTATCAGCGGCTTCAACACGTACGTTCCGGAGGATGAACCGAACCTGGAGATCGTCGACGCGACGGAACAGCACGCGGACGAGTATCCGGACGAAACGGTCTTCGAACGGACGAGCCCGTACTACCAGACCGCGGAACAGGAATACACGATCCCCTACGAGCCGAAGGAAGATGAGAACCCGAAGCGCGTGACCGTATCGAAGGTCGGCGCGGACGGCGAACTCGTGAAGCTCGACGCGGAATACGACGAAGAGGCCGGCGGCTACGTCGTCCGGGACGACGGCACGACCGCGACGTACGTCGTCGGATACGCGCCGTTCCCGTATGAAGACGTTCAGGAGGACGACTGGTACTACGACGCCGTCGACTGGGCCGACGTCGAAGGCATCACCGAGGGAACCGAAGAGACGCTGTTCGAGCCCGAAACGAAGACGAGCCGCGCGGACGCGGTGACGCTCCTCTGGCGCGCGGCGGGATCGCCCGAGCCCGCCGGGACCGCGTGCCCGTTCACGGACGTTCCCGCGGACGCGTATTACGCGAAGGCCGTCCTCTGGGCGTATGAGAACGGCATCACCGAAGGCGTCGCGGACGATCTCTTCGGATCGGACGATCCGGTCACGCGCGCGGACTTCGCCGTCTTCCTCTACCGCTACATCCAGTCGACGGGCGGCGGCTTCACCGGCCTCTGGGCGTTCCCGCTCAACTTCGAGGACGCGGCGCTCGTTCCGGATTACGCGTATGAGGCGTTCTGCTGGCTCGTGATGAACGGCATCGTCGAAGGCGACGGCGGAAACCTCATGCCGCTTCGCGACTGCTTCCGCTGCGAGGCCGTGACGATGCTCTTCCGGGCGTTCGGCGAATAAGACAAAAACAGCCGGTTTGCGCGAAAAAAAGCGCAAACCGGGCCGTGATACCAAAACACGAAAAAAACGGCGCAGAGAGGCGATTAAGGCCCTCTGCGCCGTTTGTATTTACGCGTCGAGAAGGACGCTCTTCAGATAGACCGCCGCGGGGCCGGCGTAGGGCTCGTAGGAGCCGAGCGTCGTGTAGATGATGCGGCTTTCGTCGTACGCGCCGTCGTACGCGGCGCAGGCGCGGATGAACATCGACCGGAGCGTCGGGTTGCGGAAGAGGTTGCCCGCGAGGATGATGCGGTCCGGCGCGAGGATCGTTCCGGCGTTGACGATCGACCGCGCGAAGAGGTCGACGGCTTCGTCGAAACGGCGCTTCGTCGCTTCGTCCGCGTGCTCGTACGCGCTCGCGAACGTTCCGGGGGTGAAGGGGAGGATCCGGTTCAGCGCGTCGGCGGAGACCATCGTCTCGAGGCAGCCGGTCCTTCCGCACGAGCACCGCTCGCCGGCGGGATCGACGATGAGATGGCCGAGCTCGGCGGCGCGGCCGCGGGTGCCCTTGTAGATGACGCCGTCGGTGACGACCGTCGCGCCGACGCCCGGGCCCCATTTCAGGATCAGGAGGTGGTCCTTCGTCCGCCCGTCGCCGAAGAGCATCTCGGCCGTCGCGAACGCGTCGACGTTGTTTTCGCAGAGGACGGGAAGATGAAGCTCGCGCTCAAGGATCCGCGCGACCTCGACGGGCGCGTCCCAGATGCCGTAGGCGTGGAGCGCGGCGCCGCGTTCGGGATCGACCGGGCCGACCGCGCCGACGGAGCAGCATTCGATCCGGCGCGCGGCCTCCGCGCGGAGGGAGGAACTCAGCGCGCGGCACGTGTCGGCGACGCGCGCGAGGAAGGCTTCGGGGGAAACGGAAGCGTCGGTCGGGATGACGCGGATGAGCGGCAGCCCGTCGCCGCTCACGGCGTTGCGCAGCAGCCTGCCTTTCCGGTCGACGATCGCGACGGCCGTTTCGGACGATTCGATGTTGACGGCATAACAGTATCCCGCGTCGGCGGCGATGTCGAGCAGGACCTTCCGCCGTCCGACGGAGCCGGAGCGGGACCGGTCCGTTCCGGTCTCGGTTAGGACGCCCTCGTCGAGGAGGGCGGTCGTGATCTGGGAAACGGACGCGGCCGTCAGGCCCGTCATCTCCGCGATGTCGGTGCGGGAAACGGGTCCTTTGGCTTCGATGCAGTTCAGGATCAGGGCGCGGTTCTCCTGACGGACGCGCTCCATGTTCATGCCGGTTTTCGTCATACCGGTTTCTCCTTTCCTATAACCAACTAATAGCGCAGAACGGGGAGATCGAGCATGCGGGCGAGGATCCCGAGTTCATCCGCGCAGTCGCCGTAGAGAACGGTGTAGTGGGGTTCCCAGCCGTCCAGGACGGTCGTCTCGACGATCTCCTTCGCGGGCGCGTTCGTGCGGACGACGAGGGAGGTGCCGAGGAACTGGCGCGGCTTATCGAGCACTTCGCCCGAACAGATGAAGAAGCGGAACGCGCCGTTCCGGTCCTGTCCGATGCGGAAGACCGTCGCGGCGGGGGCCGCCTTGCAGCCGAATTCGAGCGTCGGGCCGATCCTGCGGTTGCAGTGGACGCCGACGCAGGCGCCCGTATCCTCCCGCGCGAGCGAGCACGCCGCCGTTCCGCAGTGCCAGAACGAGATCGTGTTCTCCGCTTCGTCGAGGGAGACCGGGTCGCCGAAGAACGCGGGCGTTCCGGTCAGCTTCCGGCCGAGCGCCATCGAGAGCGCGCCGTACGCGTCCGCCTCGCAGCTCGCGGCGACGCCGCGGTCGTTCAGCATCGCGAGGACGGCGCAGACGGGCGTTCCGAACGACGTGAAGAAGTCGGGCCAGCACCGCGACGCGATCGCGTCGACGTGCCGTTCGGTCACGAATTCGTCGTACGCCTTGTAGAGGCGCGCGAAATCGAGGCGGTTCCGGTCGGGCGTCTCGTCGAGGCCGCTCATCGCGCTTTTCGCCTTCGCGAGGTACGCCGCGGCGTCCTCGTCCGTGAACGATCGCGCGCGGTCGATCAGCTCGCGCGCCTCGACCGATTCGAGCTTCACGCCGAACGTCTTCCGCATCTCCAGATCGAGCGCGCGGCCGAAGCCGAAGCCCTCGGGGGTATGGCCGATCTGGACGAGCCGCATCGACTTCATCTCAAACCGGAGGCGCGCGGCGCGCACGACGGCCGCGACGCGCTTTTGTACCGCGTCCTCCGCCGGCGAACCGAAGACGTATTCGAACGGTCCCTCGCGGAACCGGCGGATCGCGTTGGCGGCGGAGTAGGCGCCCGTCAGCGAGTTGAGGCGGAGGCGTCCGCCGTCGATCACGGGCTCGCGGAGCGTCCAGAGGAGGATCGGCGCGTTCGGGAAGCGCGCGAGGACCTCCTCCGCGTAGGCGCCGTTCGCGAACGTCGCGTTCTGGAGAACGATCAGATCCGGCGAGACGGTCTCAAGGAACGCCGAAAGGCGGTCGACCGTCAGAAGGAGGTCGTCCGGGACGCGGACGTTTCCGTCGAGAGAACGGAGCAGCGCGGCGGACTGTTCGAATTCCGCGCGGGCGCTCTCGAGGTGGAACGTGCCGACGCCGATCGGAAGATAAGCGATTTCAAAGGGTTTCATAGGGTTCACCGTCAATAGAGGAGCGCGCGGTTCGGGCCGAGCAGGCCGGGATACGCGCCTTTTTTCATCAGGGGTTCGCGGTCCGGGTGGGCGAGGAGCCACTTGTTCCGCTGGAAGAGAAGCCTTGCCTCCGGGTCGCCGTTCCGTATCGCTTCGTCCCGCAGCGCGCGCTCGCCGTCCGTGAGCGGCGTGTTCGTGCCGCGCGGGAGGATGATCGCGTCGCGGAACCCCTCGTCCGAAACGCGGAGAGGGGAGAAGTGGAGCGTCGTCGCGTAGAGCTCGAGGACGGTCCCGCGGGGCGCGAAGAACACCTCCGCGAGGGCGCCGTCGTACGACGGAAGGGCTTCGCCGTCCGCCGCGTCCGGTCCGCCGGAGAGGCCGCGGACGTCCTGGACACGGCCGAGCGCGAGGCAGAGATCCGTCGCGCAGACGTTGATCTCGCTGCCTTTGTGGTACTCGAAGCCGTTGTAGGTCGAGTTGCGGCCGTTGCAGTAGCCGATCTCGGGAGCCATCCCGCCGTAGAACGCGGCGGCGAGCTCTTCGCATATCGGAAACCGCTCCATCGCGGGATCCGACGCCACGTAGACGTTCCCCTCGGCCGGGACGGGCGTCTCCGTTTCGAGGTACCGGATCAGGTCCGCGCAGTCATAGCCCGTGAGGATCCTGCCGTAGGGACGGAACGCGTCGTCGGACACGCTATAGATCATTATATCATTTTTGCGGATCAAGTCATCGAGTTTATTCACCGCGCACCACCTTGATCGTCGCGGAAAGGTCTTCCTTCCCGAGACCCATCTCGAGCGCCCGGTCATAGACGCGCGCGACGTTCTCCTCGCCCGGCATCGGGAAGCCGATCTCCTTCGCCATATTGAGGCAGATGTGGACGTCCTTGTGCTCGTTCTGTACCGAGAAGGCAGTCGTGTAATCCTCGTTCGCGAGATTCTCCAGCTTCGAGGTGAGGTACGAATTCCCCGCGCCGCCGTAGGAGATTGCCTGGGCGAACGTCCGGATGTCGATGCCCATCTTCGCGGCGAGCGTCGCCGTTTCGTTGACGCCGTTCTGGATCTGGGAGAGGAGCGCGTTGTGGCAGATCTTCATCACGAGGCCGGTGCCGTTCCCGCCGAGGTGCATGACGTGTTCGCCCATGTAGAGCAGGATCGGCTTCATCGCCTCGAACGCCTCGTCCGAGCCGCCGACGAGGATGTTGAGCTTGCCGGCGATCGCGGCGGGCTTGCTCTTCAGAACGGGCGCGTCGATGAACTCCGCGCCGGTCTTCTTGACCGTCTCCGCGATCTCCACCGAGGCGGGCGGGTCGATCGTGCCCATGTCGACGCACGTTTTGCCGGGTCCGAGGAACGGCAGGATCTTCGTGTAGACGTCGCGGGAATGGGCGGACGTCGGGACCATCGTGATGATGACGTCCGCGCGCTTCGCGATCTCGATCTCATCCGCGCAGGGGACGGCGCCGATCGCGGCGAGCTTTTCGTTCTGGGACGGCTTGTGGTCGTAGCAATAGACGGTGTCGTTGTGTTTCCGGACGATGTTTTCGCACATGGATTCGCCCATGATGCCGAGTCCGATGAATCCGATCTTCATTTCGATTGCCTCCTGCCTCTCATTCCTTCGCCGTGTTGTCCCACGCGTTCTGGAACGTTTCGATGCCCTGGCGCGTGTAGGGGTGGTTCATCGAATCCTTGTAGACGGCAAGGCCGGCCGTCACGATGTCGGCGCCCGCGACGGCGCAGTCGACGAACTGCTTCGGGGTGCGGATCGCGGCGCAGATGATCTGCGTCTTTCCGGTGAAGCCGTAGTTCGCGTAGATGTCGACGATGTCCTGGATGTACTGGCGGCAGTCCTCGCCGTTCGCTTCCTTCCAGCCGATGAACGGGGAGACGAAGAGCGAACCGTTCTTCGCGGGAAGGATCGCCTGCGCGGCGGAGAAGATCAGCGTCACGTTCGTGCGGATGCCCTCCTGTTCGAGGCGGCGGGCCGCGGCGATGCCGGCTTCGGTCGCGGGGATCTTGATGACGAAGTTCTTCGAAATCGGCGCGATCTTCCGCGCGGCCTCGATCATGCCCTCGGTGTCGAGGATGTGGGGGTCGATCTCGACGGAGACCGGGAACTTCTCCCAGCCCGTCAGGCCTTCCTTTTCGATCCAGTTCGCGATGTCGCCGACCGCCGTCAGGAACGGCTTGCCGGAGAGCATGATGTGCTTCGGGTTCGTCGTGACGCCGTCGATGCCGAACGTATGGTACGCTTCGTTGATCTCGTCGAGTTTGGCGCTGTCGAGAAAGTATTTCATGGTTGAGTATCCTCCTTGCATTTAAAACGGAACGGTCCGTTATTTTGTCGTGTTGAATTTGAGCGCGTTGTCGCGGTTCCAGAGCTTGTCGTAGGCGAAGCCGGTGAGCTTCTCGCAGACGGCGACCTCTTCCGGCGTGGCGGCCGAATCGTCCTCGCCCTTGCGGCGCGCGATCTCTTTTTTGATGATCTCGAATTCCTTCTTCTTCATCGGGAAGATGACCGTGAAGAGGATCGCGAGCGCCATCAGGACGATCGGCGCGAAGACGTAGATCAGGGCGATGCCGTGCTGCGTCGAGGCGGCCTGGCGGAGTCCGCTGTTCGAGAGGACTTCGTCGTAGCCGACCATCGCGAGCAGGACGCCGATGATGGCCGTCGAGAAGCCCGTCGCGATCTTGCGGACGAACGTCGCCATCGCGGAGCAGGTGCCCGGACGGCTGATCGAGGTGATGAGCTGGTCGACGTCGGCCATGTCGGCGAGGATCGCGTAGATCGTCGTCGAGGAGCCGGCCATGCCGAGGCCGATGATGAACGAGAGCACGAGGATGATCATGAAGTTCGCGCCCTCGTGGGAGAACGCCAGAAGGGCGAGCGTCGCGGCGATGCGGACGGGGAAGCCGACGAGCAGCGGGAACTTCTTCGACGTCTTCGCCATGATCGGCGTGAAGAGGATCGTGCCGACGAACTGGGAGAGCAGGATGACGGCCATCAGGTAGGTGAAGCGGCCGCCGCCGTACGCGTTGAGAACGTCGTCGACGTAGTAGACGGCGAGGCCGGTCACGAAGTCGGCCGCGCCCTGGCCGCAGAGGAAGATGCCGATGAAGAGGCGGAACGAACGGCTCTTATAGACCGTCAGCGACTGGACGAACGATTCGCCGAACCCGATCTTCACGACGGGTTTCTGTTTTTCCCACGTGCCGAAGAACGTGAGAAGGATGCAGATCAGGAAGATCACGCCGAAGATCAGCGCGCAGGTCAGATACGGCGCGGGATTCGTGTTGTCCTTGATCAGGAGCGTCGGGATCAGGCCCGCGAGGATCGCGCCGAACGTCGAGAAGATCATGCGCGTTCCGGAGAACTTCGCGCGGACGGTGTAGTCGTCGACCATGTCGGGGAGCAGGCCGTTGTACGGGACCATGACGATCGTGAAGCCGGTCGAGAAGAGCATGTACATCAGCATGTAGAAGACGTACTTCGTCGTCATCGAGTCGCTCGAGACGCGGATCCACATCAGGATGAAGGTGATCGCGCTGATGACGCTTCCGATGAGGATGTAGAAGCGCTTCGGGCCGAACTTCGATCTCGTCCGGTCGCAGATGTTGCCCATGATCGGGTCGGTGACGGCGTCCCAGATCTTGCCGATGAGCGGGATCGTGCCGGCGAGCGCCGTGGGCATGCCGAGGGCCTTCGTCAGAAAGACGGTGTAGAAGGTCGAGATGACGACGAACGCGCCGCCGCCGTAGATGTCGGCAAAGCCGTAGCCGAGCCGGGAGCGGAGAGACGTCTCTCGCGGGTTCCGTTGATCCATTGCGGTTCCTCCTTGCAGGATGACGGGAAAAGGGGTTGGTTTATTCGTTCCGGCCGAGAGCGAGGAACTCGTTCAGCCGGGGACTTTCCTTGCGGATGAAGACGGGGGGACGGCCGACGGGCGCGGGGACGGTGATCGTCCCGGAGACGTATTCGCGGCCGGTGAAGAGGTGGATCCAGCGCCCTTCGGGAAGGGTGACGGCGCGTTCCCCGGCGCCTTCCGCGAGAACGGGACACACGAGCAGATCGCGTCCGAGCAGGTACTCGGTCGTCTCCGTGTAGGCGAACGCCTCGTCGTAATGGTAGAAGAGCGGGCGCATCACGGGGATCCCGCGGTCCGCGCATTCCGCGACGCATTCCTTCAGGTAGTCCGCGAGGCCCGCGTGGAGGCGGGACGTCCGCGCGAGCTGGGCGAGGAGCTCCGCGTCGCCGTCGAACTGGACGTTGCGCGAGGGCTGGTTGCCTTCGTGGAAGCGGTAGAGCGGCGAGAAGGCGTTCATCTCCTCCCAGCGGAGCAGGAGCTCCTTCGGCCGCGTCATGTGCATGATCGTCGTATAGCCGCCCGCGTCGGAGTGGGTGATGCCGAAGCCGCTCATCGCGAGGGAGAGCGTCGCGGGAATGACCGACGGGAGGCCGTCGTCGCGGGACCAGTCGACGTGCTGGTCGCCGGTCCACATCATCGTCGAGGCCGCGACCGTTCCCGTATGGCCCGCGCGCGTGAAGAAGAACACGTCGTCCTCCTTTCCGCACTCGCGGATCGCCTCGCGGTTCAGACGCGCCCAGACGGCCGGCCACGTGTTGTGGACGTACGCGGGGTCCTCGCCGCTCCAGAGCACGCAGTCGGTCGGCAGATACTCGCCGAAATCGGCCATCCAGCCGCCGAGGCCGAGGCCGATCATGTTCGTCTTGACGATCTCCTTGTACCAGGCGTACGCGTCGGGGTTCGTGAGGTCGATCATCGCCGCGGGGAACGTCGTGATCGTGACGAGGTAGTCCCCGCCGTCCCTGTTCTTCACGCAGAAGCCGCGCTCATGGGCCGTCCGGTAGAGATCCTTTTCGATCGCGAGGAAGGGGTTGATGTAGCCGAGGAAGCGGACGCCCGCCGCGCGCCATTCCGCGATCTTCTCATCGAGGCGCGGATAGAGCTCGCGGTCCCATTCCCAGTTCCACATGACCTGGTAGCCGAAGCCCGTCCGGCGGCAGCCGCACCAGTCCTGGGACCAGACGCCGCAGATCTCCGCGCCGGCGGCCTTCGCGGCCGCGATCTTCGCGTCGACCGTCTCCGTGCCGCCCTGGATCGCGACGATCGCGCCGCCGTAGATCCAGTCGGGCAGGACGGACTGGCGGCCGAGAAAGGCGGACAGCTTTTCGGAGAGAGCGGGGAACGTTTCCGCGGAAGCGGTGTAGAGCACGGGCAGCTCCTGGAAGCGGAGCGTCGTCCGTCCGGGCTCCGTGAAATCGAACTCCGCGTAGCCGTTCACGTCGGCGTGGACGTAATACTTCCGGCTCGACACGAACGTCGGCTGGGCGTAGTACGATTCGTAGCGGCCGAACGGCAGCGTATGGGCAGGGTTCTTGCCGAGCACCTTCTCGCGGATCATCTTCTTGCCGATCCGGTCGGTGTTCTGGTGTTCGGCGACGAAGATGCGGACGTTCTCGCCCTTCAGGTCGAACTTCGAGTACGTCTCGCCGCAGCCGTAGACGTGTTCGTCCGGGTCGGCCGGAAAGGAGACGTAGAAGCGGTTGTGGGGCGCCTTCGCGGCGATCCCCGTGTAGGCGAGCCGCGCTTTCACGCGTCCGCCTTCCTCTTCGGTGACGTACAGCGTATAGCGCTCCTCCGGGGACGTTCCCGCGTAGGCGACCGCGACGCCGTCGGCCGTCTCCGCGGCGTGTTCGCGCGTCAGGCGGACCGGCTTTCCGGTCTTCTGTTTGTACGAAAAACTCCCCCGCGTCATCGTGAAGCGGTTTTCACCGACGGCGACGGCGAGTTCGAGGCAATTCCGGAAATCGATCATGGCGGGCGCCCTCCCAGCGGAAGCACAATTAATTAAAGACTTTAATAAATTCATTATACCGACTTTTTCAGGAAAAACAACCCCTGTGATAAAAGGAAAACCCCGCATGCGCGGGGCGTTTCACAGGAAGGCGGTCAGTCGATCTCGTGGCGCCGTTTATCCGACCGTATCCGGTCGAAGAGGACGCGGTAATACGATTCGTCGGTGGACGAGAGGATCCTCTGGAGCGACGCCCGGACGGAGAGGTCGTGGAGCCACGACGTGACGAGCGGGGAGAAGCGCGTCCGTTCGCCGCGGAGGACGCGTTCGATCGCCGCGTCGGGGCCGGCCGGGGACGCGTCGACGAGGGCGACGGCGACGGCGATCACGTCGGTCATCTGGCGGTACGGGGAATCGGTCCGGACGTAATCGTCCGGGTATCCGCCCGCGCCGTTGTACCAGGAATGGTGGCCGTGGGCGACGTCCGCGAACCGTTCGGTCGAGGCATGCTCCTTCAGGTCGTCGCGGCCCGCGACGGTGTGGAGCTCGTAGAGGCGCTGCTCGCTCTCGAACAGCTTCCGCGAGCGCATCAGGCGCTCCATGTTCATCTTCAGGAGGCCGATGTTGCAGAGCAGTCCGCATTCGCGCGCGTAGTCGAGGACGAGCGCCTTCTTCCGCGCCGGGCTCGCCACGTCCTTCAGGAACGGGATGTCGTCGAAGAACGCCGCGTCGCCGCGCAGGAGGGCGCCGGCCAAAAGCATGGCGATCTCGCCCGTCCGGAACGCGCGGATCGTCAGGATCGGGTCGTAGCGCCGCATCAGAGCGAGCATGACGTCCTTGTAGCTTTCGGCGCCCGGGATCTCGTAGTATTCGGCCGATACGAGGTTCAGCGCGTAGTCGAAGGAGTCGTCGAGGTGATCGAGCGGGAAGGTGAGGAGCGTCTTCATCATCTTCCGGTACGCGCGGAGCAGGAACTGGTTGCACTCGTCCTTCGTCTGCATCGAAGGCGTCTCGCGCATCAGGTGGGCGTAGTAGAGCGGGAGCTGGATGTTCGAGTAGAGGCCGGAGGTGTCGTACCGGTCGTACGGAGCCATATCGATCAGATGCTCCATCCGCTGGAGCGTCGTCGCGAGATCGACGAACCCGCAGTTGTATTCCATCTCATAATACGGCCAGAGCCAACGCACGTTCGGGGTGTCCGTCGCGTTCTCGGGCTCGAAGACGATCTGGCACGCGCCGAGCACCTCGGCGAGCTCGTCGGCGTTGAGGTCGCCGCGCGAGAGGATGTTGCGGTTGGAGCTCATCTGCATGTTCGTGCGCTTCTCGAAGACGTCCCACGGCAGGCCGGGCGCGAGGTTCCGGTAGTAATCGTCGCGGCAGATGCGCAGGACCTTCCCGCTCGCGGCGATGCGCTTTTTCGTGCCGATCGTGCAGAGCGCGATGTTGGCGAGGGCGCGGATGATGTAGCCCTTCGTCTCCTCGTCCTCGATCGAATCGAAGAACTTCAGATACGAGCCGGCCTCGGTGAAGATCATCTCGTTCTCGAAATAGAGCTGGGTGAGGCGGCTTCTGGCGAGGCCCTGGGCGGTCCGGCGCTGGTAGTAGAGGCCCATGCCGAGCTTGTAGAGCTCGCGGATGACGCCGTTGCGGTCGCGGCGGACGCGGTAGAGGCTGAGGAGCGCGTCGTGGATCAGATTGTAGACGCCGCAGTCGAGGTTCGTGTGCCAGTCCATCAGCTGATCGCCGAACGCGACGAGATCCGCGATCGTTTCGGGCGTCGCGTTGTGGAGATCGTCGAGCACGGGGAACAGAGACGCGTCGAGCAGATCGGTGTTCTCCCGGAAGAGCGCGTCGATCCGGTTGCTCGCTTCACGCCGCTGCCCGTACCACGCGTCAAAATCACCGTCGAAGCCGGCGGAGAGGTCGCGGAGACGGACGATCTCGCGCATATTCTCGATGTAGCGGGTCTGGTAGGGCTGCATCCGGGACCTTTCTACAGAATCTGACGGAGGGTCTGCATGAGTTTGTTGATGTCGATCGGCTTCGCGATGTGGCCGTTCATGCCGTATTCACGGGCCTTCGCGATGTCCTCGGCGAAGATGTTGGCCGTCATCGCGTAGATCGGGATCTTCTCCGCGTCGGGGTGGCCGGAGGCGCGGATCGCGCGCGTCGCGGCATAGCCGTCCATGACGGGCATCTGGATGTCCATCAGGATCAGATCGAAATAGCCGGCGGCGCAGGCGGAGAAGCGGTCGACGGCTTCTTTGTCGTTTTCCGCCGTCTCGACCGAGGCGTTCGTCGCGAGCAGGATCTCGCAGGCGATCTC
>JAEEGI010013804.1_pt1 | contig 17095 bp, 14 predicted proteins | sample 8958751 | NCBI WGS metagenome assembly JAEEGI01 (sample SAMN16246545, study PRJNA631951) | gut metagenome | biome: gut microbiome; feature: rumen; material: KS-attached | host: Bos | place: Iran: Karaj | collected 2018-10
GAATCGCATAGGAAAGCATATAGACGATCACGTGGGGCGCGAACCAGGGGCTCATCAGCGCCGGCATCATCGTCTTGTTGTGGATCTCCGGTTTGAAGAGGTTGACGCAAATGAAAACCAGCGCAAGGACCGTGGTGAAACTCAGGATCCACTTGTAGCGCCAGCGGCTGTAAACAATCACGCCTGCCAGCGGCAGGAAGAACGAGAACCACAGCCGCGTCTCGCCCTGCGTACGCAAAGGCGGGCGATCGAGGGAGATCCAGAAACCGGTGATGAAAGCCGCATAGATCAGCAGGCCCAGCAGGGTCAGGACCAGCGTAGGCGTCCGACGACCCTTCCAGGCAAAGAAAGCCCCGAGCGCCCAGCAAAAGACGGCCGACAGGGCGAACCAGGCAAAAACATCCCAACTCATTGCTTGTCCTCCTTTTTCGGTCGCGGAGCCATGAAGAAGAAAAGGCAAAGGGCGCCGGCCAGCATCATCAGAATACCGGCCCGCACGAAAGGCTGCCAGGGCTCGCGGACCAGCTCAAAGACGCTGATTTCGCTTTCCGTCCCCTTTTCTTCGTCATAGTCGTATTGATAAATCTTCCACCCGTCGGCCTGCAGTGGCTTGTTGACCTCGATGACCGCGGGTATGGCTTTGCCTTCCTTCGTATGGACCGTCACCTCGGATGCGAAACGCTTGGGCATACGCATCTTCGCACCGGGCTGCAGCGGATACTCTTCCATGATGAAATCGTGCAGTTCGATAGACAGATCCAATGGGTGGACGTTGCCGGCTTCGTCGGTCGCCTGGCACGTGGTTTCTCCCTCCCGGGTGGTCATATGCAGGCGCTGCGTGTCCGGTGCGCCGAGCGCACCGCAGACCAGCGCCAGGAAAAGGCCCAGGTGGTTGAGCAGGAAAGGGATTTCCCGCACGCGGAAATGCAGCAGATGGTTGAGCGTTGTCAGGCCGAGAATGTCCATCAGCCAGGCATAGCTGAGCACGAAAGGCCAGAAATCGAGCATCTGCGAGATCCAGGGAATGCCGCTGTCGTCTTCCCGCTGGGCCGTGAAGCCCATCACGAGCGTCAGCGCGAGGGCGTAGATGACCGCCGGTACGGCGGCGTCGAGACGCATCATCCACGCAAAAAAGGGAATCTTGTGACGGAACAGATACGCCCCCACAAGCAATCCCAGCGAGACAAGCAGCACGGTCAGGTTGACCGGAAACGCCAGCCATTCCCAGCGGAACGGCCCGACGCCGACCTGAAGCAGCAGGCCGGCGACAATCAGACCGGCTCCGATGAGGAAGCCTTTTTTCATAGCAGCGACGCAATCTGGCCGACCAACTCCGCCGGAGTCACGGTGGGCTCGAAGCGGGCGACCACGTGTCCCTTGCGGTCGACGAGGAACTTGGTGAAGTTCCACTTGATGTCCGGGTTGGCGGCGTAGTCGGGATCCATGCGGGCAAGCATCCCGTCCATGAACTTGCCCGTCTCGCTGTCGCCGAAGCCGGCGAACGGTTTCTCGGCGTAGAGCCACTTGAAGATCTCGTTGGCGTTTTCACCGTTCACGTCGGATTTGTCCATCAGCGGGAAGGTGACGCCGTAGTTCACACGGCAGAATTCAGCGATTTCGTCGTTGGTACCGGGCTCCTGGTGTCCGAACTGGTCGCAGGGGAAACCAACGACCACCAGACCCTGGTCTTTGTATTGCTGATAAAGGGCCTCCAGGCCGTCATACTGCGGGGTGAATCCGCACTTGGACGCGGTATTGACAATCAGCAGCACCTTTCCCCTGTAATCGGCAAAGTTCACTTCCTCGCCCGCATTGGACGTAGCTTTGAAGGAATAGATGGTGTTCTTGTCAGTGGAACAGCTGAGGGCGCACAGCAGGGCGCAGGCCAGCACGAGAAGTTTGCGGGTAATCATAAGTCGTATTATTGGTTCGTTTGTTTTTCTTGTAATTGGCGGATAATGCCGTCGAGCATGGCGTACAGGCCGGGTATCGTCTCCGGCGTGACGCTTTCGCAAAGCAGGGAACTGCCGATGGCTTCGGGCACGTCGGCGAGTCTCTCCTGCAGGTCGCGCCCCTTTTTCGTGAGTTTCACGATGATCTGGCGGGCATCCTCCTCTCCGCGGGTACGCGTCAGGATGCCTTCGGCTTCCATACGCTTGAGCAGCGGCGTGACCGTATTGGTCTCCAGCCGCAGCCGCTTGGCGATATCGTTGACCGGCTGCGCGTCCTTTTCCCACAGGACCATCAGGACGAGGTATTGCGGGTAGGTCAGCCCCTGCTCCGCCAGCATCGGATGATACGCCTGCGTGATCAGGCGCGAGGCGGTGTAGAGCCGGAAACAGAGTTGGTTGTCGAGTCTGAACTGCGGTTTGATCATAGCATGGCCACGATATCCTTCTCCATCTTCACCGGCGTCACGGTCGGGGCGAAGCGCTTGACGAGGGTTCCGTCGCGGTTGATGAGGAATTTGGTGAAGTTCCACTTGATGGCATTGCCGAATGTGCCTTTGGCCGCCGACTTCAGGTAGTTATAGATGGGATGGGCTTTGTCGCCGTTGACCTCGATCTTGGCCATCAGCGGGAAGGTGACGCCGTGGTTGATGCGGCAGAATTCGGCGATCTCCTCATTGGTGCCGGGTTCCTGGTGGGCGAACTGGTCGCAAGGAAAGCCGACGATGACGAGTCCCTGCTCCTTATATTTCTGATAGAGGGCTTCGAGTCCGTCATACTGCGGGGTGAAACCGCATTTCGACGCGGTGTTGACAATCATCAGGACCTTACCTTCATACTGAGCGAAATCTACTTCGACACCCTTGTTGTTCAGGGCTTTAAAATCATAAATCTTGGCCATATGCATCTTATTTATATCGTTCACGATGCAAATATAGACATTCTTTTTTATATCGCAAGCGATATTTTTAATTTTTTTCTCCCCGATTCATTATATTTGCACCGTCAATGAGCGGAATCCGACACCAAGAACCCCTCCGGAGCGCGATGACGATGCTTTGCATCGCCGTCTTCCTCTTCAGCTATGTCAATGCCACGATGTTCTGGCACGGGCACAGCGGGGCCGGTTATTGGGTCTTCCACTCCCACATCGCTTCCGCATCGCACCGGGCCGCAACGAGCGACAATCCGCACAACGCCGCCGAATTGCTGCTGATCGAGGCTGCGAACCAAACCTCCTTCACGGATGAAGTGATGCCTTCCTGCGACCTGGAGCCGCTCCGGATTGTTCTGGGAACCGTCCAGACGCAGCCGGAGTCCGGCACCGGCATCTGCCTGCACGATCTCTCGCTCCTTCGCGGGCCGCCGGCACTTGTTTGATCGATGAACCGGGCGCAAAGAAGCCCGATTTCCCAAGTCAAACAAGCAAATCCCTCTTTATGAAATACAGATTGATTGCGCTGATGCTGCTCGCATCGGCCATTTACGGATGCGGTACGCGCCACGGCGCGAACGGCGACGCCGCAGCCGGTCCGGGATTCACCTCGGACGAAAACGGAGTCAGCATCATCGCGGGCTCCCCGCTCGCGGCCAAGTTGAAACTGGTCGTCACCGCGCCCCAGACGCTGGACGTACAACTTACGACAACGGCTTCGGTCGGTCCCAAGTCGGGAAGTGTCGCCGAAATCGGCCTTCCGTTCGGAGGCCGCGTGATCCGGGCTTTCGTCCGGTTGGGCGACCCGGTCCGGCGCGGCCAGGCTCTTTTCGAAGTCAGTTCTTCCGACTATCTGGAAGCGGTCAGGGATTACCTGGAAAGCCAAAGCGCTGCCGATCTGGCCACGGCCAACCGGAAACGGAAGGAGACCCTTCACCGGTCGGGGATGCTCTCGGACCGCGAATGGGAGGAAGTCTGCGCCGAAACCCGCAACGCCGAGAATGCCTGCGAACTCGCCCGCCGCTGCCTGGCCCTCTTCAACGTGGACGCCTCGTCCGTAAAACTGGGCGAACCCCTGCGGGTCGTCTCGCCGATTTCTGGCCGCGTCGTCCGCAATGACCTGGTCATCGGGGGCTATCTCGGAGAAGAAGACGAAGCGCCGATGACCGTAGCCGACCTTTCGTCGGTCTGGGTCACGGCCAACGTGAAGGCCGCGCAAGTTGCCGGACTCGCGGCAGGCCAGCCTGTGGAGATTGAAATCGATGCGGAGCACCGGGCCGAGGGCCGGATCTTCTACGTGGGAGAAGTCCTCGACGAGAAGACCCGAACACTGCCGGTGGTCATCGAGTGCGACAACACGCAGCGGCTGCTCAAACCCGGGATGTTCGTCACAGCCCGCTTTGCGCACCGGATGGCCGAAGTGCTGGCCATCCCCGCCTCCGCCGTCTTCCAGGGCACGGATGCGAAATTCGTGTATGTGCAGGACAGCCCCAACCACTTCCAGCGGGTTCCCGTCCAGGTCGAAACCGTGGAGAAAGGGCTGCAGCGGGTGCTTTCAGGGCTGGCCGGCGGTGAGACGATCATCGCCGACGGCGGAATCTATCTGAGCGAATAGAACGATGGAACGCCTCGTCAATTTTGCCCTCAAACGCAGAGGGCTCCTGGCCGTCATTTTCCTCGTCGTTTCGCTGTTCGGCATCTATTCCTGGACCCGGCTCTCCATCGACGCCTATCCCGACATTGCCGACGTGACCGTCCAGGTCGTCACCCAGGTACCGGGTCTCGCCGCCGAGGAAGTCGAACAGCAGATCACCATTCCGCTTGAACGCGCGCTCAACGGCATCCCGTCGCTCGACGTGATGCGGAGCAAGAACGCTTTCGGCCTTTCCATCATCGTCCTGGTTTTCCAGGACGGGACGGAAGACTACTGGGCGCGGCAGCGGGTGCGCGAATGCATCGGCGACGTGGACTTGCCTTACGACGCCGTGCCGGAACTCAATCCCCTCACCTCCCCGACCGGTGAAATCTACCGCTATGTGCTCGTCGGTGAAGGCTATTCCCTCCGGGAACTGACCGAGATCAACAAGTGGATCGTAATCCCCCGGCTGCAGCAGATCCAGGGCGTAGCGGCCGTGAGCAACTACGGCGGCCTGACCACGCAGTACCAGTTGGAACTCGATCCGCAACGGCTGCTGGCCTACGACCTGTCGATTGCTGACGTGGAGGAAGCACTGGAGAACAACAACGCCAATGCAGGCGGCAGCATGATCAGCTTGGGCGACGTCAGCTACGTCGTCCGCGGCGTAGGCCTGGTCCGGGAACTCGAGGACCTGGGCGACATCGTGGTCAAGAATGAAGACGGCGTTCCCGTTTTCCTGCGCGACCTGGGCGAACCCAAATACGGAAACCTGGAGCGCAAGGGCATCCTGGGCTACGTCGATGACGAGATTTCCATCGACGACGGCGTGGAAGGCATCGTCCAGATGCTCCGCTACCAGAATCCGTCCCAGGTGCTGGAGAAGGTGCACCAGGCGGTCGATGACCTGAACCGGGACGGTCTGCCGGAAGGCGTCCATATCCGGACCTTCCTCGACCGCACGAACCTGGTGGGCACCACGCTACACACGGTAGAACACACCCTGCTCTTCGGAATGCTCCTGGTCATCGGCATTCTGCTCATCTTCCTCGGAAGTCCGAAGAGCGCGCTGATCGTGGCCGCCACCATTCCCGTCTCGCTGCTGATAGCCTTTATCCTGATGCACCTGACCGGCATTCCGGCCAACCTGCTCAGCATCGGCGCCATCGACTTCGGCATCCTGGTCGACGGGGCCATCGTGATGACCGAGACTATCCTGAAACTGCGCGAGGAAGACCCTTCCAAGCCGCTTTCCGGAAAAGAGACCCTTCATCGGGTGCTGGAAGTGGCCAAACCCATCTTCTTCGCCACGCTCATCATCATCGTAGCCTATATGCCGCTGTTCGCCTTCGAGCGGATCGAGAAGAAACTCTTCACGCCGATGGCCTTCACGGTCGGCTACGCCCTGCTCGGCGCGCTTTCCGTGGCATTGCTCCTGATTCCCGGACTTGCCTATGCCATCTACCGGAAACCCCAGAAGGTCTACCACAACAAAGTGCTGACCCGGATGAATACGGCATACCGGCGGCATACCGGTTCGCTGCTCGAATCGCCCCGGAAGGTCTTCGTCGGCATGGCCGCCGTGCTGGCCGCCGTCGTCGTGATGATCATCACCGTCGGCAAGGACTTCCTGCCCAACCTCGACGAGGGCGGCATCTGGATCCAGGTCCAGACGCCGCCGGGCATCTCGCTCGAGAAATCGACGGAAATGGCCAATACCTTCCGCAACAAGATGAAGGAGTTCGACGAAGTGACCTACGTGATGACCCAGATGGGTCGCGACGATGAAGGGGCGGAAGCGTTCACTTCCTCGCATATCGAAGTCTGCATCGGCCTGAAACCTTATTCGGAATGGAAATGGGGCAAGCGGAAGGAAGACCTCATCAACCAGATGGCCGACACCATCGCCCGGATGCCGGGCTACAAGGTGGGCTTCTCCCAGCCGATCATCGATATGGTGATGGACCAGATCGCGGGCTCGCACAGCGACCTGGCCCTGAAGATCTACGGCGAAGACCTCGAAGAGGACCGGCGCATCGCGGATGAAATCGTGCAGCTCATCGCCGGCATCCACGGTGCGGCCGACGTGCTCATCGAGCAGGAGCCGCCGCTCCCGCAGCTCCAGATTACGGCCGACCGCGAGAAGGCCGCCTACTACGGCGTCAACATTTCCGACATCGCCGAGCTGGTGGAGACCGCCATCGGCGGACGGGCCGTTTCGCAGGTCTATATCGGCAACCGCGTGTACGACGTCACCTGCCGCTTCCGGGAGGATGTGCGTGACACGCCCGAAAAGATCGCTGCCCTGACTCTGACCACGGCCTCCGGCACCCGCATCCCGCTTTCGGCCGTCGCGGAAGTCAACACGCACCTCGGCGCCAGTTTCATCAGCCGGGAAATGGGCCGGCGCCAGCTGACGATCCGCGTCAACCTGCGCGGGAAGGACCTGACAACGTTCCTGGGCGAAGCCGATGCCCTGATCCGCGACCATGTGCAATACGACCACACGAAGCATTCGCTCAAATGGGACGGCCAGTTCGAAAACCAGCGCCGCGCCTATACCCGGCTGGCCGTCATCATCCCCTTCGTGCTGGCCATCATGTTCATCCTGCTGTACGGTGCGTTCCGCAGTTTCCGCCAGGCCGGCCTGCTCATCGCGCTGCTGCCGCTGGCGCTCTTCGGCGGCCTGCTGGCCCTCAATCTCCGCGGGATGACGTTCAACGTCTCATCGGCCGTCGGCTTCATCGCCCTTTTCGGCCTGACCATCCAGAACGGCGTGATCATGATCTCGCACATCAACCACCTGCGGCAACGGGGCATACCGCTGCGGGAAGCCATCATCGAAGGCGCCTCGCACCGGCTCCGCCCCGTGCTGATGACGGCCACGGTGGCCATCCTCGGCCTGCTGCCCGCTTCGCTGGCTACGGGCATCGGCTCCGACGTGCAGCGTCCGCTGGCCACGGTCATCGTCTATGGCCTGCTGTTCTCGACCATCATCACCCTGTATATTCTCCCGACGCTCTATTACCGGATGGAACGGCGCCAGGAACAAAAAACCGTCAAGCAAGATGAAGAAGATTTTTAGCCTGTGCCTCGTCCTGCTGCTGGGCGTGACGCTTTCCGCCCAGAATTTCAACGACTATCTGAAGGCCGTGGAACAGCACAACGCCGCCTACACGGCGGAGCGCTATTCGGTCGATATCGCCGAAGCCATGACCGCAGCTGCGCGCGTGTTCAACGATCCGGAGTTCTCGGTCGAATACGGCAACAACCAGGACTGGTCGCTGCAGATGGGCCAGTCGGTTGAAACCGGCCTCTCCTACGCTTTCAGCCTCGGCAATATCCGCCGGGCGCGCATCGGCGTGGCCCGCAGCGAAGAAGACATCACCCGCGCAGCTCTGGCCGACTGGTTCCGTAACCTCAAGGCGGAAGCCACGCTGGCATGGATCGATGCCCAGGAAGCACGCGCGGTGATGGAAGTCAAGCGCTCGACCTGGGAGGGGATGGAGCAGGTGGCGGCATCGGACAGCCTCAAGGCCGCTCTGGGCGACGTCAGTACCGTGGACGCACGCCAGTCCCGCATCGAAGCACGTGCCCTGCGGGGTGAATATCTCGCGGCGGAAGCAGAATATAAGAACGCCCTGAACACACTCTCGCTGTTTGCAGGCGGCATGCCTATCCAGGAGATTCCGGAAGACGATCTCGTCCTGATCCTCCCAGACCACTCCGCGCAAGAACTGGTAGAACTGGCGCTGGAGCATCGCGCCGACCTGCGCGCCGCCGAACTTTCCCGGACGCTCTCCGAGCGCAATCTGGCCCTCGTCAAGGCCTCCCGCGCACCGGAAATCGAATTGAGCGCAGGATACTCTTACAACACCGAAGTCCGCAACGAAATCGCCCCGGCGCCGCAGTTCCACGGGCTTTCCGTGGGCCTGGCGGTTCCGCTGAAGTTCTCGCGGCTCAACCGGGGAGAACGGCTGGCCGCCGAACAATCCGTCAAGCAGGCAGAGGCGGCTTATGAAGCCGCTCAGCAGCAGATCATTTCAGAAGTCCAGCAGGCAATGGTCTCCTGGCAGGCGGCGTTGCACGTCGCACAGGAATGCTCCGACACAATGCGGGAAGACGCCGCTTCCATTCTGGAAAGCCGGCGCACTGCCTATCTGCAGGGAGATTCCTCACTGCTCGACTATCTGATGGCCGTCCGCGTTTACAACGAAACGGCCGAGCAGTGTATCACTGCCCGGAGCGGCCTGGCGACGGCAGCCGCCGGACTCCTCCGGGCGATCGGACTCTGACAATCCCCGCGTTTGCAGAATTGCCAAAGAATGGTTACATTTGGCAAAAGTATTAAAGTATTGACCATGAAAGAGAAACATCTGGCAGTTGCCGTCATCACCCTTCTTGCCCTTCTGCTGGGCACCGCGTGTTCTTCCCACGACAATTGGGTGAAAGTACAAGGGAACAAATTCGTCGATCCCCAGGGAAATGAGCTGGTCTTCCGGGGACTCTGCTTCTCGGATCCTGTCAAACTGGTACGCGAAGGCCAGTGGAACGAGCGCTATTTTGCCGAAGCCGCCGACTGGGGCGCCAATGTCGTCCGTTTTGCCGTCCACCCCACCAACCTGAATTCATTGGGATGGGAGGAGACCTTCCAGGCCATGGATCAGGGAATCAAATGGGCCAAACAGCATGGATTGTACGTAATCATGGACTGGCATTCGATCGGCAACCTCAAGGAGGAACACTACACCTCGCCGATGTACAACACTACGCGGGAAGAGACATTCAAGTTCTGGCGCACCGTTGCCCAGCGCTACAAAGATGAGCCTACCGTCGCTTTATACGAATTATTCAATGAACCCACCGTGACGGCGCCCGGCGTAGGAGACTGCAGTTGGACCGAGTGGAAAGCGTTACAGGAACAGATGATCGATACCGTCCGGACCTACAATCCCAAGGCCGTCTGCCTGTGTGCCGGATTCAACTGGGCGTATGACCTGACGCCGGTTGCTTCTGAACCGATCGCCCGCCCCAACGTGGCTTACGTGTCGCATCCCTACCCCATGAAACGCTCCGAGCCCTGGGAAGGCCAGTGGGAGCAAGACTTCGGCTTCGTTGCCGACACCTATCCCGTTATCTGCACGGAGATCGGCTTCTGCCTGGAAAATGAGCCGGGCGCCCATATCCCGGTCATGGCGACCGATGTCTATGGCGAGCATATCACCCGCTACTTTGAAAAGAAAGGTATCTCCTTCACGGTATGGTGTTTCGACACCAGCTGGGCCCCCATGCTCATCAGCGACTGGGACTTTACGCCCACCACCCAGGGCCGGTTCTTCAAGGCCTATCTGCAGGGAAAAAAGTTATAGCTTGCAGGCCACGCCGGCCATCAGCCAGATACCGGGCTGCGGAATGTCTCCGAAGTCATACCAAGTCCTGTTCAGCAGATTGTTGACACGAAGGTACAGGTTCACTTGCGGGAAATCATAACTGAGCTTGGCATCCAACAGATTGTAGGGTGTCAGGAGGTCGGATCCGGTACTGCGGTCCACATAACGCCAAGAAAGGTCCAGCGCCAGGTTCTCCAAGAACCGGAAATCGGCCTGGACGACGATCTTGTGGCGGATGTATTCCATGGAATAGATGGATCGCAGATGTGCTTCGAGCGGCTTGTCCTGCGTCTGGTGGCTGTACCCCAGATTGACGGAACGGAAGAAAAAGCCGGGTTTTCCCATCAATTCGGGCAGTCCCATCCGAAGCGATACTTCCTGACCAAATGTATTCAGCCGTGTATGGTTGACCGACATCCAGGGTGCGTCGTCTCCGGCAGAAATATCCTTGATCCAGTCAATCAGGTCGTAACCCCGGTTGTAGTACACAGAAGCAAACGCCCGGATGCCCCTGCCCAGGAATTTCACACCACCCTCCAGAGCCCGCAGCTTCTCCGCCTTCAAGTTGGGGTCTGCCAGATGACCACCCACCGAATAGTACAGTTCCGTAAAGGTCGGCATCCGGTAGGATGTATTGTAGGAAGCATAGAGCCGCACGGCATCAGAAACCCGGAAATTGGCGTCAATGCCGGGGAAAAGGCGGATTCCTTCCCGGTTACCGGTATTATAGACAGTCGTCAGCCCAGCAGAGGCAGAAAGTCGTCCCACCTCGACATGATGTTCCAGAAACAAATTGACCGCGGTACGCGAAAGGCCGCATACATACACGCCCTGCGGCTGCGCCCGCCGCTCTCCCAGGTTGGTACTCACGATCCGTTCGTGCCGGGCTTCGGCGCTGAAAGCCGTCTGTCCCAGGCGGGACTCGATCCGGAAATTCAGGTTTACCCCTGCGACGTCAGTTTTGTGATAATTGAACGGATACTTCTCCGGCGCATGGCGAAACAGCTCGAAGCGGTCTTCCCCATGGTTCCAATACAAGGCCGGAGAAAAGTGCAACAGGCCTTTTCCCTCCGACTTGATGGCGGCAAAGGTCTTCAACGTATGCTCGAACTGGTCGTCGAAGGCAGCACTGTAAAAGGTACTGGAGCCGAAGTCCTTGTTGCTTACGCCGGCTTGCCAGCTGAGGTTGCGCCGACCGAAGTCGTGCGTGCCGTGTCCGAAGGCTTTGAAAGCTCCGTAATCGCTGTTCAGTCCGCCGTCGGCATTGTGACTGAAGCCGTCACTCCGTTGGTATCCCGCCGAGATACTGCCAAACCCACTGTCATACTTGAGATCGGCCGACGCTGTGGCGCCGACAGTACGGAAAGAGCCTCCTTCCAGGCTGGCAGCAACGCCCTTCTCCCCTGCTTTTCGGGTGACGATATTGACAGCGCCCAGCAAAGAAGATGTGCCGTACACACGCGCGGCCGGACCTTCCAGGACTTCGATGCGTTCGATGTCACAGAGGTTCACCGGAAAGTCGAAGGAATTGTGCCCCGTCTGGGGATCGGTTATGTTGATTCCGTCGAGTAGGACGGCAACCTGGTTGTAGGTGCCGCCGCGGATGCTGATGTCCGTCTGCATGCCCATGGCACCGCGTTGGCGCACGTCCACGCCCATGGCGTACTTGAGCAGGTCATTGACCGTCTCGGCTGGTGTTGATGCAATCGTCACGCTATCCATCAGTGTCACGATACGTGCACTGCTGTGCAGCGCCACAGGAACACGCGTCGCCGACACCGTCACACTGTCGATCGACTCAGCTTTGGACTGGGCATACGCTGTTCCAAAAGAAACCCCTGCCAGCAGGCAGATGGCTACAAAAAAGACGTTTTTTTTCATTTGGGCGCCAAAGATACGAAATAACCGGTTATGGTGGATGACAAGTTGAATCCAAGGAAATTATTATATCTTTGCTGAAATTATTGATTATGCGCATTGCTTTTTCCGATATCGCGGGAATCCGCGTGGGTAATGCCCAGGATGACAACGCCGCCACCGGCGTCACCGTATTCCGCTTTACAACACCCGGCCGGGCAGCCGTTGAAATATTTGGAGGAGGGCCCGCGTCCCGTGAAACCGAAACCATCGCGCCCGAGCGGAGCCATCCGCTCAACGCCCTGGTCTTTTCAGGCGGCTCCGCCTACGGGCTCGCGGCTTCCGACGGCATCATGCGCTCACTGGAGTCACATGGCGTAGGGTACGATACGGGCATCGCCCTAGTCCCTATCGTCTGCCAGAGTTGTATCTTCGATTTAGGCTATGGCAGTGCCATGATCCGCCCCGACGCCGCCATGGGTTTTGCGGCCTGTGAAGCCAGCTTTGCCGGTAATGACCCGCGCAGCGGAAATGTTGGTGCTGGAACGGGCGCCACAGTGGGAAAAGCGGCCGGGATGGCCCAGTCTCAAAAAGCCGGCATCGGCTATTCGGCAGCGCAGAGCGGAAAGTTGCAGGTGGGCGCGGCTGTCGTCCTCAACAGCTATGGTGACATCTATTTCTCCGGAAAAAAGATCGCTGGCATGCGAACCCCCGACCAGAAGGCTTTTGCCGATTCCTACGAGACTTTGTTGAAGGCCACCGGCAGCAACCTCTTTACCAGCACGACCAACACGACGCTTGCCGCCGTCTTCACCAACGGCGATTTCACCCCGGCTGAATTGAAACACCTGGCCCGGATGGCCGCCGCAGGCATGGCGCGCGCCATCCGTCCTGCCTTTACCACTGCCGACGGCGACACGGTCTATGCCATTTCCGTTGGCGAAGAAAAGGTCTCCGGAGTCAGTCTCGATGCGGCTGGTGCCTTGGCCGCCACCCTGCTGGAAGAAGCCATCGCGGATGCAGTCCGCTCGGCTGCGATTATTTGATCAACCTAGCTCAACCATGCATTCCATGAAAAAGGAAACCGGAAAACCCTCCCAGCTGAAAAGATTCCTGATGTCGCTGGCCGCCACCACGATCTCCATCATCCTCACTTTCGGCACAACCACCATCATCGAGCGCAGGAAACAGAACGCCGAGAAGCGCGAAATGGTGATGATGGTGATGTATGACATGCGCCAGACGCTGGAAGGAATCGCCCAGTGCGAGCAGAAAATACGCGATTTCTTTGACTTGCAGGTCGACCTGGTCGCCCATCCGCAGCGCTATCAGCAGGTCGGTTTTGCCCAGTTGGCCGCTAATACTCCGGTCTTGGAATACCCCGTTACCACGGAAAATATCTTCAAATCCAGTATCGAGACGATCAATACCCTGGGCAGTGTCCTGTTTGTCCAGACCGTCTCGTCGTTCTACGATAAACGGGCCATGTATAAAAACAATGTGGTCTCCGATTTTATGAAGGATGCCGCGGAAGCAATCAGGCTTTACGACAGCCTGTCGGAATTCGACTCCACAATCTTCCTGCTCTACAGCCAGTCGCTGCGGAAGGAGATGCAGACGGATTTCGAGCAATGCAAGCTGATGATGAAAGTCAGTGATGCGGAACTCGATGTGTTCAGCGCCGAGCAGCAGAAGCTCCGCGAAGCCATGCAATCGGATGCGGCGGACCAGGAGGGGAACCCGTTCCTGCGCGAGATGACGGAACGCATGCAGGTGCTGGAACAGGCGCGGGCGGACGGCAAGAAAGCACAGAAACAATAAAACCAAACCGTATATGAAAAAAACTTCTATCCTTATGCTGGCGCTCGCGGCTGCGTTTGCGCTGGCCTGTTCCGGAGACGGTGCCAAGTATGACATTTCGGGTATCAACGCGCCGGTCGACGGCGCCCGTGTGCGTCTGATCGACCGAATCAGCAATACGCCCATCGACAGCGCCGTCATCGCCAACGGTGCTTTCCAGATGAAAGGAAAGGCCGACAAGGATGCCTTCCTGCGGGTGGATGTGGAAGGCTGGGAATGGATGTTCCCGCTCTTCAATGATGGCAAGGCCGTGAAGATCAACATCGCCGACAGCACCGTGACCGGCTCTCCGCTCAATGTGAAACTCTCCGACTTGGACAGGCAGGGCGGCGCCATCCTTTCTGATCTGAATGAGAAGATTCAAGCTTTCCTCGCACTCCCCGAAGCGGAGCAGCAGGCGCAGGAAGAAGCGTTTACCGCTATGTATCAGGACAAGGTCGATGACTATATCGATTTCCTCCTCCAAACGATCGAGGACAACAAGGACAACCTCATTCCGGTCTCCCAGATCGAAGCTGTCCCTTCCCTCGTCGGTTATGACAAGTTCGATGAATTGATGGCTTCCGGTGCGCCCTTCACCCAGCATCCGTATGTCGTGAACTTCAAGAACAAAGTCGATGAATCGTCCGCCGAAGAGCGTGCCGCCGAAAAGGCCAAGAATGCGGTCATCGGCCAGAAGTTCATCGATCTCGAAGAAGCCGATCCCAACGGAAAGATGCACAAGCTGAGCGAGTATGTCGGCCAGGGCAACTGGGTCCTCGTCGATTTCTGGGCCTCCTGGTGCGGCCCCTGCAAGGCTGAGATGCCCAACGTGGTGGAGGCCTACAAGAAGTATCATCCGAAAGGCTTCGAGATCGTGGGCGTCTCCTTCGACCGCGACAAGGAACCGTGGGTGAAAGCCATCAAGGACTGGGAAATGCCCTGGATCCACATCTCCGACCTGAAGTACTGGAAGAACGCCGCCAATGAGCTCTATTCGGTCAACGCCATTCCCGACAATCTCCTGATTGATCCCGAAGGCACTGTCGTCGCCCGCGGTCTCCGCGGCAAAGAACTCCAGGCCAAACTGGCTTCCATCTACGAGTAGCCCGCGATGAACACCAAGTACATCTTCGTCACAGGCGGCGTGGCCTCTTCCCTCGGAAAAGGCATCATCGCCGCCTCGCTCGCCAAACTGCTCCTGTCTCGGGGACTTCGGGTGACCATCCAGAAGTTCGATCCCTATATCAACATCGATCCCGGCACCCTGAACCCCTATGAGCACGGCGAGTGCTATGTGACGGAAGATGGCGCGGAGACCGATCTCGACCTGGGCCATTACGAGCGGTTTCTGGGGATTCATACCTCCAAGGCCAACAATGTGACGACCGGAAAGATTTACCACACGGTCATCACCAAGGAACGGGAGGGGGCCTATCTGGGCAAGACCGTCCAGATCGTTCCCCATATTACCGATGAGATCAAGCGCCGGATGCTCCTCCTGGGCAAGACCGGGTTGTACGATGTCATCATCACCGAAGTGGGCGGGACGGTCGGCGATATGGAAAGCCAGCCCTTCGTGGAAGCCATGCGTCAGCTTCAGTGGGAAATGCCGGAAGAAGATTTCCTGAGCGTCCACCTGACGCTGGTCCCGTACCTGAAAGCCGCGCAGGAACTCAAGACGAAACCCACGCAGCACTCCGTGCAGGAGCTGCAGGCGCAGGGCGTGCATCCCGACATCATCGTCTGCCGCACCGAGAAGGAACTCTCCGCGGAAATCCGCCGGAAAGTCGCGCTGTTCTGCAATGTGAAGCCGGGGCACGTCATCCAGTCGATCGATGCGTGGAGCATTTATCAGGTCCCGTTCAACATGCACGAAGAGCATCTGGACGAACTGGTGGTCAATAAGCTGGGCCTCAAGGGCCTCCCGGAGCCCGACCTCAGCGCGCTGCGCGCGTTTGTGGATAAGCTCCGGAACCCCTCGAAGACCGTGGACATCGCGCTGGTCGGCAAGTATGTCGCTCTGCAGGATGCTTACAAATCCATCGAGGAGGCCTTTGTGCACGCCGGCGTGGCCAATGGGTGCAAGGTGCAGGTCCACCGGGTGCTGAGTGATGAGGTGACTGCGGAGAATGTCGCGTCGAAACTGAAAGGGATGGCCGGTGTCTTCGTGGCGCCCGGCTTTGGCGAACGCGGCTTGGAAGGTAAGGTCCACGCCATCCGGTATGTCCGGGAAAACGGGATTCCGTTCCTGGGCGTGTGTCTGGGTATGCAGATGTGTGTCGTCGAGTTTGCCCGCAATGTCCTGGGGCATCCCGATGCCGCTTCCACCGAAGCGAATCCGGGTACGTCATACCCGATCATCGATTTGATGGAAGACCAGAAGAGCACGACCGTCAAGGGCGGAACCATGCGCTTGGGCGCCTATGACTGCCGGCTGAAAGAAGGTTCGCTGGCCCGGGATATCTATGGCGCCGACCTGATCCGCGAGCGACATCGCCATCGCTACGAGTTCAATGAAGCCTATACGGCGGAGTTCGAATCGGCCGGCATGGTGATTTCCGGGAGAAATCCCGAGACCGGCCTGGCTGAGGTCGTGGAACTGCCGACGCATCCCTTCTACATCGGCGTCCAGTTCCATCCCGAGTACCGCAGCACGCCCGAGCAGCCCCATCCGCTGTTCTGCCGTTTCATCCAGGCTGCCAGCGCATTTCTTCCTCGCTGATGATGGGAAAGTCCTTCCACAACAAGCGCGAGTATGAGAAACGGGTGCGGGAGATGGGGATCAGCGCCGCAAAAGCTGCCGTCTCCCGTCACCCCGGCGGAACGCATGCCAAAGGGTTGCGCAAGCTGTCGCCCGATAAGATCCATATCGCCGCCGACCGCAACCGCTTCGGGAATGCCTACGACAAAAGCTCCCGCCTGCGTCGCCTGCGCCGCTACATCAAACACGCTGCGCGTCAGGCGGCGAAAGCGGAATTGCGGGCGTCCTTATAATCTGAATCAAAACTTGAATTACTATGAAGTATAATCTTATTATTCTTTTAGTTATCGTTTCTTTTTCGATGCTGACTGCCTGCAAAGGCGGGAAGACGGAGGCGGGGACGGACGGCACGGCTGTCGAGGCTGCCGGCACGGATGAAACGGCGGTTGCTGCCGTGGCGGAACCCGCCTATGATCTGAAGGCTTTGGCCGAGGCCTTGGAAGGGTGCACAAATCTGGAGAATTTCAAGAATGGCGTGGCGGCTTTGAAGAGGGACGGGGCGTGGCTGTATGTTGATAGGATGGGGCGGTTTGTGGATCCGGTTGAAGAGCCGGAGGAAACGGAGTCGGCGGAGCTGAAAGCTTTGCTCCAGCAGCACGAATACCATGGCGATTTCAGCGAAGGCATGTGCTGGATCTCTGATGAAAATGGGATGATCGGCTTTATCGATGAGCAGGGTGAGGTAGTGATTCCCTGCCAGTACGAATGGGCGATCGATCACGTTCC
>JAEEGI010013805.1_pt1 | contig 17095 bp, 11 predicted proteins | sample 8958751 | NCBI WGS metagenome assembly JAEEGI01 (sample SAMN16246545, study PRJNA631951) | gut metagenome | biome: gut microbiome; feature: rumen; material: KS-attached | host: Bos | place: Iran: Karaj | collected 2018-10
GTTGTCAACAACTCGCTTGCCTTCCAATAGACATAGGCGGCGGAGCCGTTTGGTTTGCGGAAGCCATGGCTGAAAACATCGCCGCGGCAGACGTCTTCGTAGCGGAGCAGACGCGGGGAGGATGAGGAGAACGATAGAATCGGCAGGTCGGCGAGTGAGAAATCTTCACGGAAGATGGAGGCTATGGTCTGCATCGCGTAGTAGGACGGTTTCGGCGTGTATTCGCCAGTGGCGATGCCGTTTTCGTCAAATGACGCGCCGAGCACGCCGAAATAGCCGAAGTCCAGATAACTGGATTTGTCGCCGACAATTCCACGGAGGGCCTCGATCATGTCCATGCAGGAGAAATAGGAGGCGAACATGACATCACTGAAGAAATCGGCCATCATGTGGCGGGCGAGATATTTGGCCTGCTTTTCAGGCGTCCATGCGCCGCCTTTGAGGGCGCCTGCACCGTCGCTGCGGGACTGCGTTCCCGTTTCGCCCTGTATCATTTGAATGGCGGGATTGTAGGATTGGCAGAGGGCGCGGAGGACTTTGACGCGTTCGTAGCTGTTTTCCTCATGGGCGTCATAGGCATGGTAAGTCAGTGCGTCAACGTACTTTCCGCAGCCAGTTTCCAAAACTTCCGTGAGCCATTTGATGGAGCGGAGGCAGGTGGAGCCGAACATGATCTTGGCGGTCGGATCGGCCTCTTTGATGGCTTTGGCGGTGGCGATGACGAAATTGCCGTATTCCGTGCCGCTTGGGCCGTGCTTCCAGCACCATTGGCCATCCGGTTCGTTCCAGACTTCATACCATTCGCAACGGCCGTGATAACGCTTTACGAGCGCGACGACGTAGTCGTGCCACGCCTTCACCTGTTCGTCTGTCTTGATAGGCGGACAGCCGACGGCGCCGAAGAGCTTCGCGGCGTCTTCGTCGTAAATGCCGTTGCCGTAACATAGGCAGAGCCATGGGGTAAGGCCGCGCTGCACCAGATTGTCGATGATGTCATCAAGCCATTTGAAATCATAGACACCTTTTTCCTTTTCCGTGCGGGCCCAACCGGATTGGAGGCGGATCCATTTGACACCGAGGGCGGCGACTTTGTCGTAGGCTTTTGTCGGATCGAAGACAGCACGATCAAGCTTTTCGAAGCCAATTCCGCAACGGGAATGGGCGACTTGCGACGAATGGACGGGAACGACTTTTGCGACGGCTTTCAGATTGTCCATAATGACTCCATGATAATAGGTTATAGCCAAGCGGTGGGGATAGGGGTGTCTTGATCGGCGACGGTCAGGGTGACATCGTCGCGATGGCATGAACAAAGGCATTTATGGGCGCATTCCTCCGCGATTTCAGCCTTATTGCATTCATGGCTGATATGCGCGAGAATGACATTTCGCGTGTTGGAAGCGATGATTTTGGACAGAAGTTGCGACGATGCGTCGTTGGAAAGATGCCCCTGCGGCCCCATGATGCGCTGTTTCAGCGGCCATGGGCGGGAGGAGGCAGCAAGCAGGTTGAGATCGTGATTGCTTTCGAGCACCAGTGTGTCACAGCCCTGCAGCTCGTATTGGACGACGTGGTTGCCATTTCCTAAGTCAGTGGCAACACCGATTTTAAATTCATCCTTGCGGATGACGAAGGCGACGGGATCGACGGCGTCATGCGGGATGGAAAACGGCAGGATGGAAAAACTTCCGACGGAAAACATGCCGCCGGGCGCGATCAGCGAAAAATGGCCGATTTTCGCATCTCGGCGGCGGAGGACGTCCGCGCACTTACGTGTCGTAAATACAGGCAGTTCCAGATTGTCCGCGCAGACGCGGAGGCCTTTGACATGGTCGTCATGCTCGTGTGTGACAAGAATGGCGCGGAGGCGGACGGAATCCGCCAGTCCGCTCTCCTTGAAGCGGCGAATGAATTCACGGAAGCTGAAACCTGCGTCGATAAGAACGCCTTCGCCTCCGCAATGGACGATGGTGGCGTTGCCGGAACTGCCGCTTCCGAGTACCGTCACGCCGATATGTGCTGAATCTGTTTCGAACATGTTTGTTTAAATGAGTGTTATGACAACGGTCATGCAAACAAAAAATCTAGCATATCCAAGACGGAAATGCAAGTATCACACGACAGAACACGCATTTTTTATCAGCACAATGTGAGAGAGGGTCGCACGGGAGTGCGACCGTTTGCGCAACGCGCAAACAAGTCATTGATGTTGCGGCGGCGAGGGTGTGCCGGCGGCGTCCCCGTCGTCGGAAGTAGCGAAGGTGGCACGCCTCCGCCACACCATTACTTCTTCTTATAAATGGCCTTCGGCGTCACGGCCTTGGCGGGCATGACGAACGTCGTTTCCATGGCCTTCGGATCCGCGAATACCGCGCCGCCCGTCCATTTGTCGAACACTTTTCCTGCGGGGGCGGGCTTCGCCGTGAGGGTGACGGTTTCGCCGGCGGCCGCCTTCGCCTTGTCCGCCGTGCCGTTCACGACCACGATCTTGTAGGTTTTCACGGCCGGAAGCTTCTTGAAGGTCGCCGTCACGGTGACGGCGTTGGCGGGCATCTCAAATGTCGTTTCGACGGCGGTTTCGTTCGCGAACTCTACGTTGCCTGTCCATTTGTCAAACGTCTGGCCGGAGGCGGGCATGTTGGCCGTGATGGTAACCGTCTCGCCTTTAGCGGCTTCCGTCTTGTCCGCCGTGCCTTTCACGACCGTCACCGCATACGTTGGCGGCAACGACAGGCAGACAATACGGAAACCAGTACCGGGGAAGGTGTTGTGATACGGTCCGATGCTTGTGCGTTTCGCCGAACGGCAATAGCACGCGTCGTAGCGCCAACTGCCGCCGCGAACCACGCAGAACGAGGCTGTGGTGTCGCCGACCGGATCTGTCGCGTCCGTTGGATTGTATGCCGAGCCGTTCCACCAGTCAAGGCAATATTCCCACACGTTCCCATGCATGTCATACAGCCCCCAGGCGTTCGGCAGGTAGCCGCCGACCTTCGCCGTTCCGTTAGCCGTGTCGTGGTCTTCCGATGGCATATTCCAATTTCCATCAATGAACACGTAGCCACCGTTGTAGTAGTAGCGGCCCATTTTGGCCATGTTGTCGTCTTCGTCTCTATTCTCCAGGTTCTTTCCCGAATTCAAGGCGGTCTTCGTCCCAGCGCGGCAGGCGTATTCCCACTGGGCCTCCGTCGGCAGGTCGAACTTCAGACCAGTCTTATCCCGCAGGACGCCCATGAAAGAGGCCGCATCGACAGCGTCTGAAGATGGCCAGCTGGCCCCCGTCTCAGCACCGCGGATCATGTTGTAGGAGACCTGTTCCACGGGGCGCGTGGCGTAATAATCGTCATTGTTGAAATAGCTCGGGCGTTTTCCCTTCCCCATAACGTATTCCCACTGGGCCTGCGTGCATTCGAACACGCCGATGTAGAACGGCTTCGTCAGCGTCACCTTGTGCTGCGTCTCGTCATCCCAGCGGCCCAGTTCGTCCGTCGGCGAGCCCATCGTGAATGTACCTTCGGGGATGTACCGTAACCACAGCTCCGTTGTGCGGCAGGCGTCTTTCGTCAGATCCGGTTCGTTATCCGTGTAGCGGTATTGCCAGTCATCCTTGTCCAAATCATAGATTACAAGATATCTTGTGCCTTTCTTGTAATAGTTCGCCGTCACGGTGACATCGTTGGCAGGCATGACGAATGTCGTTTCCGTGGCGGTCGCATTCGCGAATTCCACGTTGCCCGTCCATGAATCAAACACTTTGCCGGATGGTGGCTCATTAATTGTAATGGTAACCGTCTCGCCTTCAGCGGCTTCCGTCTTGTCCGCCGTGCCGTTCACGACCGTTACCGCAAACTTTTCAATTGGCAGGCAGACAATACGGAAACCTGTGTATTTGTTATTGTTTGCCCCTGGCCAGTCGCCGTTGCGGACTGCCGAACGACAATCGTGCGCGTAAACGTTCCAATTACCGCCGCGCCTCACGCGGAACGTGCCCGTGGTGTCACCGACCGGATCCGTCACATCCTCCGAACTGTATGCCGAGTTGTTCCAGTCGAGACACCATTCATAGGCGTTCCCGTGCATGTCGTACAGCCCCCAGTTGTTCGGCTTGTAGCTACCAACCTTCGCGGTCCCATGCTCCGTGCCGCAGCTCGGATTATCATAACCTTCCTCTCCACCGTTGAACCAGTAACGCCCCACTTCGTCCATGTAGGCGTCCGACGACGTGGACTCCAGGTTCTCGTCCGAATTCAGGGCCTTCGTCGTGCCCGCGCGGCAGGCGTACTCCCACTGGGCCTCCGTCGGCAGGTCGAACATCAGACCCGTCTTATCCCGCAGGACGCCCATGAAGGAACTCGCATCGACTGCATGACCGTACATCGGCCAGCCCGCGCCTGCCTGTGCCCCCGCGCCGCGGATCATAGTGTAGGAGACATTCTCCACGGGGCGCGTAGCGTAATACAAGTTATTATTAAAATAACTTGGCCGATCCCCCATGATATGCTTCCACTGGGCTTGCGTGCATTCGAACACGCCGATGTAGAACGGCTTCGTCAGCGTCACCCTGTGCTGGACTTCTGCGTCTTTATGGCCCACTTCGCTCGCCGGCGAGCCCATCTTGAATTCACCTTCGGGGATGTACCGCAGCCACAGCTCCGTCGTGCGGCATACGTCATCGTCCAGATCCGGCTCTTCGTCCGTGTAGCGGTATTGACAGTCATCCTTGTCCAAGTCATAGATTACGAGATACTTGGGGAGTGACGAGGCGTTGAGGTTCATCTGGAACGAGAAAGCGATCCCGGCCAGGCACAGCAGCAGAAACAGTCTTTTCATCATGGCGGTTCCTTGTTGTTATGGTGTTGAAAAACGGTAAAAGAAGCAAGTGCTTCAATTGCCCCCCCGCGGGACAAGTGCATAATATAATCCACCAATCGCTCTTTGCCGCTTGGTTAATGAAAACTTATGTATTGGGCGGCACATCCGGGGCCGCAGGCGAGACGCCGGGCGGCACACCCGAGGCCGCAGGCGGGACGCCGGGCGGCACATCCGAGGCCGACGACGGGGACGCCGTCGTTACTTCCGCAGGCGGGACGTACATTCTCATGTGGTAGAAGGCTTGTTTTATGTTGCAATTCCACAGACCTGTGCTATCTTTTTATAATTTTAGTTACGCTTTTTTAGGAGTTGCAATTATTTACATCAAAATGATGCTTTCTCACTCATGCATATGCGCGCATTTTAAACCATAGATTTTTAATGTTTCCCTCTTGGATATTTTCTATTGTATTTTGGCACAAATGACATTAGGAAGTTAAACTGCGATTGACGGAAAGGAAGAAGACCTTAATGAAGAAAACATTGATACTGATAGGAAATATCCTGATCGTTGCGCTGCTACTGGTTCTGATTATGTTCCATGTCAGCAGAGAGCAGCAAAGGAACTTTTCCACGAAAACGGCGGCATTTGAGAATATGACCGTGGCCATGGAAAACGTGGCCACGAATTACCTGCTTGGGGAGGAGCAGGTCTGCCAGAGCTGGGCCAATCACATCAATTCAAACCGTATGACCGCCGAGGAGGCGATTTCCTTTGTGCGGAGTTCCATTTCTTCGTCAGACGTCATGGCTCATATTCTGTTTGATGGGGAACAAGGGCTGACGGGATTGTCCACCGCCGCCCAGTTGCACAATGCGGGGAACTATACAGTTTCTTATCGGAATGTTGCTAATTTTGCCGATGGTCTGGGCAAATTGGTCAAAAAGAACCATACCGTCAACGTAACCCGCGCCTATACCAATCCGATCAACGCGCTTCAATCGATCGCCTTTTATTGTCCCATCACGTTGAAGAACGCCCGGACGGGCGAACCTCAAGCTGCGCTTTTGCTGCGGATCATCCCTGTCTCCGCCTTTGAGAAAAAGTGGGTTTTCCCAACGGAGGATTATAAAAACGCGGAAGTTTCTTTGATTGACGCGGTTGGCGATTACATCATTAAAGGGCATTCGTTCAAAAATTCGAATTTTTACGAGTTCTACCAGTCCTATAACAGTGCCAGTCCGGCGGCGGTGGAAAGCCTGAAAAACAGTCTCATGGGGCCGCCCGGCATTGTAGAAATTTATAATTCTTCCGAAGAACGCAGCGTCGTCGCGCACACGCGCGTCAATTCGACGGACGATTGGACGATCGTCACGATGATAACGATGAAAGAATTGAACAAAGCCGAAATGAGTTGGACGCTTGTGAGCATTGTGGCCGCTGGCCTGTTTTTGCTGCTGGTATTCAATCTAGTCATTATGTTGAATCTCAATCGTCAGCTGAAGGCCGCGGCCGACGCCGCAGACCGCGCCAATCATGCAAAAACGGATTTCCTGTCCACCATGTCGCATGATATCCGCACTCCGATGAACGCCATCATTGGCCTGACCACCATTGCCGGGAAGAACGCGGAGGACAGCGCGGCGGTTCGTGATAATCTGAAAAAGATCAATCTGGCCAGCAACCACCTTCTGACACTGATTAACGATATTCTGGATATTTCCAAAGTGGAAAGCGGAAAGCTGAACCTGACGCCTGTCACCTTCTCCATCGTGGAATGCGCCGACAATCTGGTCAACATGTCCAATCCCATGGTGAAGGAGAAGAATATCGACTTCAACTTCCGCGTCAGCCGATTTGAGCATGAATACCTGTATGCGGATCAGCTGCGCCTCAACCAGATCTACATCAACCTGCTGTCCAACGCCATCAAATACACGGAACCGGGCGGCAGGGTGAATGTCGAGATGCGGGAGGAACCAGGTGAAACGGAGAAAACCGTCCGTCTGACTTACATCGTCGCCGACACAGGCATGGGCATGACGCCGGAATTCATGGCGAAAATGTATCAGCCCTTCTCCCGGCAGACCGACAGCCGTGTGAACACGATCCAGGGCACCGGTCTCGGGCTCGCCATTACAAAGCAGATGATCGACCTGATGCACGGCACCATTGACTGCCAGAGCGAAGTGGGCAAAGGAACGACATTTACCATTGTTCTGGAGCTTCCGATTGCGGACAAGCTCATTGATGAAATGATGTTGCCTTCCATGCGGGTGTTGCTGGCCGATGATGACAATGTGCTTCTGGAGACCGGCAAGGAAGAGCTGATTGCCATCGGCGTGACAGTCGACACGGCCCAAAGCGGCGCCGAGGCGGTTCAAGCAGTATCGGATCGCAAGGATTATCGGGTTGTCATACTGGATTGGAAAATGCCGGACATGGACGGTGTCGAGGCGGCGCGGCAAATCCGTGCCAAATTGGGGGACGACGTCCCGATTCTGATGATTTCAGCTTACGACTGGTCGGATATAGAGGAGGAGGCCAAGGCGGTGGGCGTCAACGGATTCATCAGCAAGCCGCTGTTCCGTTCCAAGCTGTATAACAAGCTGAATGAACTATTGGGCCATGAAAAGGCTCAAAGCGAACAGGATGATGAAGCCGCGGATATTGCGGGAATGAGAATTCTGATCGCTGAAGACAACGACGTGAACTGGGAAATCATTTCCACGTTGCTGGAGATGCATGACGTGGAGACCGAACGCGCCGAGAACGGCCAGCTGGCCGTGGAACGCATGGAAAAGGCTCATCAGGGTGAATTCGATCTGATCTTCATGGACATTCAAATGCCTGTCATGAACGGCCTTGAAGCAGCAAAGGCCATTCGTGGGCTGAGCGATCCATGGGCGTCCAAAATACCCATTATCGCCATGACGGCGGACGCTTTTTCCGAGAATGTGGCGGAATGCATGGCCGTTGGCATGAACGGTCATATTGCCAAGCCTGTGGATATGAAGCGGGTTCTCAAGGAAATCAAACGGATCAAAGACGAGATAAAAAAATGAAGAACTACGGAAGAAACTGGATATCATGCGCTTTGATGTTGGCACTCATTCTGTGTTTGGCGGCTTGCGGTAAAAAAGAAGAGCCAAAATCCCAGGAGAACAAAGCCGGATTCGTGCCAAAGCTGGATACGAAAACGGAATGTTCGATCAACGTCGTGGGGCATTACAACAACTTTGAGGCGTTGGAAGCAGAATTCAACCGCTTTTCCAAATACTATCCCAATGTCAAAATGACCTACACATTCATGGACGGTTACAGAAAGGGCGGAAGCAGAATCCTGTCCACGGCTCTGGCCGGCGGCGAAGCCCCTGACATCTTCTTCACCTTTCCCTGGATAGGAAACTGGCCGGATGGCGATGAAATCCTTGCGGCTTCGGAAAATTTAGCCGATCCGTCATTGGGCATTGATCTTTCCTGCATTCGCGAAAATCTGCTGAAAAAGGAAGCGAATGGGCAAATCCTCAGCGTACCGGTTTACACCACTACCTATGGCATGCTGGTCAATGAAGATATTTTTACAAAGGAAAAATTGACCGTTCCGACAACTTACGCCGAGTTGCTCTCCGTCTGTGAAACATTGAAAAAGGCAGGATACAACGATCCGATTCTGGCATGTAGCAAAGATGCGGGAGATCTCCTTTACCCCTTGTTCTTTCCCTATTTCTGCGGACAGATTCAAGGAAACGAGACAGCGTTGAAGGAATTGAACGAGATGAAGCCGGAGGCTGGAAAATACATGCGCGATGCACTGAATCTGGTGGCGGATTTCATGGGACACGGCTATCTGAACTTGAAAAGCTGCGCTGCGCTGAAGGACAATTATGATGCGGTGATTCTCCGCTTTTTCGAGGGTGACGTCCCCATGATGCTCGCATCAGCAAACACCGTATCCGGTACTAAGAAACGGGAGGCCAAATCGGAGGCTTTCACGGCCCGTCCCTTCAAGTACAGTTTCCATCCCGTCCCTTCCACTGACAAAGGCGGTTACTTTGTCAATGCGATTTCGATTGGTTTTGGCGTTAACAAGAATAGCAAAAATCTGGAGATGACCAATGAGTTCATGCGTTTTCTGGTGTGTGCAGACGAACTGAACCAAATGGCGAATACCAAACGAATGGTGACCCCCTGCGCGGATATGTCGCTGGACAGCGTGTATGCTCCCTTCCAAAAGCTTGATGGTCAACGGTTTATCAACATATCCGAACTGGGCGTAAATGACAAGGCATCTTCGCAGATCAGCAAGGCAGGTTGGCAGGTAAGTCTTGGCAAGATGACGGTCGATGAAGCCGTAGCCGCATTTGGATCGATTCGGTAGTGGAGGTCCCGCTTGCGTCTCGCCTGCGGGCAGGAAGTCCCGCTTGCGTCTCGCCTGCGGGAAAAGGCACATGCGAAGGCGGGATGCCGGGCGGCACACCCGAGGCCGCAGGCGGGACGCCGGGCGGCACACCCGAGGCCGCAGGCGGGACGCCGGGCGGCACATCACATCAATCCTGCAACTTCGAGGACGTTTTTGGCGACATTGTCGCTGACGGGCCAGTTTTCGCCAAGCATCTGGACGCATTTCCGCATGCCAGCGATGGCTTGTTCGCGGCGTTTGCCGCCGGGAAGGATGTCGGCCAACGATGATGCGAGATTCTGTGGATTCGCGTCATGCTGGAGGCGTTCTTCAAAAACAGTTTCCTTTGTGACAAGATTGGCGATCGTGATGCTTGGGAGTTTCACGGCGCGTTTCGCATACTGCCATGTCAACCAGTTGAGTTTGTAGGCGACAACGACAGGCAGGCCGAGAATAGTCGCTTCCACAGTGATGGTGCCGCTGGCAGCGATGCCGGCGGTGCCTTTCCGCAGCCATTCGCGGGCATCTGCCGCACTGAATTCGAGTTCCGGAACATCTTCTCCCGCAAGCTGTTCGGCGATGATGGATTTCGCCATATCGATGGCTTGCGCATTCCGCATGGGGGCGTGGAAATGCAAATTCGGATTCTGCGTTTTGAGAATTTTTGCGGCGCGGAGGAAGTCGGGCAGGAGGCGTGTGATTTCTGCACGACGGGAGCCCGGCAGAAGGATGACGAGATTGGGATCGCGATCTTCCGGCTGGCTCGTGTAGGGTGCCAATGTTTCCAACAATGGATGGCCGACGAATTCTGTCCGCATGGATGTTTGGGCATAGACTTCCGGTTCGAACGGGAAGATACAGAGCATGCGGCTAACGCAGGCGGCGATTTTCGGAATACGACCCGCCTTCCATGCCCAGACTTGCGGGCTGATGTAATAGACGACAGGTATGCCGATCTTGTGGAGCCGTTGCGCGAAGCGGATGTTGAAGCCTGGATAATCGATCATGACGACGGCGTCCGGCCGTTCGGCGGCGGCGCGGACGGTCAGATCCTTCATCAGATTGAGAAAGAAGCGGATATGACGAAAGACCTCCACGATTCCAACGATGCCTAAATCCGTGGAATCGACCATGATATCGACTCCCGCGGCACGCATTTTATCAGAGCCCATGCCGCGAATCGTGACGTCCGGGCGGCGTTTGGCGATGGCGCGTGCAAGCCCCGCTCCGTAGTCGTCTCCGGAGGCTTCGCCTGAAATGATCCATATCGTATTGGTAGGCATGGTTGCAGTTGGTCAGAAAGGTTATGGTTGGTCGTCCGATGGATCCAAATCGTTGACGTAGATGTCTTTCAGCTCCATGTAGCGGCTTCGTTGGAGCGAGACGAAGAACTGGCATTGGGCGAGTGATTCATGGAAATGACAGACGTCGAGGACTTTATTGTCCATGAGCACGACGGCCTGCGTCTTGTCGATCTGTATTTGGAATTTCACCCATTTGCTTGGGTGTTTTCCGTTAAATTCGCCAATATAGCTGAATGGCTTGTGTTCGGATGCGATCATGAAATTGATTTTGCCGTTGTCCTCCCGCCGCCAAAGGATGTTGAGCATGGGGCCAGATTCATTTCGCAGGCCGAAGCCTACTTGGGCGATGCCGAAAAAGCGTGCCTTGAATTCAATGATATGGCCTGGACTCAGATGTTGTTTGAGTACAAGCGGTTCGGTCGTGTTCATGCCGCGCAGATAGACATGTGGCTCCTCCAGATCGGGCGGCATGCGCTGCCATGCTTTGACGCCGTCTTCCTCCCAGAAGGAGGTCGATTGGGCCAGTGAAACCTCCACTGGGGAGAAATATCGTTTCCAGACATAGTTTTTGACGACGAATGGCAGGATGACCAGCAGCGCGACGCAGCCGGAGAGGATGATGCCATGGCGGAAGGCGCGTGATTTGGCCTCTTGGCCCGCGACGCGGAACCAAATGGTGCTGAGCGTCTGCACATGGTGAAGATCTTGCAGGAGAATGTCGTATGAACGGTAGCGGTCATCTGGATTGGGCTTGCCCATGCGCATGATGATTTCGCAGAGTTCGTTGTATATTTTTCTCTCTCCGTTTTTGTCTTTTGGAATCACATTGCCGTTTAAGGCGCGTGGGTCCGGAATGCCGTTGACCTGCTTGTAGCGCATGAGCTCTTCCGTATTCTGGTTTTGGAAGGGGATTCCTTCCGAGAACAGGTTTTGGAAGGGGAGTTCGCCCGTGAGGAGATGGTAGGCGGTGGAGGCGAGTGCGTATATATCCGCCCGGGAATCGATTTGGTCAGGCGTGAAATATTGCTCAGGGGCCATGTACAGCGGACTTCCGACGACGGTCTGAGTGTTGCTGTTGCTGTTTTTCTCTTCCTGTTTATGGACGTCGCGAGCGATGCCGAAGTCACTGATAACGATACGGTTACCTGGATTCGTGAAAATATCGGTCGGTGTGATGGCGGCGTTGGATGTGCCGCAGTAGATCATAAGATTGTCCGGTTTCAGATCCTGATGGATGAATCCCTTCTGGTGGATGTAGGAGAGGCCTTCAACGACGTCCGTCAGAATGCGGATGACGATATTGACGTCCAGCTTGCCAAAGCGGAAGATGAGATCCTTCACGTTCAGGCCGCCCGGAATGTATTCCATGATCAGAAAGACGTGGTCTTCCGTCGTGATGATGTCATAGCATGAAATGACATTCGGGTGGTTGAGGGCGGCCATGGTTCGCGCTTCGGTGACGATTCGATCGTGATAACGTGGAAGACGCGCAAATTCGCTTTTGATCATCTTGACGGCGACATAACGGCCCAGGCTTTTCTGCTTGGCCAGATAGACCGCACCCATGCCGCCGATACCGAGGCATTTACAGATTTCGAAGCCTGGTAACTTGATGGTTTTGAAGCCATCCACCGATGTCTGATTGGACGGTGGCACGGTGATTTTGGCGTCGTCATTGACCTTTGGCTCAGGCGGACAGACAGCATCCGACAGGACGACTGTCTTGTCGTTCTGCGGTTTGGGCGTCGGCGCGTCGGCTGCCGGAATCGCCTTCGTATTGCTGCTGGAATCCTCGGGGCTCATGAGAACGGGATGTGGACAATGGACATGTTAACTCTAACTTAATACTATTGATTTTTTTGGTGATTTTTCAAATCATCAGGCCAATTTTATATTATATTATAAGTAAAAAAGGGGCGGAAAGAGCGTGAAAATCACCAAAAAGGATATGGCATGGCCATCACATATGCATTCTGCTGCTTGTTTTTCTCTGCGTTGAACGATTTCATATTCAAGCTGTTTGCGAACAATTCCGCTGGCGGAGGCGGGGCGAAGAAGCGTTCGTGCGGCATGTTTGTGTCAATTGTCGGGCTGGTGTGGTTTGTATTCGCGCTTTTCCTGCCGCATGCGGAAGGCACGACGCTGCGGGCCACGCTGCTGTGGGGGTGTGTTTCAGGATTTTTCTCACTCGTGGGGAACATCCTGCTGATTGAATCGATGACCTACCAGAGTGCGGGCGTCAGTTCGACAATCTACCGTCTCAACATGGTTTTGGTGGTCATCGGTGCGTTTTTGTTTTTGGGCGAACCGTTGACGCCAACCATCGTGGCAGGCGTGATTTGCGCGTTTGTGGCGGTGATGGCATTCATTCCGAAACGGACAGGCGATACGGCGTCGCAGGATGCGGCGAAAGCGAAGCTTGGCTTCACGTTGGCTGTCATTGCGAGTGTGTTGCGGGCTTGCATGGGGCTGTCCTATAAATATGGTTTTAGCCATCAGGCGGATGTCAACGGCGTGCAAACGGTGGATGCCTTCTTCTGGCTGGCTGGTGGTGTGCTGTATTCGTTGTTGCGCGAACGCAAGTTGGCAGTGCCTACGAAGCACGACTGGGTGATCGGGCTGACATCTGGCGTGTTTGTCGCGGGAATCGTGTTTTTCATGGCGCGAATGAACGCCTGCGGGAATGCATCCGTCGTGAATCCAATTGCCCAGATGAGTTTTTTGGGAACGTTCCTGCTAAGTGTCGTCTTCTTGAAGGAGAAAATGACGAAGCAGACGGCGATTGCGGTGCTTTTCGGCATTTTGGCGATTATTTTCCTCACGATCTGATTTTTTTCTTTACAGAGAATTGGAAAAAACGCGTCAACGTGCATATTAGTTGTAAAAGGCGATGGAACTTTGTTGTATATTGGCAGTCATAGCAGTATGATATAGGGCTTTCCAAGGGTCCTTGTCATGCGGGACGTGCGAGAGACAACCGAAAACCATTAAGTGAGAGAAGATAACAACCTAAACAAGAGGAAGAAAACATGAAGAAGATTGCCTGGCTATTAATGTTGACGTTGGTCTGCGGCATGTTGCATGCGCAGTCGTCTGCGGAGATTTTTGACGCGGCTCTCGTCCCGAACGCGCCGATTGTTGCGTATGCGGATGGAAGCGGTCTGCAGGACACGCCGTTTGTCAAGCTTGCAAAGCAGTATGAGACTGAGTTGCAAGCGTTGCTGACCAGTAATGCTGCCAATGCGGCTGGTGAGGGTCAGATGAAAATGAAGGAATTCTGGGAATCCGTCAAGAAAGATCTGGGGCTTGCGGACGATGATGTCGTGAAATGGCAGGCGAGCGTTGGCCTCGGCGGCATTCAGTTTGGAGCTGGTCAGCCTGATTTCGGTCAGTTGGATGTGTTGATCGTGGCTGAATTGAAGAAGGCTCTGAATCCGGAACAGGTGAAGACCGCCCTCTTGGCCGCAGACAAGAAATGCGGCGATGGCGATGCGGAAGACAAGGCGGATTTTACGATTGCGGAACGCAATGGCGCGAAGGCACTTTCCATTTTCATTAAAGAGACGGACGAAACGGCGGATATGCCCGCCGCGTTGCGCCGCCTGACATGCGGATTTGTCGGCGATGGCAAGATTCTGGTCGCTGGCGTGGAGAAGAGCGTGAACGCCGCTTTGGAGCGCATTGCCTCCAAGACGCCTGCCCCGAAGCATTCTTACATCCAGAAGATGTTTAACGACAAAGAGTACGGTTTCCTTGCCATCGGTATGTTCCCGCAACTGAAGAACTTCCTGAGCGGTGCCGCCGCGAGAGCTCAGGACGGCGATCCCAACAAGATGGCCGCCCAGGCGTTTGTGAATGCGGATGGTCTTTCTCTGACGACGAAAGTCACCGACAAGCTGACCATCGCCTTGAATCTGGACATGGGCCAGGCGGAAGACGCCACGATGCTGAAAGGCCAGATTTGGGATGCCATGGTCGCCCCGATGTTCCAACAGTTCAAGCCCATGATCATCGGCAAAGTCGGTGGTGAACTGCCGTTGCTTGATACGTTGAAATGCGCCGTTGATGCGAAGCGCATGGCAGTTTCCTTCGATATGAAGGAAGCCGATATCAACAGTCTGATGAAATTCTTGAAGGCGAAGCAGGGCGGTGCCGCTCCTGCTCCCGCTCCCGCTCCTGCGCCCGCGCAGCCGTAATTCTGCCGAATGACGGCATGAACTAAATGAAGAGCCGCGGATTTCCATGTCCGCGGCTCTTTTTACTTGAAAAGGAGAATCAGCGATGGCGAAGGCGATTGACAAATATTGGTTGTTCGGAGTCCGTGCGCATCAAGATGATACATTGCTGGACGCGCTTGGCCGCGGTGGCGGAAAACGTCGTTGCGGTTCGCGTATCACGCCGGCGGAAGGCGCGTTCATGCTGGGCGTACCGAATATCATAATGGTGACGGGCGACAATGCCGAACCTGTTCCGTTCACGTTGGATGCCTATCAGTATTGTGAAAGCTTTCGTCCGCTGAAACGCGTGATGTGGAGTTCATGCGGCAGTGGTGGTTGGCGGAACGGCAATGAGGAGGCGTTCATCTGCGATTTGTCCCGCAAATACGAAAACATCTGTGGTGCGTATCTAGACGATTTCCTGTCGCGCTTTGGTTCAAAGCCGGAAGAGCATACGGATGAACTATTTGCATGCATTCAGGAGATTCGCGGAAAGCTGTCGGATGCGGCTCGCCCCATGCCGGTCTATGTGACGGCTTACATGCACAACATCCAAAATGTGGCGCAGTCGGTTCTGGATCTTTTGGACGGTTTGGTCTTTTGGACATGGCAGTCAAAAGAACTTCCGCTGTTGCCGGAGCGCTTCCAGCAGGCGGAAAAGGCGTGCCCAAATCATAAGAAGCTGCTGGGCATATACATGTATGATTTCACGACGCGCGAAGCGGTCGATATGGAATTGATGAAATTCCAGTGCGAATTCGGTCTGGAGATGCTGAAGGCGGGCCGTTTGGACGGACTGGTCTTCGAGGCCAATTCCGTCATGGGCATCGGTCTTCCGACGGAGGAATACCTGCGGGAATGGATCGCCAAAACGCGGGACATTGAAATTAACAATTAACAATTAACAATTAACAATTATTTGCATGGTAACGCTTCGCTTATGCCAACAATCCTTTGCGGTGTTTGCGTTCCACGATGGCGGTGATGGTTTCGTCTGTCAATAGTTCCGACAGACCGCCACCGATGGACTGGATAGTGCGTTGAAAATGGGCTGCGGCATCTTTTGCAGATAGCCATGTTTTCATGGCATAAGCTTTGTCCAATGACTGGATAATCTTGTGGGCCAAGGCGTTATGTAAGTCTTCGACGGCATGGCGGTGATAGTCCGCCAGCGAATTGATCCAGAGGATTTCCGTCCGTGGCCATCCTGCGCACATGAGATTCCATGGGATGCCGTCGGCATCGCCGACGTTGCGGAAGTCCGTGCGTAGCAATACAGTCGGCATGTCCAATGCCTTCGCGATGCAAAATTCGACGACGGTTCCGGAATCCAATTCCGCTCCATCGAAATTAGCCACGATGGCATCGCATTGAATCAGTTCCTTCAGATCCGCGTTGCGGATATCAATGGCCGTGGCGGTAGGTGGCGTCTGGACGTTCTGTGGCAGTCGGACGGCGTACCGTCCATCCGACATGCTTTCGACAGCTTTCGCAAGCATCAGATTTCCAATGAGTTCCTTATGATTGAAGAGTGTTCCAGCCCAGTAGATGGCGATAGTGGATTTGTCCATGTTATATGATTTGATTGTTGATATTGTTCAGTCTAATGACGGTATTTCGTCTTTTTGGAGAAGACGGTAGGTGATGTCAAGCAATATCGCATCGCCAGATGCGAAATCGCGTTCAGGCGTGGAGAAAGTCAGTTCCAACATCCGACCAGAGCCTTTGGGCTGGAAATCGTATCGGTCATACATATATCCAGCAGTTCCAAGCTGTTGCGGAGGAATTTGGATTTCGAGACCGAGATGTTTGTCTTCCGCGATGAGAATCATTTTTCCAGAAAATCCGTCAATAGGGAGGCCTGCGGTCTGATACCACATCGTGCCTGCTTTGCCTAACTCCACGATTTTCCAACTGTTTCCATTAGCGATGTAGAGCTTGGGATAGATTCCGAAGCAATCTGCGTTCATGTTGAAACGTGGGGCGGTTGAAAGCCTTCCTTTGGCGTTTTGACGGGCTTGAAAATGAAGGCTGTAGGTGAGAGCGCCGTCGTTCAGCGAAAAGGTCTTCTCCGCCAAGCCATTAGGTGTGTTGGCGGTCAATTTCACGGCGTTACCGGAAACAGACGTTGCCGAAAATGCAGGTGGCACATGGCCTAAAAACGTGTCTCTTCCGTATCCTTCTATGGGATATTGGTAAATTTGATGGCCCCAAATGGACTTGAGCACATCCTGTCCTTCGCGGGCGAATTTCACCATCTTGCCCATCAGGCCAGGCACGATGATGATTTCGTTTTTGTCATCTGCAAGCCTTGCATGCGGATAGGCCTTCGTCATCTCCGCCAGTTGGAATGAGTGTG
>JAEEGI010013806.1_pt1 | contig 17094 bp, 19 predicted proteins | sample 8958751 | NCBI WGS metagenome assembly JAEEGI01 (sample SAMN16246545, study PRJNA631951) | gut metagenome | biome: gut microbiome; feature: rumen; material: KS-attached | host: Bos | place: Iran: Karaj | collected 2018-10
ATAAAAGTTTTTATCAATAAGAGTTGGGGCAGGAGGGGCTTCAACCACTTCTGATTTTTCTCGTGGTTCGTATCTTTTATCTATATTATGTAGGAATGCTTGAGATTCAGTTAGTAGATTATAAGAACTATTTTGTGATACCAAAAAAATAATATCCAAAATCTTATTATTATTCTCATTTATTTTTAGAGTTTCAGTATATAACAATGTATTATAATTGTTTACAATTCTTTTATATGTTGAATCATTATGTTTGACTTTTATATTATCCAATTTAGATGATGCTTTTATTATTATATTAATACTATCTAAATTGTTATTTGATAATTCAATAGAGTATTTTAATTGCTCAATAAAGTGTGCCATATCATCAGTAGATTCAATTTTTATATCATCTAGATAATCTACAAATTTTACAATATAACTCATTAAAAGATTTTTTAGATTTGTTTGATACTCTAATGTTTGGTTATTTAATTCTTTTTCTTTATTTACAAGTTCTTTAAACTCATTAGTATTTTTATAAATAATCATATTATTTTTCCTTTCATAAAAATTATATAGATAAAAACATTAAGTTTCAAATAATATAATGAAATAATATAAAATTAATTATTTATATGATATAATCCATTGTAAATATTATGAAGGAAGGAGAATAATTATGCATTTATTTTTATGTTTGATGATACCCTTTTTAGGTACAATGCTTGGCTCTGCTTGTGTATTTTTGATGAAAGATAAAATAAATAGCAAGCTTGAAAAATTATTACTAGGTTTTGCGTCAGGTGTCATGTTAGCGGCGTCAGTATGGTCATTGTTAATTCCTTCAATAGATTTATCAAAACAAAGAAATCTAATAGCATGGTTACCAGCATCAATAGGATTTCTTTTTGGAATGATATTTTTACTTATATTGGATAGCTTGATTCCACATTTACATGTAAAAAGCAATAGTACAGAAGGATTAAAATCTAAGTTCAAAAGAACTACAATGATGATATTAGCTGTTACACTTCATAATATTCCTGAAGGCATGGCGGTTGGCGTTACTATGGCCGGAGCTTTGTTAGGAAATATGGGTATATCAATAACTGGTGCGTATGCACTCGCCATTGGTATAGCGATTCAAAATTTTCCAGAAGGTGCAATAATATCAATGCCACTTAAGGCAGAAGGAAATTCAAAAGAAAAAGCATTCTTGTTTGGAACATTATCTGGAATTGTTGAACCAATTGGAGCGATACTTACGATATTACTCGCGAAAACTATAGTTCCACTATTACCATATTTTTTAGCATTTGCCGCGGGGGCGATGATTTATGTTATAGTGGAAGAACTAATTCCTGAATCTCAAGTAGGGAAACATACCAATATTGCTACTATTGGAGTCGCGATACGGTTTTGTATTAATGATGATTTTAGATATAGCCTTAGGCTAATAAAGAAAGGATTTTTATATGGATAAAATAATTACAAGTATACAATATCAATTAAGTAATGTTAAATTAATTAATGATATATTTGGCAATTTTGCAGAATTTGATAAGGTTTTAAAAGCAGGTCCTAATGCAATGAAAGAGTATTTATATAATCAATGGATGGATATTAAGGCATTAGTCAAGGATAATGAAAATGTTGAAATCAAGGACTTGGATAAAGAAGTAACTATTGATGATTTTGATATTACATTTAATAGAACTCAAAATGGTTCTGCTATATTTTACTTTATATTTCCTGACTATGAATACTTTGATGCAGCGAGTAAATATGTAGCTTTAGCGATAACAAAAGAAGGTATCAAATATTTTACATATGAATATTCTAAACATTTAGCTACAAATCAACCATGTTGGGTTATAGGAGAATTTTATATACAAGATGGAAAAATCAATCATAGAAATTATGGAACACATGATGAGAATAATTTATCTTGGTTTGCAGGTTTTGTAGTCGGATTTTTGGAGACAAATAATTTATAAAAGATTTTGGAGGTACTATTATGATAAAGAATAGATGTTCCTATATGGAAGTAGATATGAATAAATTTAAATCGAATATGGATAAAATACAAAAATATGTTGGGGATGATGTTACATTAATCCCAATTATTAAAGCAAATGGATATGGCACATATATTAATAAAAATACAAGTTATTTTAATACTTATAAAATTGTGGCAGTAGCTATAGTGGAAGAGGCTATACAATTAAGAGAAGATGGATATGAAAACGAAATATTAGTAATTAATCAACCAGCATCAGATGATATAGAAGCTATTCTAGAGAATAATATTACAATAGGAATAAGCGATAAAGCATTTATTAACAAAATTGGAAATACTGGCAAAAGTGTTAAAGTTCATATTGAAATAGAAACAGGAATGGGAAGAACAGGTATTGCTATTGATGAACTAGAAGAGTACATAGAATTAATTAAAAGCTTTGATAATATTAGAGTAGAAGGCATATATACACATTTATCTTCAGCAGATATAGATAAAAACTATACAGAAGAACAATTAGCAAAATTTGATAAAGCTGTAAATATGATAAAAAAATCTTTTGACACAATCAAATATATTCATTGTAATGCATCAAATGGAATTCTATATTATAAAGATCATTCATATAATGCATCAAGACCAGGAATTATTATGTATGGATATGAATCAAATCCAGGAGCAAAAGAAATTATTGATTTTGAACCAATATGCACATTAAAATCAAAAATTACATTTTTGAAGAAAGTACCAACAGATTATTCAATTAGTTATTGTAGAAAATTTATAACCAAAAGAGAATCAATTATAGCTACAATACCACTTGGATATGCTGATGGAATAAGACGTTCCTTAACTAATAATGGATATGTTGTTATAAGAGGGAAGAAGGCACCTATTGTTGGAACTGTATGTATGGATAGTTTTATGGTAGATGTTACGGATATTCCTGGAGTTTCAATAGATGATGAAGTTTATATATGGGACAATAATTTAATAACACTTGAAGATATTGCAAAAGAGTGTAATACAATTAATTATGAAATATTATCTGGTATCTCAAGTAGAGTACCAAGAGTATTTATAGATTAAAAGTTAAACCGGGGGCACTGTACGAGCCCCCGGTTTAGCAGATTTAAGAAAAATTAGTTTTTAGAAAAGGGTAAAATCGAAGGGAAGATCACCAAATCTGTCCTCAATGAGTTTAACGGTACAATCTAATGTTTGCTGGAAGTCTAAAAACTTCTTAAGAACAGTAGGACTATCCCATGCCCTGTTTACGCACTTTTGCTGTAAGTATAATTTTGCTGTTGTCCCTTCTACATAGGTTATAAGCCAAAATTCTAAGATTTCAAAGTCTGGCTGTTTTTTGTAGTAGATTAGATAATCTCTAGGTCTAACACCGATTACAGCTGTCGGTATCTCTTTACCTAATTTGAAATCTGAACTATAATTCATATGCGTATATATGGGTCTTTTTGCTGTACAGTATTTTGAAACTATTGATTTTAAAATTATGGTATCATCCGTTTTATAGAAGTATTCGTCGACTGATGGTATTTTCATACTATCAGTTAGTTCAAGTTGTATGTTATAATACCTCTCTTCATACCAATAGTTGTGTATATATACTTCAACTTCTTCTCCGATAAAAAGAATTGCTATGTTATGTTTTATATCGGATTCTGGATCATAAATAAAGGAAGTGAGATATTCAAAACTTCCATCATCCCATAGGATTCTAGAATTTTGAATTTGCTCTTCATCAAGAGTAGCTCTAACTGTGGAGAGCATACTCTCAATAGACTCTTCTTCTACAAAGTTGGTATATATTTCACTTGTAGCAATTATCTTATAATCATTGTAAGCCCCCAACCTAAAAGGAATATATATTTTACTTAGTTTATCCATTAGGTTGAATTTTGGTACGCTGAACAGATGAGGATACAATTCTATGCCAGATTCATCTAATTGAAATACAAATTCGTTCATGAATGAGGTGAAAGACAAATGCCTCAATTTAGGAGGTCGTTTTCCATATGCTCTTAAATCTGGCAATACAAATTGGATGACTTTTTCATACATTGTTTATCTCCTATAATAGTTTGAAATTGCCAGGTAGATTGGGAAAATCGGCCTTAATATCCTCTACAGCATAACGAATTTGCTGAAGAACTTGGATATACTTAAGTGAGGGATTTGGGGAATCCCAGATACCATCTATACATCTTTGATGTAAGATCATTTTTGCTATATTACCATCCTTTATCTTGTAAACAAACCAAAATTCGATGGTTTCATGGCTATCTTCACACATGAATTTAACAAGATATTCCCGACGTTTCACGCATAATATACCTGTTACAATCTTTTCCGAATATTGGGGAGAGTCGATTGTTTTAATTGCCATAGACTTTTTTGCCAAGCACTCCCTAGTTAAACAAGTTTCAAGCTTTACCTCATAAGGTTGATTAACTTGGAAAAATTCCTCTAAACATGGAAGGTTAGAAGAACTGAGAGGGAGTGTTGTTTCATCGTACATCGATTGAATTAAACTAAGCTTAAGATAAACTTTAGCGTGTTTACCATCTATTGTACGGATAGCACTTTTCGAAGTCTTTGATGTAGAGTACTCTTTTCCAGTACTTATGTCTACAATTTCAACTTCATCATCCCAGCATATCTTAAATGTTTTAGCATGTCCACTCCAGTCGTCAACATCATTTGCAACAGCTGCTTCTATCGGTACAGTATTTAAAAAACATGTTTGTATTTCATCTGCTGAGCAAATCTCCTCATACATTTTATTATCATGAACTACCATTGTAATCCACAACGAATTATTGTTTGGAAATAAATTGTAGTCAGGGTAATCCTGAAGTTGAGGATTAAAATATACTACCTTGTTGTCCGTTACCAAGCGCTTAAATACCAAGTTGCCATAAAATCGAAGCTTTGACCATGCCATTAAGGTATAAGAACGCTCGTCATAGGTGCGATAATCCGGAATTTTAAACCGAATAATGTTTTGCTTTTCCATAGAATCTACTCCTTATTTTTTTTTCAAAAAACTGGATAACATAATTATTCTTTTCCTACATAACTTTTCTCCTTTTATTTAATTATAAATGTACAGTTCCATATTTAGTTTTTCCGTACAATTATAATACGGTTTTGTTGCTTATGTCAACAAATACAAAGATGTAAAAAAATGGTGTATTATTTATAAATTAATGATATAATCACCCAAAGAGCAAGAGATATTATTTCGAAAGGAGAAATCTATATGGAGGAATCAATTGTATATTTTAGTAAAGAGATAACGCCAGAGAAGTTAATCGAATTATATGAAGCATTAGGTGTACCATTAACTGGAAATGTAGGTGTTAAAGTATCAACAGGAGAAGCAGGATCAAAAGGATACTTAAAAAAAGAATTAATTGCACCATTAGTTCAACAAATAAATGGTACAATTATTGAATGTAATACAGCATATCCAGGTAAAAGAAATACAGCTGAAGACCATATAAAAGTCGCCGAGAAACATGGATTTACAAGTTTTGCTGATGTAGATATCATGGATGCAGTTGGAGAATTTAAAATACCAACACCAGAGAATTCAAAACATTTAAAGTATGATTTGATTGGTGAAAATTTTAAAGATTATGATAGTATTTTAAATCTTGCGCATGGTAAAGGTCATGAAATGGGTGGATTTGGTGCTAATCTAAAAAATCAATCTATTGGAATTGCTTCAAGAAATGGTAAAGCATATATTCATAGTGCAGGTGTTACAGAAGATGCTGATGAATGCTGGGGTGTTCCAGTAAAGCAAATAGATTTTATTGAATCTATGGCTGAAGCAGCTACAGCAGTTGCTGATTATTTAAAAGAGAATAATAAACCTATTCTTTATATAATTGTTGCAAATCGTTTATCACTAGAATGCGATTGTGATGCACATCAAGGTGATGCAGTTATGGCTGATATTGGTATATTTGCTTCATTAGATCCAGTAGCAAATGATCAAGCATTTTTAGATGCTGTTTGGAATTCTCCTGATTTAGGTAAGGAAAAATTAAAAGAAAGAATTGATAGCAGAATTGGTAGACGTATAACTGAATATGCAGAAGAGTTAGGTTTAGGAACAAGAAAATACAAATTGATTGAAATGTAGTAGGTGGAGGAAATACATATTGGAAGAGATGATTAAAGCTTTTTCCACCAAGAAGCTACATGATGCAATTGAAGGCTTTGTAATTGAGCTAAATGATGATAATACGAACGAAGTTAGAAAATATTTAGATAAATTACCTTATGCTGAATTAATTGAAGTGAAAAAATATTTAAATAAGCTTTTAAATATTTGCTATAATGGTACTTTATTTAATGATGAAGTAATGATTGAAGAAATACATATATTCAATATCTTAAATGGAAAGCAAAAGTATTTATTTAAACAAACAATTATTTATTTTCTAGGAAGATTGCCAATTGATATAGATTTGAATATTTTAAAACAAGCTTATAAAAACGAAGAAGATAATCATACTAGATTAAATATAGTTTGTTCAACACTATCTAGTTTTGATGAAGAATTAGAATTAGATTTTGTAAATAAATTATTAAATGATAAAGAATATGACAAAATGCTAAGATCATGGACAATGGCTTTTTTTAAAAAAGTTGATAATCCTTATAAATATAAAGACAATCCAGATGATGATTGGACCCCAGCTAAACTTCCTAGATTAAAAAGATTAACTATAAATGATGAGAAAAATCCTAAATATAAAAAAGCTTTAGCTTTTAGATTGCTAGATTTAACGACTATATATTTATTTATAAGAAATAGAAAAAATGAAGCATTACCAGAAAATGAAAAAGAAATAATAAAGAATACAAATATAGATTTTGAAATATATTCTAATGAGAAGAAACAAATTATGAAGAATTTAATTCAAAAGATTTGTATATAAAAGAATATGGAGGTTATTATGGCAGTATATATTACATATTTTGTACATGGTACTACCAAGGATAATGCTGAGCATAAAGCAACAGGATGGAATCATGGAATTTTATCACAATTAGGAATTGAACAATGCAAAGAATTATCAACTCAAATTATAACCGATCAATTTGATATTGTTTTTTCGTCAGATTTACATAGAGCAATTGATTCTGCACATTATATTTTTGGCGATGAAATTAATATTAAAGCAGACTCAAGAATAAGAGAATGTAATTATGGAGATTTAAATGGAGCAGCCTCTTCTAAAATAGTTTATAGTGATCATATCGAAGATAGATTTCCAAATGGTGAATCACTAAAAGATGTTGAAGCAAGAATAAAATCATTTTGCAATGATTTATATGAAAAATATAATAATAAAAATGTGGCAATAGTGGCACACAGAGCACCACAATTAGCCTTAGATGTGCTATTGAAAAACTTAACTTGGGAAGAAGCAATAGAAAGGGATTGGCGAAAAACCAAGAGTTGGCAACCAGGATGGGATTATGTAATTAAAGATATTCTATAAAAAGAAGGGAAGTAGCGATTTGCTATATAGGTAAATTAGATGGATATAAATGAATTAATATCAAATGCAAAAATAGCGAGAAGTAATTCTTACTCACCATATTCTAAATATAGTGTTGGTGCTGCACTTTTGACAAAATCAGGAAAAATATATAAAGGCTGTAATGTTGAGAATCATGGTCTTGCTAGTATTTGTGCTGAGAGAACTGCTTTTGTGAAGGCTGTGTCAGAAGGTGAAAAAGAGTTTGAAGCTATTCTAGTTCTTTCAGGACCACACGGAGAAGAGGCAGATGCTGGATCACCTTGCGGATATTGTAGGCAATTTATGTCAGAATTTGTAGATAAAGATTTTAAAATATATACAATAACCAAAGATAATAAATTAATAGAATATACAATGGAAGAATTATTACCATATTCATTTAAGTTTGAAAACTAATCTAGAGGAGTATATATGCCAAGAAGAATACTTCATATCGATGTTAATAATGCTTTTTTATCATGGTCTGCAGTTTATATGCTAAAACATGGCAGCCAAATTGATATTCGAACAATTCCTTCAATTATAGGAGGAGATGAAAGTAAAAGATCTGGTATTGTGTTAGCAAAAAGCCCTGTAGCCAAAAAGTTTGGAATTGTTACTGGAGAGCCTATATATTTTGCTAAGAAAAAATGTAATAATTTACAAATATTTAAAGGCAATTTTAATATTTATCGTGAGTATTCTAAAGCCTTTTATAATATCTTAATTCAATATAGCGATAAAGTTGAACGCTTTAGTATAGATGAATGTTTTGTTGATATGACAGATGTGATGAAAGATAAGGATATTGTTAAAATTGCATATGAGATTAAAGATCGCATATATAAAGAACTAGGATTTACTGTAAATGTAGGAGTAGCCTCTAATAAGTTGCTCGCTAAAATGGCTTCTGATTTTGAAAAGCCAAACAAAGTACATACTTTATTTGACTCAGAAATTCAATCTAAAATGTGGCCTTTGAATATTGCAGATTTATACGGAATAGGAAAAATGACTATTCCAAAATTATTAAAGATGAATATTAAAACAATAGGTGATTTAGCACAAAGTGATAAAAAGTATATATTAAGAAAATTTGGTAAATATGGCAATATGATTTGGGATCATGCAAATGGCATAGATAATTCACCAGTTGAAGAAAGGAATCAACCACCTAAAAGTATAGGTAATCAAGAAACATTGCCAAAAGATTTATATACCAAGGAAGAAATTGAAAAAGTATTAGCTCAAATAGCAGAAGAAGTTACATTTAGATTGAGAAAATATAACTTACTTGGTACTGTAATAAGTGTAAATTTAAGAACAAATAAATTTGAAGATTATTCGCATCAAAAGAAATTATTGAATCCTACTTCAAATACAAAAGAAGTAATAATTGCAGCAAAAGAAGTTTTAAAAGAGATGGAGCTTAAAGGTCCAATTAGACAAGTGGGATTAAAATTAGATAAATTAACATCAAGCGAAGAATATCAAATTTCATTATTTGATGAAGATTCTAATAATACATCTCATAATAAATTAGACAAATTAGATAAAACGCTAGATGAATTAAAAGCAAAATATGGATATACTAAAATAACAAGAGGGAGTAGCTTAAAATAAAAAGAAGGAAAACTATTATAGCTTAAGTGATAAAATAAATGTAGACACAAAAAAAGTGTTTACATTTATTTTTTTATATAAGTATATCATTTTGATTACATTTCCGCTTTTCTGGTTATATATTTTAAATATTATTGATAAAGTTATAAGTAGAGGAAGATTTTTTAAAATAAAATACGAATGGTTAATTATTAGGAGAATGTATTTGAATAGGCAAAAGATTATTAAATGGATAATTATTATATTGATACTTTTGGGTTTTTTATTACCAATCTTTATAGATAATCAAACTATGGTTATGGCAATAAGAAAAAAAGTATTTAAAGCAACAATTGTAGCGAATGGTACTACAGGAACATGTAATTGGACATTAGATTCTGATGGCCTTTTATTAATTGAGCCTACAAATGGTGTGTCTGGTACCATGAATACAGCTAATAATTCAAGCTTTAATCAATATAGCAATCAGATTATTTCTGTTAAATTTAATGCAACAGTATATGCTCCTTCGGATTGTTCGGGGCTATTTTATCAATTTTTAAATATGACATCATTTGATAGTACTCACTTTGATACACAAAATGTTACTAATATGACCCAAATGTTTTATGGATGTAGTAGTTTGACCAATATAGATGTTTCTAGTTTTAACACACAAAATGTTACTCTTATGACATCAATGTTTGATTCTTGCATGAATTTGACTATTTTGAATTTAAGTAATTTTAACACACAAAATGTATCTGATATGTCATGGATGTTTAGTATGTGTAAAAAATTGACGAATCTAAATCTTTCAAATTTTAATACATCAAATGTAACTAATATGTCTGCTATGTTTAAATGGTGCGGTAGTTTAACAACTTTAAATCTTTCAAATTTTAATACATCAAATGTAACTAATATGTCTGCTATGTTTTGTAACTGCTATAATTTAACGAGTTTGAATCTAACAGGTTTTAACACTTCTAAAGTTACTAATATGTCACAAATGTTTATGGGATGTGGTTTAACTAGTTTGGATGTATCAGGTTTTGACACTTCCAAAGTTACTAATATGTCACATATGTTCTATGGATGTAGCAATTTAACGAGTTTAGATGTAACAAATTTCAATACCTATAATGTGCTTTTTATGTCAGCTATGTTTTCTAATTGTGAAAATCTATTAGGCATAGATGTATCAAACTTCAATACGACAAATGCTATAGATTTTTTGGATATGTTCTATAGGTGCAGTAGTATAAGAACTTTAGATTTGTCTAGTTTCGATACATCTAATGCTCAAGGTATGTCGTGTATGTTTGGATATTGTTATAATTTGGAAGAATTAAATATTTCTGGATTTACAATTAATACTTATACTAATATGAATCAAATTTTTATGGGCTGCGATAAATTAGAATCTCTTACTTTAGGTCAGAATTTTGCATTTCAACCTAATTGTGACTTGCCAACATATTCTACACCATGGGTTAAACAAGGAACTACATCGCCGACATATACTTCATCAGAGCTAATGTCATTATTTGATGGTAGTACAATGGCAGGAACTTATGTGAGGTATCAAGCAGTTACTATCTCTTTAAGAAGAAATGATCAGATCTGGTCTAATGCAGAAATACATGTTGCACTATATCAAGGTGGTGTTGAGAAATATTCATATGGCGATGGTATGGTTTCCTCAACAGATGGAACGATTACATGGAATGTTAAAACAGGAACATATGATGTATACGCAAGCATAGATACGGAACATATTTCCACATTAGTAGATACGGGGCAGGATATAGTAGTAAGTGAATAAAATATAAAGAAAAGAAGGAATAAATATGAAGTGATAAAATAAATGTAGACACAAAAAAAGTGTTTACATTTATTTTTTTTATATAATCAATAAAGTAGAAGATAATAATAATTATAGACCAAGTTATGCACTAAATTATAAAACCCCAGTTGAATATCGTATTCAACTAGGGCTTCCATAGCATTCTTTTTTAGTGTCTACTTTTTGTTGACAACTTCTGCCTTTATAGCTTTCCTTCTTTTATTTTCTTTTTTCATGCGCTAATGGGTTACTTTCAACAGCTGTACGAACTTGTTCATTATCTACGTGAGTATATATTTGAGTAGTAGCAATACTTTCATGCCCTAATAATTCTTGCAATGCTCTAATATCAACATTTCCATATTTATACATTAAAGTCGCAGCGGTATGTCTTAGTTTGTGAACAGAATATTTGTCAGGCTTTTCTATACCGGCTAGTTTTATTTCATTTTTTACGACATATTGAACGGTACGTTTGCTAATTCGTCTTTTTTGTTCACTTAAAAACAAAGCATCTCTTGAATCAAATTTTACAGCATCATGAGGTCTAACGGCTAAATAATCTTTGATTGCGGTAACACATGCTTCATTTAAATAAATAGTTCTTTCTTTATTACCTTTACCAATAACATTTAATTTGTTATTTTCAAAATCAATATCACTCATATTAATCCCAATTAATTCTGATAAACGCATTCCGCAATTAAGCAGAAGAGTAATCATACAAAAATCTCTAATGGAATTATCATGGTTTCCATGTGACTTGGGAGTTGGTTGACTTGTAGTATCTAATAATTGTTTACTTTCTTCTAAAGTTAAATATTTTGGAAGTCTTCTATCCAATTTTGGAGTTTCCAAATCCAATGCTGGATTATTAGGAATTTGTTTGGTTTTATTGCATAGATAATGAAAAAATGTTCGAATAGAAGATGTTTTTCTAGATAGGGTAGCAGGCTTAGAATTATAATTTTCTTTTAAATAGGCAAGAAAGCTATGTATATCTTGCAATGTTATTTTAGATATTTGATCTAATTGTAAATCTTTAATTTCAATTTCTTTTAAATTTTCTATACTATCTATTTTGGCAAGTCCAAATCTATATTTTATATATTTTAGAAAATGATTCAAATCATAATTATATTCTTTAACAGTATTTGGAGATTTATTTAAAATTGTTGATATATAGGCTAAAAAATCATTTAGATAGTATGGATTATTTTGATCATCAATCATTATTTTTTCCTTCTTAAACTTATTTATTAGAATGATTATATCATATAAAGTATTACATAAAACAAGTTATTTTTATTTAAATTATAGTTTATTTCAAAAGTGTATCTTTTTTATTATGATTATAATTCATGTAACAATATAAAAAATCTATATGGTAAAATTAATGTGCATAAGTGTATACTATATAAATACTTGAAGGGAGAATTGAAATATGGCATTTATGGGCAGAGGAGGAGCATCTTTTGGAGGAGCTGGAGGAGGAATTAATACCACTAGTAATGTAGGAGGCAGACCAACTAGAGCATATCGCCGAGGTAGTTTTATTAGGTTATACTATTTTATTCCGTTGGATAATACATATGTAATTTTTCAAATGATTGCTACGTTCTTAATTTTAATTGTAGGACTAGTAACGATACTTGCCACATATAAATCACCTGTAACAGATCCAATAGCTCAATTTAAAAAGACAATGTTATATTCATATATAATAATTAATATTTTTTTGATGTTTTTAATAGGTTTAGCAAATTATTATTCAAAAGATAAAATTTCACTTATAAGGAAGCTTATAGCAATCCTATTTATTTCATTATTTACATTTGTGGCTTTCTTATGCGTCAAATTAAATGCTAATTCAGTTTATACTAAAAGTAAATTTGAGCAAGTATATATGGAACAAAATAGTGAAGAAACTACTGATAGTAGGACAAAATTTGCCTTAAGTTTAGAGGGTATGAAGATGGAAACTAAAAAAGAATACTTTGTTGATGAATGTCTTAAAGCATATAAAGTATTTTCTTTTAGAATGTATACAATATTTGCAATTAATATACTAATTGTTGTTCTACTGTTCTATCAAATAATTAAAGTGTCACAAATCCAAGAAAAGCGAGAACAATTGGATAAAAATGATGCTATTTTGTTTGACGAAGAGCAAAACTGTAGATATTAGGAGATAGCAATGGAAAACGATGAAAAAGAATTTGTAAAAAAAATAAATGTTGATAAGGCAAAAAATAAAACTAAATATGCGATAGGATGTTTAATTATTAGCATATTGTCATATGTAATGCCATTTTTAGTTGGAGAATATGATTTTGGAATTGTATTTGAAATAGCAACCCTAGTATGTATATTTATTGCAAGAAATCATATGTCTATATATGATGAGGATGGTTCTAAAAAATATATTGTTATAGCTTTGTTATCAATAGGATGGTTATTAGTTTATGATATAGTTACTATAGTGCTAAGTGCCTATGATTTTATTGATTTATTGGATATGAGTGCCAGTTTAATTTTGCAAGAAATTTTTACATTATTTGGATTTTCATTTCTATTTGCTATCTATAAAGATTTAAGAAAGGCAGATAATCCAGAAAAATATAAAGAAAGTACAGATTGGTTCTATGAAAGCTTAGACAAGAATAATGATGAGGGAGAAAATAAAAATGTTTGAAGATAAAGGTATGATTAAGTTCATATATGCATTTTTAAGCTTTGTTGCAATATTTACTCCAGGTCCAATATTTCCAGTTGGTATTGCTATACTTTCAATATGCTTACTTGTATATAAAGTAAAAAGTGCAAAAGGAAGTCCTGAAGCATCATTAGCATTTGGATTTGAAATTGCACTAATAATATTTATTATAATTGTAGAGATTGGAATATTTGCTCTAAGAATTTCAGTAGAGAAAAAGTATGAATCTGGATTTATTGGTTCAGGTGATAGTAAGCAAGAATTGACGATTAATGATTTGCTAGATTTTGTAGTAGATGATTTTAAAGAGAATTATCCAGCTTTATTTGGTGAAAAAGCTAAAGTTAGGGTAATAAAAGATAGATTTAAAACATACTTAAAAAATGAATATGATATAGATGATATAACAGAAGAGGGCAATAATTTGATTTGTAATATTGATGAAGTAGAAGTTACATTTACTATTTCAGCAAGAAATATTACATATGCGGTTAAATGATAAAATGTTGTAGCTATTATAAAAAATATTTGACAAATTATTATTGTTGTTGTAAAATCTATATAATATTTTAAGGGAGCAAAAGGCCATGATTATTAATTTTGATATCAAATTAAATAATTGGTGGGCAGTATGGGAAAAAGAAAATACCCATACTATTTTGTGATGCTTTAAAATATTTCTATAAAATAAGAACCAAAGCACATGTATGGAGTATTTTTATATTGCCATATATGTGCTTTTTTGTATGCAAAAAAGGAGGTGGTGCATATGAGTGAAAGTGATTGGTGTGATTGGCAAAATAATAAATATTTAAAAAGAAAAGGAGATTGTTATGGAAAATTTAGACTTTGGTGGACAATATGTACCACAAGAATTAAAAATTAAATTAAATGAAATTAAGAAAGAATTTGAATTAGCTACAAAGGATGAGGAATTTATAAAGGAGTATAAATACTATTTAAAAGAATATGTTGGAAGACCATCACCATTATATTATGCCAAAAGTTTAAGTGATTATATTGGCGGAGCTAAAATCTATTTAAAACGTGAAGATTTAAATCATACAGGTGCTCATAAAATTAATAATGCAATTGGGCAAGCATTGCTTGCTAAGAGGATGAAGAAGACTCATATAATAGCTGAGACCGGAGCTGGTCAACATGGAGTCGCAACAGCAACAGTATGTGCATTGTTTAACATCAAATGCACAATATTTATGGGAAGCGAAGATGTAAAAAGACAAAGAATGAATGTAAATAGAATGAAATTATTAGGAGCAGAAGTAGTTGAAGTAACTGAAGGTAAAGGAACACTAAAAGAAGCAGTTGATGTTGCTTTTGAATATTTATTAAAACATCAAGATGCATTTTACTTAATTGGATCTGCTGTTGGTCCAGAACCATATCCAGAAATGGTTAAATTTTTCCAAAAAATAATTGGAGAAGAGGCAAAAGAGCAAATATTAGAACAAGAGAATAAATTACCTAAAGCAATTATTGCTTGTATCGGTGGCGGTAGCAATAGTATAGGATTGTTTAATGAATTTATTCCGGAAAAAGAGGTTGAAATATATGGTGTTGAAGGGGCTGGAAAAGGATTGGAATCAGGTCAACATGCTTGTGCTATTTATAATAACAAAGTTGGTGTTTTGCATGGAATGAAAACATATATAATGCAAGATGATTCTGGTGAAATAAAAGATGCATATTCAATTTCAGCAGGATTGGATTATCCAGGAATTGGCCCAGAACATGCATATTTATATAAAACAGGAAGAGTAAATTATGACAGTATAACAGATGAAGAGGCTGTAGATGCTTTTCTACAATTATGCAAATTAGAAGGAATAATTCCAGCGTTAGAAAGTAGTCATGCAATAGCATATGCAATGAAAATTGCAAAGAACTATAACAAAGATGATTCAATAATAGTTAATCTATCTGGTAGAGGAGATAAAGACTTAGATATCATTGATAAGAGGTTAAAAATTAAATAATATTGCAAATATATATTATTTCTTTTACGTTTTATTAACTTATATTGATTATAATTCAATATAGGATAAAATCTATGTAAATAATGTAAGAGGAGAAATGTTAAATGAAGTTTGATGGTTCATATGGGACAATCAATGTTGATGGTATCACAGTTAACATTGATAATGCCAAAGTATCTGATTTAAAAAAATATTTGGAAAAGTTAGAAAAAAATAGAGAAGATTTAATAAATGAGCAAAATGATTATTTAGGTAAAATAATTGATATAAAAGGAGATAAATAATGGATCCAAAATTAGTTATTGCTGGTATTCTAAAGACTGTAGGTAAATATACTTTAAAAGGCGCTGCTTTAGGAGTTGAATTGGTTGGTAGAGGTGTTGTCAATGGTGCAAATGCTTTAGTTTCAAATCATACGGTACAAAAGATAGCAACTGGCGCAGGATTAATTGCTGCTGCTGTTTTTATTCCTCATGTGGGAGCTGTTGTTGCATATGGACTGGTAGGCAAACTTCTTTATGATAGATTTTTTCAACGTAGTGAGTTTAAGAGAGATCATACACACACGCTAGATTCAATTAATGATATTTTAGAGTTCTCTAATGGACCAATGGAGGCTGCTTGTAATGTTGCAAGCCGAGGTTTGGAAGCTGCAGACCGTAGAATTGTTCAAATGGGTAGAACAACACAACAAAGTATAGATAATTTATTTAGATAATAGGAGTTGTTATGAGTGATAGAGATATATTATATGATAGATTAAATAAGAATATTCGTTCATTACATGGATTAAATAAAGATATGGCCATGGTAGAATTAGCGATTCATCAAAAGAGCATGGAGGCTCTTAAAGAAAACAAAATTGAGGAATTAAACAATTATTTAAATAATCATATTAAGATGTTTAAACAAAATAAGGATAAATTCGATAAAGAGATATCTGCAATTAATGATAAGTATCAATTAGAAATTGATAAATTTTTGACGGCATATGAAGATTTTTATGTTCAAGTATTTAAATTAATGAGTGATGCAGGCAACGAACAAAACTATACAATTGCAAATTTATTGAAGACTAAAAATAGTTTATTAGATGGCGATAATAGTGTTCAAGATGAGGAAAGATTAAATCAGGAACTTTTAGCTGATGCTGAGAAAAAATTAAACTATTCAGTAATTATTGACGAATGTAGAGCTAGATTAAAATGGTGTAGTGAAAAAGCTCAAAATGATTTTGAACAATTATTTAAAATCTCGGATTTAAGTCTTGAAGAATATGGCAAATCTATAGTATCAAAAATTAGAAGTATATTTGGTAATATATTCTTCGGAAAGAATAATTGTAAGAAGTTTTTTTATGA
>JAEEGI010013807.1_pt1 | contig 17092 bp, 9 predicted proteins | sample 8958751 | NCBI WGS metagenome assembly JAEEGI01 (sample SAMN16246545, study PRJNA631951) | gut metagenome | biome: gut microbiome; feature: rumen; material: KS-attached | host: Bos | place: Iran: Karaj | collected 2018-10
CCCTGCCGCGGCCCAGGCAGCCCCCGCTGCCGCAGCGCCGGTCTACCCGGCCCCTGCCGCCTATCCCCGGCCTGCCGCCCAGGCGGCCCCCGTGGCCGAGGATCCGGACAAGCCGGACAGGAAGAGCAAATATGCCCCCATGACCTCCCTGGGCATGGCCGTGGAGCTGTTCCTCATGAGCATCCCCGTGGTGGGCTTCGTCCTCATGATCCTGTGGAGCTGCGGCGTCTGCCGCAAGATCGCCCGGCGCAACCTGGCGCGGGCCTATCTTATCCTGCTGATCGTGGGCCTGGTGCTGGCCGTGGTCCTGGCGATCCTGGGCAGGTTCGTCTTCAAGGACCAGATCACCCAGCTCGTGGAGCAGGCGCTCCCCGGCTACACCATCCAGTGGAACTGACGTCCTTATTCGCCGGAACGGCGGGTATCCGCACAGGCGCGAATACCCGCAGGTTCCGTTGAAACGTCCTTCTCGGAATCGAAGCTTTGCTTCGATTCCTTTAGGGAGCCGCGGGGACTGTGGTATTGAATGACGAATCCGCCGATTCCTTTCGGGATCGGCGGATTCTTGTTGCAATCCAAAGCCCGGAGAGTTACAATTATTTATTATATAAAACTCGCAGGAAAGGAATCCGTTTCGTATGGAAATCAGCCAAATCGCCTCCCTTGCCGGGAAGATCAAAGCCAACGTGGAAAAGGTCATCGTCAGCAGCGGCGACCATCTGGACCTTCTGCTCACCGCCCTCATCGCCGGGGGCCACGTGCTGCTGGACGACGTGCCCGGCACGGGCAAGACCGTCACCGCCAAGGCCCTGGCTAAAAGCCTGGGCGTGGATATGAAGCGTATCCAGTTCACACCGGACCTTCTGCCCGGCGACGTGACGGGCATGAGCGTCTTCAACCAGAAGGAGAACAGCTTCGAATTCCGGGAGGGCCCCGCCTTCACCAATGTGCTTCTGGCCGACGAGATCAACCGGGCCACCCCCCGGACCCAGAGCGCCCTGCTGGAATGCATGGAGGAAAAGCAGATCACCGCCGACGGGGTGACCAAGGCCCTGGACAAGCCCTTCTTCGTCATCGCCACCCAGAACCCGGTGGAGACCGGGGGCACCTTCCCCCTGCCGGAGGCCCAGCTGGACCGCTTCCTCATGCGCCTGCGCCCCGGCTATCCCGGCTCTGAGGGTGAAAAGCGCATCCTGGACCGCTTTATCAACAACGACCCCCTGGCGGAACTGGAGAGCGTCGCGAGCCGGGAGGAGCTGATCGCCGCCCAGGAGAGCATCAGCCGCGTCCAGGTGTCCGACCCGGTGCGCCACTATATCGTCGCTCTGACGGAGGCCACCAGGACCCCCGCGGACGTGAGCCTGGGGGTGAGCCCCCGCGGCATGCTGTGGATGCTCCGGGCCGCCCAGGCCTGGGCCGCCGTCCACGGCCGGGACTATGTGCTGCCCGACGACGTGAAGACCCTGGCGGTGCCCGTCTTCGCCCACCGGCTGGTGACCCGCTCCGGCTACGGGGCCGCGGAGCGCAGCGAGGAGATCATTCGGGACCTCACCAGGGCCGTGGCGGTGCCTTCGGAGGACCCCCAGGCGGAAAAACTGCTGGAGAGCTGACATGACCCCGATCTGGATCATGGTCATCGTCGCCGTCCTGGCGATTTTGCAGACCATCTACTACAACCACTATGGCCTCCGGAAGGTGAGCTATACCCGGCGCTTCAGCCGGGAGCGGGCTTTCGAGGGGGAGCAGGTGGAGCTGGTGGAGGTCCTGAGTAACGACAAGCTGCTGCCCGTACCCTGGGTGCGGGTGGAGTCCCGCATCTCCGGCGATCTGCAATTCCGCCGTCAGGAGAACATGGGCCTCAGCATGGACCGCTTCCACAAGAGCCTGTTCTACCTCAGCCCCTTCAGCCGCATCACCCGGCGGCATGAGATCACCTGCCGCCATCGGGGCTACTACGACTGTTCCCTGGCCTCCATCGTGGCCGGAGACCTCTTCGGCGTGGCCCACGACCGGGCGGACGTGACGGGGGACGCCCGCATCTTCGTCTACCCGGCCATCCTGAAGCCCGACGAAATGCCGGACACCGCCCTGAAATGGCAGGGCGACGTGACCGTGCGGCGCTGGATCCTGCCGGACCCCATCCTGGTCACCGGCATCCGGGCCTACCGCAGCGGCGACCCCCAGAAGGACGTGCACTGGCGCGCCACCGCCCGCACCGGGAGCCTGCAGGTCAAGCAGCGGGACTACACCGTGTCCCCCCGCGCCCTGTTGGTGCTCAACTGCCAGATCTCCGACCGGCAGATGGGCACGGCCCTGGAGCCGAAGGACGCGGAGTATGTGGAGGGCGGCGTGCGCATCTGCGCCTCCCTGGCCTCCTGGTGCATCCGCAGCGGCGTGGACGTGGGCTTCCTCACAAATGGGGAGAGCGCCCTGCCGGAGATCGAGCTGAATATCCCGCCCCGCTGCTCCGACGCCCAGCTGGAGCGCATCCTGGAAGCCCTGGCGGTGCTGAAGATCAGGATGACCCTGGACCTCCATGTGCTGCTGGACCGGCAGATGGAGAGCATGAGCGATATGGACATCCTCATCGTCTCCGCCTATTGGAGCGATATGCTGGAGGAGCGGGCCCGGAAGCTTCGTCAGCTGGGCAACAGCGTGACCTGGCTGAAGATCGGAGGCGGCGCATGAAAGGGGAAAAAATCGCCGTCCGCGTGATGAACCTGCTGCTATCGGCCTTCTTCGCCTTCGGCATCCTGGTGTTCCTGGAGCAGTTCAGCCGCACCGGCTGGGCCTGGTACAGCCGCAGCCTCCGCTGCTGGCCGATCCTCCTCTGCTTCTTTGTAGGTATGGTGGGGCGGCTTACGCCCAAGTGGAAATATCCCCTGCTGGGGGCCTCCGTCCTGGTGGCCCTGGGGATCATGGTCCCCTTCTGGCCCGCCTTCGGTGGTCTGGATATCGCCTACCTGGTCTGCGCCGCCGTCATGGGCGGAGTGCTCTATATCCTGGGCCTGCGCAGCGAGGAACCCTTCCCCGCCAAGGTGGCGGTGGCCTCCCTGCTGGTGTACCTGGCCTCCTGCCTCTATTTCTTCCTGGGCGAATATGAGATCCGGGATTTCCAGCCCCTGTGCTGGTGCGGCCTGGCCGCCTTCTGCCTGAGCCTCTACAGCTTCAACGGCGCCAGCCTCTACACCGGCGTCCACAACGCCAAGGGCGGCGAGAGCATGGCCATCCCCTCCGGCATCCGGGGGCGGAACCTGGTGCTGCTGACCGTGTTCCTCATCGCCGCCGTGCTCGTGGGCAGCCTGGGCTTCCTGCACCGTTTCCTCTCCGGCGCCGGGGCGTGGGTGGTGTCCGTTTTCGCGGGCTTCATCCGCTTCATGGCGGGCCTGGGGGGCGGCAGCGGCATGATGAGCCCCACCTCCTCCACCCCCGAACCGGAGGAGACGGAGGGTCCCGGCCTCGCGGGCATCGTGGAGGACGGGGACCCCACCATCGCCATCTTCTATGCCATTCTCCTGGGCGTATGCGCCGTCCTCTTCTTCCTGCTGGCCTACGGATTCATCAAGGAGGGGAAGAACGGCGGCGCCGGCCACCGTTTTGCCGACTGGGTCCGGGGCCTGTTCCGCACCAAGGAGATCCTGGAATACGAGGACGATGTGGAGCGCACCGCCGACCTGCGGGATGTGCTGGCCGAGAGCGGCAAGAAGGCCCGAAAATGGCTCAAAAAGCTGCGGGAAAAGCCGGAAAAGTTCGAGGATATGCCCGACGACCGCTACCGCCTCCGCTTCGCCTACAAGGCCCTGCTGAAATCGGGCCGGGTGGCGGGCTGGATCCCCTCCGCAACGGCGAAGGAGGTGGGGGACAAGATGCAGACCCAGGCCCTGAAGGACATGACGGAGGCCTACTGCGCCGCCCGCTACGACCTGGAAAGGGACGTGACGCCGGAGCAGGCCGAGACTGCCCGCGCGGCCATGCAGGTTTTGTCCCGGCGGGGCAGATAAAGACAAGCAAGAGACTGCTTAAAGCGGAGGATTTCCCCGGAAATCCTCCGCTTGCTCTTTTTAACGCGGTGAATTTGTGATAAAATACTGGAATCAGGAAATATAAGCGTCGAAGGGGGGCGGGGATATGCTGAAGCTGGTGCTGGGCGAGGCGGGAAGCGGGAAGACCGGACGCCTCTGCGAGGAGATCAAAGCGCGGATGGACAGCGTGAAGAACATGGTGCTGCTGACGCCGGAACAGCAATCCCACCGGGCGGAACGGCGCCTGGCCGCCGTCTGCGGCCCCCGGCTGAGCCTCTGCGGGGAAGTCCTGAGCTTCACGAGGATGTACAACCGGGCCGCCGTGGAGCTGGGCGGCCTGGCGGACCCCCTGCCGGACAAGGGCGGGCGGCTGCTGCTCATGGCCCTGGCTCTGGAGGATGTGGGGCCGGGCCTGCGCCCCTTCGGGGATCGGAGCCGCCGGGCGGATTTCCTGCGCCGCCTCATGGCCACGGCGGAGGAGCTGCAGAGCGCCATGACCACCCCCGACGACCTGCGCGCCGCCGCGGAAAAGGCCTCCGGCACCATCCGGGAGAAGCTGGCGGATATGGCCATGGTGATGGAAGCCTGGGAGGCCGTGCAGACCCGCCAGCTGGGGGATTGCCGGGACGCCGCCGCCCGCCTGGCCGACGGGATCGCCGACTGCACCGTGGGCTCCGGCGGCGTATGGGTCGACGGGTTCACCGACTTCACCGCCAGGGAGCTGGCGGTGCTGGAGGGCATCCTCCGCCGGGGCACGGACCTGACCGTGGCCCTGACCCTGGGGGAGGGGGAGGAGGAGCGCTTCGCCGTGACGGAGGGCACCTTCCGCCGCCTGGCGGATATGGCCCGCCGCATGGGAACGGAGCTCAGGGTGGAGCGCCTGTCCCCACCGGAGCCCGATGCCATCCGCTATCTGGCGGAAAACCTGGACCGGTACGATGCGCCGCCCTTCCCAATAAAGGACGGCAGCGTGGAAGTATGCCGCATGGATTCATTTCCCGGGGAATGCCGCTGGGCCGCCGCCCGCGTCCGGGAGCTGATGATGGCCGACGACAGCCTGCGCTATTCGGACATCGCCGTGGCCGTCCCCGGCTTTGAAGAGCGGAAGAGCGTCCTGGCCGCCGTGTTCCGGGCCTATGAGCTGCCCGTCTATGTGGAGGAGGCGGAGCCCTTCGCCCCCAGCAGCCTGGCCCTCTATGTGCTGGAAACCCTGCGCACCGTCACCGAGGGCTGGCGGGGGGGAAACCTGCTGCGCTGCCTGCGCACCGGCTTCGGTCCCCTGGACAGCGAAGAGACAGACGAGTTGGAGAATTATTGCCTCACCTGGAACCTGCGGGGAGAGAGCGTCTGGCGGCAGGAGGAAGCATGGGACCTGAGCCCGGAGGGCTACGGGGACGCTTCCCCCACCGACGGGGAGACCCTGGCGCGGCTGGACGGGCTGCGCCGCCGGGTGGCCGCCCCCTTCGGCAGGCTGGCCGACGCCCTGCGGGAGCGCAGAAGCGCAGCGGAAGCGCTGCTGGCCCTCTCCGATTTCCTGGCGGAGACCGGCGCCGGGGAGAAGGCCCGCCGCCGGGCCGAAGCCCTGGAGGCCGGGGGCGACGCCGCCTCCGCCGCTGCCTGCGTGCGCCTCTGGAGTGCCCTCACGGAGTGCCTGGAGGAAATGAACGCCCTGGTAGGGGGCGTGCTCTTCTCCGGGGAGGAATTCACCCGGCTGCTGGAGCTGCTTTTCCGGGAAAAGCAGGTGGGCTCCATCCCCGCCGCTTTGGACTGCGTGAGCCTGGGCAGCCCCCAGCGCCTGCGCTTCCGGCGGCCCAGGGTGCTGCTGATCCTGGGGGCGGACGACGAACACCTGCCCGGCCAGACACCCTCTCCCGGCCTCTTTTCCCCGGAGGAGAAGCGGCGTCTTTCCGGCCTGGGCATCCGCCTGGACCGGGAGGAGGAAGCGGAGCTGACCCGGCCCCTGCTGGAGACCTATCTGCTGGCCGCCTCCCCCAAGGAAAAGCTGCTGGTGAGCTATTCCGGCGGCGAGGGCGTCCGGCCCAGCATCCTTGTTGAGCGGGCCCTGAGCCTGCTGAATGCGGAGCCCCTGACGGAAGAAAGCCTGGCGGGGCGGCATCTGGCCGCCGCGCCTCTGCCCGCCCTGCCTCTGGCTATGGGGACGGGTCCCTGGGCGGAGGCGGCCCGCGCCTGCCTGCCCCAGGAAAAGCTCATGGAGCTGCGGGATGCTGCCCGGCAGGCCCACGTCCCCCTGGACGGCGCCACGGTGCGCAGGCTCTACGGCAGCACCCTACGCCTGACCCCCTCCCGGGCGGAACGCTATTACCAGTGCTCCTATCGCTATTTTCTGGAATACGGCCTGCGGCTGAAGGAGAGGAAGCTCGCGGAATTCGCCGCGCCCCAGCGGGGCAGCTTTTTCCACTATCTGCTGGAAAATGTCTGCCGGGAGGTGCGCTCCGGGGGCGGCTTTGCCGCCGTCACCGGGGAGACCCTCCGCGCCCTCACGCGGAAATACGCCGAGGCCTACGTGGCCGAGAGCTTCAGGCCCGCCCAGCTGCGGGACAAGCGCTTCCTCTATCTCTTCCGCCGCCTCTGCGACACGGCGGAGAACATCGTCCTGGAGATGGCGGAGCAGCTGGCGGCGGGGGACTTCCTGCCCCTGGATTTCGAGCTGGACATCTCCGACCGGGGCGGGGAACTGCCGCCCCTGGACCTGGGGGGCGTCCTGGTGGAGGGCAAAGTGGACCGGGTGGACGGCTGGGTCGACGGGGATCAGCTCTATCTCTGCGTGGCGGACTACAAGTCCGGGCCCAAGGAATTCCACCTCTCCGACGTGTGTGAGGGCCAGACCATCCAGATGCTCATCTACCTTTTCCTCCTGAAGGCGGAAGGAGAGCAGCGCTACGGCAAGCGCATCGTGCCCGGCGGGGTGCTCTATCTCCCCGCCAGGGACAAGGTGGTGCCCCTCCCGCGCAGCAGCACGGAGGAGGAGATCCGCAAGGCCAGGGCCGCCGAGCTGAAGGTCAGCGGCCTGATGCTGGACGACCTGAGCATGCTCCGGGCGCGGGACCGGCATGAGCCGCCCCGCTACCTGCCCGTGAGCTTCAAGGACGGCGTCCCGGTGAAGGGCGTGGCGGACCGCAGGCGCATGGAGGAGCTGGATTCCTTCGTGCGGGGGCTGCTGCTGCGCATGGGGGAGGAGCTGCGCGCCGGGAAGGCGGAGGCCAGCCCTCTGGCCCACACCCCCGCCGAGGATCCCTGCCGTTACTGCGAGTATGGCCGGGTCTGCGGCTTCGACGCCAAGCGCCAGGAAAAGCGGCTCATCCGGAGGATCACGGACGCCGAGTTCTGGCAGCTGGCGCAGAGGGAGGCGGAGCATGGCTGAATTCCGTCTGACGGAAGCCCAGGCCGGGGCCGTGGGCCACCGGGGCAGCGCCCTGCTCATCTCCGCCGGGGCCGGCAGCGGCAAGACGCGGGTGCTGGTGGAGCGCCTGCTCGCGCGCATCGCCGAGGGCGGGGACCTGGACCGCTTCCTCATCATCACCTATACCCGTGCCGCCGCGGCGGAGCTGCGGGGGCGGATCCTCTCCGCCCTGCGCCAGAGGCTGCGGGGCGGCGCAAACCCCCATCTCCGGCGGCAGCTCCTGCTCCTGCCCCAGGCCAGGATCGGCACCATCCATTCCTTCTGCTCTGCCGTCCTGCGGGAAAACGCCCAGCTGCTGGATATCCGCCCGGATTTCCGCCTCCTGGAGGGGGCGGAGGAGCGAGTCCTTCGGAAGGAAACGCTGCAGGATGTGCTGGCCGGGCGCTATGAGGACATGACCTCCGGCTTTCAGGCCCTGGTGGACGCCCTCACCGGCGGGGAGAGCGACCGGGCCTTAGTGGATGTGGTGCTGGATACCTACGACGCCGTGCAGAGCCACCCGGACCCCGGCGCCTGGCTTCAGGGGCAGATGGAGGCCACCGTCTCCTTTGCCGACGCGGGGGAGACCCCCTGGGGAAAAGCCCTGCTGGACCGGGCGAAGCGCCTCACCGCCTTCTGGCGCGGGCAGATGGAGGAAGCCCTGGAGAGCCTGCGCGCCGAGCCCAAGGCGGAGGCGGGCTACGGCCCCTCCCTGCGCTCCACCCTGGACGACCTGGAGAACTTCGCCCTGGCCCTGGAGAAGGGCTGGGATGAAGCCGCCGCCTGCGAGGATATCCGCTTTGCCCCCCTGCGGGGCTACAAAGGCATCGGGGACAACCCCGTGGCCGCCAGGGCCAAGGCCCGGCGGGATGCCTGCCGCGCCGCCATGGAGAAGCTGGAGGGTTTTTTCGAGGAGGACAGCGCCGCCCACGCCGAGGATATGGCGGCGGTGAGCCCCGTGACGGGGGAGCTCCTGGCCCTGGTGCGGGATTTCTCGGATGCCTACACCGCCGAAAAGCGGCGGCGGGGCGCGCTGGATTTCTCCGACCTGGAGCATTTGGCCCTGAAGCTGCTGACGGAGGAGGATCGTAGGACTCCCTCCGCCCTGGGAAGGGAGCTGAGCCGCCGCTTCGACGAGATCCTGGTGGACGAATACCAGGACTGCAACCGGGTGCAGGACCGCATCTTCTTCGCCGTCAGCGACGGAGGGCAGAACGTCACCATGGTGGGGGACGTGAAGCAGTCCATCTACCGCTTCCGCCTGGCGGACCCCGGCCTTTTCCTGCGAAAATACGACAGCTATGCCGACGATCCGGCCCCCGGCAGGGGCAAGCGTATCCTGCTGCCGGAGAATTTTCGCTCCGACGGGGGCATCCTTAGGCCGATAAACCAATTCTTCTCCGCCGTCATGTCCCAGGAGCTGGGGGAGCTGGATTACGGGGAAAGGGAGGCCCTGCGGCCCGGCCCCGATGCTGGGGATTCGGAGGAAGCCTTCCGCCTCTTCGTCACCGAGCCGGGAGAGAAGGAGCTGCCCGAAGAAGAGGCCGTGGCGGGCTACGTCGCCTGGCTGCTGCGCAGCGGCATGACCGTGCCGGACCCGGTGGGGGAACGCCCCCTGCAGCCGGGGGATATCGCCATCCTCCTGCGCTCCGCCAAGGGGCGGGACGGCGCCTATGCCGAGGCCCTGAAGCGCCGGGAGATCCCCGCCGTCTGCCTGAAATCCACCGACGACCTGGAGGCGAGGCCGGAGGTGGGCTGGGCCCTGAGCCTCCTGCAGATCATCGACAACCCCCGGCAGGACATCCCTCTGCTGACGGCCCTGCGCAGCCCCGTTTTTCGCTTCGACGAGGACCGCCTGGCGCAGATCCGCTGCTTCCGCCGGCGGGGCCCCTATTACGACGCGCTGAAGGCCGCCGCCGAAACGGAAGCGGACTGCCGCGCCATGCTGGATACCCTGGGGCGCTGGCGGGCCAGGAGCGTGCTTGTCCCGGCGGAAGAGCTTCTCAGCGAGCTCTGCGCGGAAACCGGCCTGCGGGCCCTGGCGGAGGCCAGGGAGAGAGGCAGCGCTGCCAATCTGGACAGCCTGATCGCCGCCGCCCATGACTACGCCCAGGGCGGGCGGGCGGACCTTTACAGCTTCATCGCCTGCCTGCGGGAGGCCAGGGACCCGAAGAAGGCCTCCGTGACCGCCGTGCCCGGCGGGGGAGAGGGCGTCACCGTCACCACCATCCACGGCTCCAAGGGCCTGGAATACCCGGTGGTGATCCTGGCGGACCTGATGCGCCGCTTCAACCTGCGGGACGTCACCAGGCCCCTGCTGGTCCACCCCGACCTGGGGGTGGGCGTCCGGCGGACGGACAGGGCGCGGGGCATCACCTATACCACCCTGCCGCGCCTGGCCATCGCGGAGCAGCTCCGCGCCGAGAGCCTCAGCGAAGAACTGCGGGTCCTCTATGTGGCCATGACCCGCGCCCGGCAGCACCTGGCCCTCTTCTGCCGGGTGAAGGACCTGGGGAAGGCCAGGGATTCCTACGATACCGGAACGGGCCTGCCCCTGCCGCCGGAGGAACTGGAAAAAGCCTCCTGCCCCGGCGCCTGGGTGCTCGCCGCCTCCCTGGCCCTGGGCGGGCAGGGCCCTTGGGCCTGGCGGGAGCCTCCCTGTGGGGAGAGCTTGGCCCCGGCGCCGGAGGAGGAAGCCTCCGGCGAGAGCGTGGACCCCGCCCTTCTTCGGCAGCGGCTGGAATGGCGGTATGGACGCAGCGCGGACACCCGCCTGCCCAGCAAGCTCACCGCCACCTCCCTGCGCTCTTCCTTTGCCGCCGTGGAGGCAGCGGAAGGGGCTTCCCAGCTGCGGCGCCGCCGCTACGGGGCGGAGGATTTCCCGCTTCCGGCGCTGGGGGAGCGGAAGGAGCTGGACCCGGCGGAGAAGGGCAGCGCCGTGCACCTGGCCCTGCAGTATGCGGACCTGGACCGCTGCGCCACCTCCGAGGGGGCGGCGCAGGCCCTTAAGGAGCTGGAGAAAAAGCGGCTGCTGACGAAGGAACAGTGCGCGGCGGTGGACCCGGAAAAGCTCCGCGCCTTCTGCTTAAGCGAGGCCATGGCGGCCCTGAAGAAGGGAAAACTGCACCGGGAATTCAAATTCTCCCTGCTGGCCCCGGTCAAGGAATTCCTGGGGGAAGGGACGGGGGAGACCCTCCTCCAGGGCGTGGTGGACCTTTGGAGCGAGCTGCCGGAGGGCATCCTGCTGCTGGATTACAAGACCGACCGGGTGACGCCGGAGACCCAGGCGGACCGGGCGAAGGAATATGAGCCCCAGCTCAGGGCCTATGCCTGGGCCCTGGAGCGCATCACGGGGAAAAAGGTGCTGCGCCGGATGATCTGGTTTTTCGCCACCGGGCAGATGACAGAGGTATGAAAGGACAAGCCATGAACAGAGTATGTTTGCTGGACGGGGCCATGGGCACGGAGCTCATGAAGCGGGGCGTCACTACCCCGCGTTTCCCGGAACAGGTGAATCTGACAGACCCGGCGGCGGTGCAGGCCATCCACCGGGACTATATCCGGGCGGGCAGCCGCATCGTCTATGCCTGCACCTTCGGGGCCAATCCCCTGAAGGCCAGGGGGGAGGCGGTGGCCCCCGTGATCGGCGCTGCTCTGGCCAATGCCCGCAGCGCCGCGGGGGAGGAAGCGAAGGTGGCCCTGGACGTGGGCCCCCTGGGGCAGCTGCTGGAGCCCTACGGCGACGTGTCAGAGGAGGAGGCGAAGGACGCCTTCCGGGAGGTGTTCGCTTCCGGGGAAGCCGCGGACCTCGTCGTGCTGGAGACCTTTTTTGACCTGACGGAGCTGCTCCTCGCCCTGGAAACGGCCAGGGAAGTCCTGCCGGGCAAGCCGGTCTTTGCCACCATGACCTTCCAGCGCAGCGGACGCACCCTCACGGGGGTCACCGTGGAGGAAATGGCCCATGCCCTGGAGGAAGCGGGGGCGAACGCGGTGGGGCTGAACTGCTCTCTGGGCCCCGTGGAGGCCCTGCCCCTGGCGGAGGCCCTGCGGAAGGCCACGGAAAAGCCCATCATCGTCAAGCCCAATGCGGGCATGCCGGATCCGGCCACCGGGGCCTATCCTATGGACGCCGCCGCCTTTGCCGCGGCCATGGCCCCCATCCTCCGGCTGGGGGTACAGTATGCCGGGGGCTGCTGCGGCACGGACCCGGACTATATCCGTCATTTAGCGAGGTTAGAGGAATGAACCTGAGTGCGGTCATCTTTATGCTGCTCACCTTCCTGGGCGCTGTGCTCCTGTCGGTGCGGATGTTCGACACGAATCCGGAACGGCTGGAGCCGGAGCGGGACGCCGACGGGCTGGAAAAGCCCCTCATGCGCTTCCATAAGCCGGGCCGGCTCACAAAGACCGATCTGATCCCCATCCTGGCCATCACCCTGGTCTCCGCCCTGCTGGCCTTCCTCAACCTGGGGGATACGAAGGGCGTCACCTCCTGGCATACCTTCCAAAGGTCGGGGGAGAAGGTGGAGCTGATCCTGCCGGAGGAACGGGAGCTGGGGAAAATCGGCTATTATTCCGGGGCCACCGTGGGCAGCTACAAGCTGGCCTGGTCCGCCGACGGGGAGAGCTGGACTGAAGAGACCCTGGAGCAGACCTACGTCGACGTGCTGAAGTGGCATTATTTCCAGCCGGAGGAGCCCTTCGGCAAGGTGCGGAGGATCCGCATCACCGCCCTGCGGGGGGACCTCGCCCTGGGGGAGGTGGCCCTTTGGGACGATAGGGGAAACCGGCTCAGCTATCTCTGCGAGACCCTCGGCGTCTGCGACGAGCAGGAGAACGTACCGGAGGAGGAGAGCTGGCGCAACAGCAGCTATTTTGATGAAATTTACCATGCCCGCACCGCCTGGGAGCACCTGGCGGACCACTCGGTCTATGAGATCACCCACCCGCCCCTGGGGAAGGAGATCATCGGCCTGGGCGTGCGCATCTTCGGCATGACCCCCTTCGGCTGGCGCTTTTCCGGCGCCCTCTTCGGGGTGCTGATGCTGCCGCTGCTCTATATCCTGCTGAAGCTGATGCTGGGCAGCACCGCGGCGGCCGCCTGCACCACCGCCGTCTTCGCCCTGGATTTCATGCACTTTGCCCAGACCCGCATCTGCACCATCGACACCTACAGCGTGTTCTTCACGCTGCTCATGTATTTCTTCTTCTATCTCTATTACACCCAACCCTGGGACACGCCTCTGCGGCGCACCCTGCCGCCCCTCATGCTCAGCGGGGCGGCCTTCGCCCTGGGGGTGGCGAGCAAGTGGACCTGCGTGTTCGCCGGGGGCGGCCTGGCGGTGCTCTGGGCCCTGCGGCAGGGTCAGCGGCTCCGCCGCCGGGGCTTCCGGCAGGAGCTCACAGGCTATTTCCTGCCCACCGTGGCCTGGAGCTGCGTCTTCTTCCTGCTTTTCCCCGTCCTGGCCTATTATCTCGCCTATGCCCCCTATGCCAGGGCCGATGGGGTGAGCATGCGCAGCGTGGAATACCTGAAGCTGATCCTTGGGAACATCAAGTATATGTATAATTACCACGCGGGCCTGGAGGCCACCCACCCCTATGAATCCACCTGGTGGATGTGGATGCTGGACCTGCGCCCCATCCTCTATTATCTCCACTATTTTGACGACGCCTATGCGGTGAAATCCGTCATCGGGGCCTGCGGCAATCCCCTTTTCTGGTGGACCGGCCTGGGGGCCATGGCAGCCATGGTCGCCAAGGGGATCCGGGGGGACCGGATGGCCTGGTTCATCCTGGCGGGCTATCTCAGCTGCCTCCTGCCCTGGGTCACGGTGGAGCGCTGCGCCTTCATCTACCATTATTTCCCCGCCACTGTTTTCCTGGCCCTTGCCCTGGGCCGCTGCCTGCGGGACTGCCAGCGCCGGAGCCTCACCCGGCGGGACTACACCGGCCCCATCCTGGCCTCCGGCTGCGGGATACTCTTCGCCCTCTATTACCCCGCCCTCAGCGGCCTGACCTACACCACCGCCTACGGGAACGCCGTCCTCCGCTGGTTTTTAGGCTACTGGCCCTTCTAATTTGCAGGAGAGATCGGGGACCCAGGCACGCATCTTGCTTGCCGGATCCCCGCCAGGCCGCCCAAAAATCCTCGGCAATACACGTCAAATCGCAATCGCTTCGCTGGATTGCGATTTGAGAAGGGTTTGCGCTGCGCTGCCCGCGCGTCCTTATTCGCTGGAATAGCGGGTATCCGCGCTCACGCGAATACCCGCAAGATTCCGGCGAAACGTCCTTTTCAAAAATGGAAGCGGCGCTTCCATTTTTGAGAGGAGGAGCAGCGGAATGAATGAGCTTTAGCCCTTTGGGCTGAAGCGAACGATATGAAGCTTGCAACGACGAAGTCCGCTCCGCGAGAGGTATTTTTCGCGAGGCGCATGTCCCCGCGAAAAATGATTCCGACTCTATTCGCATCTGCGGATGCGAACTCTGCGAGGCTTTTTTACGCTTCTATAAACAAGACCATATAAAGGAGAGATACTGCTATGATTGCACTGGGAAGCGACCACGGGGGCTTTGCCCTGAAGGAAGAGATCAAGAAGCACCTGGCGGAGAGGGGCATCCCCTTCACCGACTTCGGCACCGATTCCGAGGCCAGCTGCGATTATCCCGTTTATGCGGCGCTGGTGACGAAGGCCGTCGCCTCCGGTGAGGCGGAGAAGGGCATCCTCTGCTGCGGCACCGGCATCGGCATGTCCATGGCCGCCAACAAGGTGAAGGGAATCCGCTGCGCCCTCTGCGGCGACTGCTTTTCCGCGGAGATGACCCGCCGCCACAACGACGCCAACGTCCTGGCCCTGGGCGGCCGGGTGACGGGGGCGGGCCTGGCTATGAAGATCGTGGACCTGTTCCTGGACACCCCCTTCGAGGGCGGCCGCCATGCCCGCCGGGTCCAGATGGTCATGGACCTGGAGAAATAAGTCCCGCCGGGAATTGTTACAGAAAAATTAAGAAAGCGTCTGCTTTCTGCCTTGCCTTTTTCTGTCTTTTTCTGTAAAATAATAATATTAGGGGAAAAGCCCCAAAATGGGAGGTGCGGTAATGCAAGCATACGGTGCGTGGCGTGTCGGCAAGTGCGACGACGCGGCGGCAGATGCGATCTGGAAGTCCGGCTGCTGCCGAAGACTTACTGCCGCACTTCTCTCTGCCCGCGGGGTCCGGACGCCGGAGGAGGCGAGAGACTTCCTGCGGGAGGACGCGGGCCTGCTCCACGATCCCATGGCCATGAAGGACATGGACAAGGCCGTCGCGCGCATCCGCACCGCGGTGGAAAAGAAAGAGACCGTGGCGGTCTACGGCGACTACGACGTGGACGGCATCACCGCCACCGCCCTGATGACCTCCTGGTTCCGCCGGAAGGGGCTGCGTTGCGTCCCTTATATCCCGGAAAGGCTGACGGAGGGTTACGGCATCAGCGAGGAAGCCCTCAGCTCTCTGGCCGCTCAGGGCGTGACCCTGCTGGTGACGGTGGACTGCGGCGTGACCGCCCTGCACCAGGTGGAGCGGGCGAGGGAGCTGGGCATGGACGTGGTGGTGACGGACCACCATGAGTGCGTGGGGGACCTGCCCGCCGCGGTGGCCGTGGTGGACCCCCACCGGAAGGACGACGGGTATCCCTTTAAGGGGCTGGCCGGCGTGGGCGTGGCCTTCAAGCTTGTCTCCGCCCTGGAGGGGCCGGGCTCTGAGGAAATGCTGCTGGAGCGCTACAGCGCCCTGACGGCCCTGGGCAGCATCGCGGACATTATGCCCGTCACCGGGGAGAACCGGGTGCTGATCCGCCGGGGCATCTCCATGCTGCGCACCAGGGAATATGCGGGGCTGGACAGCCTCATGGCGGCCATCTTTGTGGACAAAAAGCGCATTTCCGGCACGGATATCAGCTTCTCCCTCATCCCCAAGCTCAATGCCGCCGGGAGGATGGGCCGCGTCCGGGTGGCCTTCGACCTGCTCATGGCGGAGGACCGGCGGGAAGCCCAGCGCCTGGCCGGAGAGCTCTGCGCCATGAACACGGAGCGGCGCAGCGTGGAGGACCGGGTCTTCCGGGAAGCTCTGGATATGCTGGGGGATACCCGGCATCCGGAGGAGCCCATCGTGCTGGCCTCCGAGCATTGGCACCATGGCGTCAGCGGCATCGTGGCCTCCCGCCTGGCGGAGAAGTTCGGCGTCCCCGCCGTCATCATCTGCCTGGAGGGGGAGGAGGGCCGGGGCTCCTGCCGCAGCACCGGTGACTTCGGCATTTTCGGCGCCCTGGAGGACGCGAAAGAGGAATTGACCAGCTTCGGCGGCCATGAGCTGGCCGCGGGGCTGACCCTGCGGCGGGACCGGGTGGACGCCCTGCGGAAGCGCCTGGCTAAGTATTACCGCACCCACGAGGGGGACCGGCTCCAGCCCCATATCCTGCTGGATTTCTGCGTGGAGGACCCCACCTACCTGACGTTGGAGGAAATCGACGCACTGAAGCTCATGTCCCCCTGGGGCGTGGGCAACCCGCCCCCCACCCTTTGCATGCGGAACGTGGTGGCCGAGGCCCTGATCCCCATCGGGGGGGACCGGCATCTGAAGCTGGTGGGCGTGAAGAACGGCTTTCGGTTCGACTGCGTGTTTTTCGGGGTCAGCGTGCGGGAGCTGGGCGTCCATCCCGGCAGCCTGGTGGATCTGGCCTTCGAGCCGGGCATCAACGATTTCCGGGGCACCCGCTCCGTGCAGCTCCTCCTGCGGGATGTGCGGCCCAGCCGCATGCCGGGGGATCCCAGCGTGGGCATGGCCCGCCGTTTCCGCAGTGGGGCGAGCCTGCTGCCCATGGAACGGGCCATCCTGCTGCCTGACCGCAGCGATATGGGCCGGATCTGGCGTTACCTCACCCGCCGGGCCCGCCGCTTCGACGAGGAGACCGACACCCTCCTGCCGGATATCGCCCTGCGCTCCGGGGTGCCGGTGCCGGGGCGGGTGCTGATCTGCCTGTGGGTCCTGGATGAGCTGGGCCTCATCCATCTGACGGAGACGGAGGGGATCATGGAGATCTCCATTCCCCGCTTTGAGGGCAAGGCGGACCTGAGCAAGTCCGCCCTGCTGCAAAACCTGCGCTGAGGTAAAGAAACGTACATGAACGAGGATGTCAAACGCATCGACGGCGCCGTGCCTTCCGCCGAGTCCGCCGAAATGGACGACATGGAGAAGCTCTATGCCGAGCTGGTGGGGAAGTCCCTCCACTACAACCCGAATCTGGACCGCTCCAGGGTGCGGAGGGCCTACGAGTATGCGCGGGACAAGCACGGAAACCAGCTCCGGAAGGACGGTTCGCCCTATATCTCCCACCCCCTTGCCGCCGCCAGCATCTGCGCCGGCATGGGCCTGGACGAGGACAGCATCATCGCCTGCCTGCTGCACGACACCATTGAGGATACGGACGCCACCTACGAGGAGGTATCCAAGCTCTTCGGCAGCGAGGTGGCGGACCTGGTGGAAGGGGTCACCAAGCTGACGCGGGTGGTCTACACCACCAAAGAGGAAGCGCAGATGGAAAATCTGCGCAAGATGCTGCTGGCCATGTCCAAGGATATCCGCGTCATCCTCATCAAGATCGCAGACCGGCTCCACAATATGCACACCA
>JAEEGI010013809.1_pt1 | contig 17091 bp, 10 predicted proteins | sample 8958751 | NCBI WGS metagenome assembly JAEEGI01 (sample SAMN16246545, study PRJNA631951) | gut metagenome | biome: gut microbiome; feature: rumen; material: KS-attached | host: Bos | place: Iran: Karaj | collected 2018-10
ACCAGTTTGAAGAAGGATGAGTACGTCTGCAATTGTTCTGATATCGATGATGTGATTGTTTTCTATAGGGACGGAACCTATAAGGTCGTTCATATTGCCGACAAGCTTTTCATAGGTGAGACAGAGCGGAGCAAGTCTGAAAAGAAAAAGGCAGAGGTCATCCATGTAGCTGTCTTTCGAAAGACAGACAGCCGTACCATCTACAATGCTGTTTATCGTGATGGAAAGGCTGGCACTTGTTTCATCAAGCGGTTCAATGTGACCAGCATCACTCGTGATCGCGAGTACGACCTGACGCAAGGCAAACCTGGTAGTCGAGTACTCTACTTTACCGCCAATCCTAATGGTGAGGCAGAGATTATCAAGGTCACTTTGAAACCGAATCCCAAACTGAAGAGAATCTTCTTCGACAAGGATTTCCGTGAACTTGCCATCAAAGGTCGCCAAAGTATGGGCAACGTGTTGACTAAGCAAGAAGTGAGCCGTATTACCCTGAAGAGTCATGGAGGCAGTACTTTAGGCGGACGAAAGGTTTGGTTCGACCACGATATCAAACGTATCAACTATGACGAGTTGGGCACTTATCTGGGTGAGTTCTTCAATGACGACAAGATATTGGTAATCTTGAAGGGTGGAGATTTCTATCTGACCAACTTTGATGCCAACAACCACTATGAGGACAACATTCTGCGTATTGAGAAATATGATCCTCATAAGGTTTGGACTGCGGTCCTTTATGACCAGGATCAGAATGGATACGTCTATGTGAAGAGGTTTCGTTTGGAAGCCACGATGCGGCATCAGAACTATTTGGGAGAAAATCCTGCGAATCAGTTGATTTTGCTTACTGATACCCTTTATCCGCGGATTAAGGTCACCATGGGGGGCGTGGACGACTTCCGCGAGCCCATTGAGTTGGATGTGCATGAATACATTGGAATCAAGAGTTTCAAGGCTCGCGGTAAACGTATCACCACTTTCAATGTGGCTCAGGTTGAGGAACTGGAACCTGCTAATCCAGTGGAAAATAAGACTGATGAAGATGATTCTGATGGTGAGAATCCCATAATGGATGACGATGAGAATCTGGACCCAGATGCCGGCAAAAGCCAACAGGATGTGGCTGACGAGATGACAGGACAATTGCATTTGTTTGATGAGTAAAAGACTGGATACGGAAAAGAAACGCTTGCACATAGGACGAATATACCTTCTTCTGTTTGTCCTGTGTGGATTGTCTGTTCCATCCTGTCTTTTTGCTCAACGCGATGCAGCCCACGCCTTGATGTTTGGAGTAGGCAGAAGCAATCAGTTGGACACCTATCTTTCTCCCATGGAATATAAGGGGCCCCAGTTCACATTCCTTCGCGAAACGCTGCGCATGACACATTGGGCCAACGAGCGGTTGTCCTTCCAAAGTCTGACTCAGGGAGCTTTCTCTCTGACGGAAAACCCTGCCCAAAATGCAAACGAATATGGTGGACACATTGGCTACAATGCAGGCTGGCATTACAATTGGATGCCCAACAGGAAGTTTAGGCTGATGATGGGCGGGATGTTGGGAGCTGATGCAGGTTTCCTTTACAACGAGCGAAACGGCAACAACCCTGCCCAAGCCAGACTGAAGGCCGACCTGGCGCTTTCTCTGGCAGGAATCTATAAGTTCAGGATGTGGCGCCAGACGATGGCTGCCCGCTATCAGGCCGACTTGCCTCTCCTGGGATGCATGTTCAGCCCTCAGTTCGGCCAAAGCTATTGGGAAATCTCACAAGGAAACCGCGACCATAATGCTTGTTTCACGAGTCCAGGCAATGCTTTGAGTTTCAGACAGCTACTCACGTTCGACATCTCGCTTGGACGACGTTATACCCTTCGTACAGGTTATTTCAGCGACATTCGCCAGAGCCATGTCAACGGAATCAAGGTGCACGATATCTCCCGTTCTTTCCTCGTAGGTTTCGTTCGCCATTTCTCTCTCATTCAGGACAAAGAAAGAAAGGAGGAACTCATATTATGAAAAAGATGATGCGATTCCTTTCCGTTCTTTTTGCCACGCTTGCTTTCCTTTCCTGTCAGAAGGGACTCGACGATTACAATAGTTCTCCTGAGGCAAACCTGGAGGCCCTGTGGGAAATCATCGACCAGCACTACTGTTTCCTTGACTACAAGGCCGTAGAGATTGGTCTGGACTGGAATGCCGTACGGACTGCTTATCTCAGGAAATTGTCTCCTGGTATGTCGCGCACCCAGCTGTTTGAAGTTCTTTGTGACATGTTGAGCGAACTGCGTGATGGGCATGTCAATCTGTATTCGAGTGCGGATGTTGGTCGAAACTGGAGCTGGAAGGAAGATTTTCCTGACAACCTGAATACGGAAGTGCGCGACAAATATCTGGGCAACGACTACAAGATAGCGGCAGGGGTGAAATACCGGATATTGGACGACAACATAGGATACATCCTCTATGAGAGTTTCATAAACGGATTCGGAGAAGGTAATCTCGATGATGTCTTTCATTATATGCGTCTATGCAACGGCCTCATTATCGATGTCCGCAGCAACGGAGGAGGGTATCTTACCTATGCAGAAAGGCTTTCCAGCCGATTCACCAACGAGCAGATACTGGTGGGATACAATTCCCATAAGACAGGCCCAGGCCACCACGACTTCTCTCAGCCAGAAGCGGAATACCTGAAGCCGAGCGAAGGCATCCGTTGGCAGAAGAAAGCTATTGTGCTGACCAATCGCGGCTGTTTCAGCGCTACCAACACGTTTGTGCGCAACATGAAGGAATGCCCTCTTGTCACCATTTTGGGCGACAGGACAGGTGGAGGTGGAGGTATGCCCTTCACCAGCGAGATTCCCATTGGTTGGTCTGTACGTTTCAGCGCATGTCCCTCCTACGATGCCCGCATGCAGCAGATCGAGTTCGGAATCGAGCCTGACGTGACCTGCTCGCTCAATCCCAAGGACGTGGAGGGAGGTCATGATACCCTGATTGATACAGCCCGCCAGATGCTGGCAAAATAGAAGACTTCCGCAGGCTTCTCAGGTAGTGGAAGGGAGGGATGGATGAACATAAAAATGTATCCGCTTGAAACTTCGCACTTTAAGGCAGATTTATGTGGGCGTGTCGGCTAATTTCGATTTCTCAGAAGACATTTTCAACACAACACGTTGAAATTGCAAAGACAACACGTTGAGTCGGTCAATTCAACACGTTGATTTTACGGTCACAACGTGTTGCGTCTGACAGATGCGGGAGTGATGTGATAATGTGAAGCCACAAAAAAAGAGGAGAACTCCGAAAAAATCTCCTCTTTGTCACAAATGTACGCCTGATAAGACTCGAACTTACACGCCCGAAGGCACTAGATCCTAAGTCTAGCGTGTCTACCAATTCCACCACAAGCGCATACTTAGCTGGCGCAAAGATACATCTTTTTTATTAAAATGGTGTCATTAAACACAGTTTTTTCCATTTTTCATGGATTCTTAACAAGAAAGTGATAAATTTGTAACCTGGTAATAGCAAAAACGAAGTCATGGCACGTAAAATTCTTCTCCTTTTTCTAATCGTTTGTTCCATTTCCTGTTGGTCCGAGGGAATGGTTTCTATCCAGGAATATGGTGTTCTGCCTACCAACACACCAGAAAGGAACCGTGAATGCCTGCAGAAAGCCATCGATGAGATGTCGGTCAGCGGTGGTGCTCTCTATGTCACTCCCTGCGAGAATGGGTATCCTGTTGCTACGGGTCTGGTTTTGAAGAGAAATGTTTCCTTGATTGGCGCTCACGGCCCTACAGGACGAGGAACGGCCAGCATGGACAGGAAGCATCCTGTGGGTTCTCTGTTCCTGATTACTGACACGTTGCATGCTTTCATCACGGTGGAGTCGGCCACCCAGATTCGAGGCATCCAGTTCTGGTATCCTGAGCAGTCCAATACGGATGCCAGCAGGATCATAGCCTATAAGCCTACCATTCAGATGGCTAAGCAAACGGTGGAAGGTGTGACTCTTTCCTGCTTGACTTTTTATGGTGAATACATGGCAATGGATTTCCGTTCAGGAAAAGACAACATCTGCGAACAGATTCTGTTTGAGCACTGCTATGGGTATCCCCTGAGCGGTCGGTTCATAGCTATCGACAAGTGCTATGACATTCCTCGCATTCTGCATTGTCACGTGAATCCATCCAATATGCGTGAGTTTGGCCGTTCGTTCAGTCGCAACGTGATAGACAGCGTGGTACGTCAGAAGACTTACACCTATTGGATTGACCATACTGACAATGCTCAATTGATGGACGTCTTTACCTTTGGCGTCTATGGAGGAATCTATTTGGGAGATGAGACTTACGGGCAGCTTACTAATTTCAATCTGGATTGCGTTTCCATCGGATTGTACAAAAAGGGATCCAATACGAAAAATCGTAATTGGCAGATATCGCAAGGCAGCATCATTGCCAATGCAGGCGAGCGGCTCGAGGATATCCATCCCATTCTGATAGAAGGCATTGGACATACTGCTTTGACTAATGTGGAATGTTTCTCGGGCGGCAATGGAGCGTTGACCAACTGGGGGAAGTGCTACGACTACCTCTGTGTGCAAGGTGATCAGCCTTTGACGGTAAGCATCATCGGTGCCCGTATGCAGGGCTACACAGCAGCCGATCCCATTACTATCAAGAATCCCAAAGCTCAAGTGAGAGTTGTCGGTTGTCTGACAGAAAAAGATGGTTTCATTCAAGACAGATAATTTGTATGATGAAAAGAATTTTCTTTGAGGTTTGCTTCATCTGTCTTGCCAGCTCAATTCTGGCAAATTCCATTTTGATAGAGGCAGAGTCTTTCCAGCAAACGGGTGGATGGAAGGTAGACCAACAATTTATGGATTTCATGGGCTCTCCTTATCTGATAGCACATGGAATGGGCGTTCCTGTTGCAGATGCAAGCACATCTGTCAGGATAACGAAGAAAGGGAAGTATCAGATATATGTCCGGACTTTCAATTGGACTTCTCCTTGGACTACAAAGGAAGGTCCAGGTTCGTTTAGGGTATCGGTCAACGGGAACCTCCTTCCCAACACGTTAGGGACAAAAGGTTCTGCTTGGGAATGGCAATATGCTGGCAGTATCGAGCTGGGAAAGGGTGAGGCAACCTTGGTGCTGAAGGACATGAGCGGATTCGACGGTCGATGTGATGCGGTCTATCTGACCACCCAACAGAATCCCATTCTACCCAATTCTTTGGAGGAGTTGGAAAGTTTTCGCCGTTCCTTAGGTACTTTACCTCAATCTCCCTCAGATGGAGGGAATTACGATTTGGTAGTTGTTGGAGCTGGCATTGGAGGGATGTGTGCTGCCATTTCTGCTGCCCGACTGGGAATGAAAGTGGCTTTGGTACATGATCGCCCGATTTTGGGAGGAAACAACAGTTCTGAGGTTCGTGTCCATTTGGGTGGAAAAATTGAAATGGAGCCTTATCCTGCTTTAGGTCGACTTCTTCGTGAGTTCGGACATTCCACTATGGGTAATGCAAAGCCGGCAGAGAACTACGAGGACGAGAAAAAAGACTCCATCATAGCCTCTGAACCCAACATTCATTTGTTGCGCAACTATCGGGCTGTGAGAACGCAAATGAATGCTGATGGTACCATTGCTTCCGTTGTGATACGTCAGATTCGAACGGGTGAGGAACTCCGTCTTTCAGCCCCTCTGTTCTGTGATTGCACAGGAGACGGGAATCTGGGGTTCATGTCGGGCGCAGATTGGCGAATGGGTCGTGAAGGACGTGATGAATTCGGAGAATCGTTGGCTCCAGAGCAGGCCGACAAGATGACGATGGGGGCTTCCGTACAATGGTACACTACTGAGACAGTCAACGAGACCGACTTCCCAGAATTTGAATATGGCCTTCGCTTTACCGAAGAATCATGCCAAAGAGTCACGATGGGAGAATGGACGTGGGAAACAGGTATGAACTACAATCAGATCACAGATTTCGAGCGAATCCGTGATTATGGCATGCTGGTGATCTATTCCAATTGGAGTTACCTGAAGAATCATTTGTTAGGCAACGAGGGATACCAGAACCGCAGGTTGGACTGGGTGGCTTATGTGGCAGGGAAACGCGAGTCGCGTCGTCTCATGGGTGACTATATCCTGAAGCAGGATGATGTTGACAAACATGTATTCCACGAGGATGCCAGTTTCACCATGAATTGGCATTTCGATCTTCATTTTCCCGACCCCAAGAACACTCAGTATTTCCCAGGAAATGAGTTCAAGGCTGAGACGAAGAGCAATCCTATCTATCCTTATGCCGTACCCTATCGTTGTCTCTATTCACGCAATGTGAACAACCTGTTTATGGCAGGTCGATGCATCAGCGTAACGCACGTCACGTTGGGTTCTACCCGTTTGATGCGTACCATTGCTATGATGGGAGAGGTTGTGGGAATGGCTGCCTCCATCTGCAAGGCGCATCAGGTGCAACCACGTCAAGTCTATCAGCATTATTTGCCTGAATTGAAGGGACTGATGGAAAAAGGAGTGGGGCGTAATGGTGATTTGCCTGACAACCAAAAGTTCAACGAGGGGGGATACCTTAAAGAAATGCCTAAGGTAACAGTTCCTGGGAGATAGGGAAAGTCCTATCTCAGAATCTTCTTGCCGTTTCTTACGTATATTCCACGCGAGAGATGATGTGGCTCCGTACCTACATATTTTCCATCAAGGCTGAAAATACGCGAGTCACGGTTACTGGGTTGGCGCAGAACATCCTGAATGAAGGTGTCGTCGGCGGGAAGTTCAGCTAAGTTCTTGAAATTCTTCCAATTGGCAGCTTCCTGATAAGTCTCGATACATCCAAAGGGGACATATAAAGTTGCATCTGCATAGACATTGTTGGGTATGACAGACTTCAGGACCAAACGAGGAGGTTCCTGAGCTCGTACGATGATGGTATTGAGGGAAGTACAGCTTCGGAACGATTCGTTGCCAATGAACAGCAGCCCTTTGGGCATATCGATGCTTTCCAAATCATAACAGTCATAGAAGGCTGCGTAATTGATTGTATCTACTGATTCCGGCAACACTACGTTGCGTATGAGACGACTTTCTCGGAATGCATTTCTGCCTATTTCTGTCACGATGAAAGTTTCTCCGTCGGATTCAACGGTGGAAGGAACAGAGATGTCGGGACCTCGATAACTGGCATATTCTGCACATTCAAAAGAGACCAAGCAACGATTGGGCATGTTCTTGTTCTTTTGGAAAAAGAAACCATCTTGCGTGAAGTCGTATGTCAATTCTTTGCCAGGCTTACCACTGATCGTGTTGAAAGATTTCCAGCCTGCTGTGGATTGGTAAGCGGCCTCACGCCCAGACGGGACCCACAGTTTTGCCCGTTGGTATACCGTTGGGGAAAACATGTCTTCTGGAATGCTTCGAGGCATCGTCCTGCTGGACACCACGTCTTGGATTTTATTGCATCCTTTAAATGCCATATCTCCCAAAGTCGTCAGCGTAGTGCCGATTTCTATCTCGCGGATGCCGCTGCTCTCGAAAGCAGATTGCCCAAGAGATGTTACTGAGGTCGGCAGGTCCACGCATGTCAGTCCGCTGCATTTGTAGAAGGCGCTGTATCCTATTCCAGACACTCTGTAGCTGTGCTCATCATTCTCCACTCGGGAAGGAATCTCTATCCTGCCAGTATACCCACCGAAGTTCACCGGGTCTGCAAAAGTGACCTCGCATTGGTTGGTGTTTAGGATGTTGTAATGAATTCCATCTACTTCGAACCGCTTTCCTCCTTCCGGAAAAGAAGCACTTGCGGAAGAAGAATTATCTAAGAGGTACATGCGTTCGATGTCGGGGATGAACTTGTTCTTTGGGTCGTCAGTTAAAGTGATAGGGACGATTGCAGTCCGACGGGCGCCTACCTCGCTGTTGCTTGCATGGACGTGGAACACATAATACCAGTTTCCCTCTGCATCCTGGAAAAGGTCACCGTGTCCAGAACCATTGATGCCAGTATTGTGTCGGGAGAGGAAGGGATGCCCGACTTTAGTCCAGGGGCCTGTGGGGGATTTGGAGTAAGCATACCCCACAGCATAGTCTATGTCGCGGAAATCATTGGCAGAGTACAGCAGATAGTAGTATCCGCCGTCCTTGATGACTGTGGGGCCTTCGGTTATCTTGCCCGTACTATAGTTCCAAGCACATTCCCACGTTCCCTCGTCCGCACCCAAGCAACGCGTGATGGTGTTCTCCCGGATACTGGAAAAATCATCCGTCAGCTTGGCTACGTATAAAGTGTTCCCTCCCACAAAACGGACATAGTACATGTACTTGGTTCCATCGTCATCGATGAACACGTACGGGTCAATCTGGCCAGTCGAATGTGGCAACTCGTGTATGGATTCCTGTTTATAGGGCCCCATAGGGCTGTCGCTCGAGGCGATACCGATCAGTTCGTTGGCCGCATAGGCAATGTAGTATTTGCCTTCATGCTTGAAAATCTGCGGAGCCCAGAAACTGCCTGTTCCGAACGTGTCGTCCTTCCACATCGCTAAGCCGTTACGAGCATTGCCTACTGATTTCCAATGGACCAAATCGGTCGATCGATACATACTGAAACCACTGTTCACCTTGTCTGTCCCAGTCAGATAAAAGTAACCGTTCTCATAGAAGATGGTCGGATCTGCCATCGTGATGGTGGCAGCGTGGAGACCCAGGAATGACAGCATCAGGGCTATCAGGGATAAAAATCTCTTCATGCTAGTCATAGTTTTCATGTTTCATTACACAAAGATAATCATTTTTTTTCAAATCCATCCTATCCATTTCGTGCGAAACCCATTTTCTTTTAGATTTTGCGTCATTCCCGACTGAGATTCTCAGGCAAAATGCTTATTTTTGCAGTTGAGAAGCATCATTGCCATATTCCCAATGCGTAAACAGTTAATAATGATACATTAAATATGGATAGAAGAAGATTTTTCAAGACCTCGACGTTAGGCTTGGGAGCCTTAGCGCTCAATGAGATGCCTGCCCAAGCGAGAAAGAAGCCGTTGCCATCCACGCAGCGACTGGAAGCCCAGACTTGGATGACTGAACCTGCACGTCAGATTCCCGTCATAGCATCGGCCGATGTTGTGGTGCTGGGAGGCGGACCGGCTGGTGTTGCTGCTGCCTTGTCGGCTGCCCGAGAGGGATGCAGCGTCTATCTGGTGGAGCGCACAGGTTTCTTGGGTGGGCTTTGGACAGGTGGTCTTGTCTTGATTGTCTGGTGTGTTTTCGGAGCTGATAAGCAGGGGAAGCAGACGCAGGTTATTCATGGAGTAGCCAACGAAGTCCTGCAGCATCTGAAGCAGCACGGAATGCTTGTCTTTGAACATAAACCTACCCCAGACCCGGAGGCTGCCAAGTATGTGTTGGCCGAGTTGCTTCATGAGGCGGGAGTCAATGTGTTGTACAACTCCTTTGGAGCCAATGTCATACGCAATTCCGACGGAATCGAGGCGCTCCTGCTTGAGACAAAGAGCGGACGTGTCGCTATCCAAGGAAAAATGTTCGTGGATGCGTCAGGAGATGGTGATGTGATGGAGTGGGCAGGCGATGACTATAGCGAGGTGAAATACCAGCTGGGACTCAACTACCGCTTGGGCAATGTCGATCGCGTGAATTCCAATGCGCCAGGCTTCGAGGAGCAATGGGTAGGCAGCGAGACGCCTTTGAAAAGTGTCAATTGGGTGAATGTCTATGGTCAGCCTGAGCAGGATGCTTTGGACGTTTTCAACCTCTCCCGCCTTCAGTACGAGCTGCGCAAGTCTGCTTGGGAGAACACTGAAAAGCTTCGTCAGAAACCTGGATACGAAGACATCTTCCTCCTGGATACCGCATCTGTTCTGGGAACTCGTGTGTCGCGCGTCCTGAACAGCCTTCACAACGTCACGCTCGAGGAATCCATGACTTACACCGCTTACAACGATGCCATCGGCATCAGTGGTGGGTGGACCAATCTTCCATACAAGGGAACAACCGTGAAGGCAAAGGATCGTCCCTATTGGCAGATTCCCTTGCGCTCCCTCCTGTCTGCCAGGACGAAGAACCTTCTCGTCGCAGGCCGTTGCTTTGGCTTCGAGAAGGCGTTGGTGGAGGATGCCCGCGAGATAGGCACATGTTTCGTGACGGGGCAGGGGGCTGGTGTGGCAGCCGCTCAGGCTGTTTTGCAACAGACTGTTCCAGCAGACCTTGATCTGCAGAAACTTCGTTCAGCCTTGTTGCGGCAAAACGTCTTTTTGGATGCGTGATTCGACGTGTCTCGAGCGAGAAGACAACGTGTTAACAGACAACATTTAACGTTTTCCTATGTACAAGAAATTCTTTTTTTCTCTCATCGCTCTCATTTCCAGCCTGACCATTTGGGCGGGAGAGCCAGTTCCAGAATTCGTGATGCGGCAAGCCGGCGAGACTTTCCAGCGATACATTGAATGGAAGAATGGCGAGGAAACACTCGTTTTTCCTGTCATCACAGATGTTCATACGAATGACAGGGAAACCTATCGGCATGTGGGTTACCTGGCTCACACGGATCGCCTCTTCAGTTATGATTTCATGGTCAACTTGGGCGATATAGGACTCAATTTAGGTTCCCCTCACGATGATGCAGGATTGTCTCGCCAGATCGTCGAGTGGACGCGGAGTGAAATGGCTGAGTTCCCAGGAGTGTTCCTCTATGTGGCAGGCAACCACGATTGGGATGGAGGCGAAGGAACCCATCTTACGAGCAAATATCTTTCAGACGTGTTCCAAAGTCCCGCCCATCGCTATGCTGACGGGAACATGCATCTCGTCGAAGGGACGGTCTACGGATATTATGATGTACCTGAGAAGCGGGTGCGCATGATACTGCTCAACAGCAGCGCCACTGAAACCCTGTCGGGCGACTATTACTGCTATGGCAAGAAGCAACTGGATTGGCTCACGGGGTTGCTGAATGATACCCCCATTGGGATGGACGTGATCATCCTCTCCCACTTTATGCCCCACAGGATGGGACACTGGAAGCCGAAACACAATATACCTCGTCCTGCCACATCTATCCTGACGCATCTGCTGGCTGACTACGTGAATCGGCGTGCTGGCGGGGAACAGGAGGTAACGTGGGACTTTACGCATGCCTCAGGTTCTTTGGTGGGAGTCGTGGCTGGCGACAGTCATGTCAACAACTTTATCTGCGACGATGGAGTCAATTATTTCGTTACGCAGGGCTATGGAAATGTAGGCAAAGAAAACATGCAGGAGGGACAGCGCAGGGCAGAATTCAACTACAGAGAATCCCTCTGCTGCGACGTGGTGGCTGTCAAGTTGAAGAGCAAGGAAGTACGAGTCTTCCGTATGGGAGCGGGAGGCAAGGAGTTTGACCAGGAGTTCACGTATGGCAACGAGCCTCTCCCTGCCGGTTTCACGATAACGGCTCACTCAGGAGCATACAATACACCTCCCAACAGCATGCAGTTCATCGACACCTCCCTCGAAAATGATGCAGACATCCTGGAGTTCGATGTCCGCTTGCGTCCTGATGGCGAGCTAGCGATGAGCCACGATGCCATCAAGGATAATGATGCAGAACTGATAGAACCTGTGATGATGAAAATCAAGGGTCGAAGAACTCACATCAATCTGGACATCAAGGAACCTCGCACGCTCCGTAGCCTGTATAAGCTGATTAAGCGACTAAAGATGGCAGATCAAGTCTTTCTGACGGGCGTAGAAGACCAAGCAATTCCTGAAGTGAAGAAGTCCTGCCCAGGTATTGCGTATTACCTCAACTTTGCAGCCGACGTGAATCTTCTTGCTGATCCCGCCTACCAGAATCTCCTGCTGGCCAAACTTAAGGAGACGGGTGCTGTGGGCATCAACTGCAACTACAAATACTGCACGTCGCTCCTGGCAGAACTGCTGCACAAGAATGGTTACTTGCTTTCCGTTTGGACAGTTGACAAGGTGGCAGATATGCATCGCGTGCTACGCTGCCACCCTGATAACATCACCACTCGTAAGCCTCTGGAATTGAAGGAGGTTTTAGCGGGGAGATAAAGTCCTCAATGTTATTTTAGCTTGGCCAGAGCCTCTTTGATTCTTCTGAGAGCCTCGCAGATGTTCTCGTCGCTGGTGGCGTAACTCATGCGGAAACATTCAGGAGCGCCGAAAGCATCACCACCTACTGTGGCCACGTGACCTACTTCGAGCAGATACATTGCGAAATCCGTGCTGTTCTTGATGACACGCTCGCCGTCCGTCTTGCCGAAGAAACTGCTGCACTTGGGGAACAGGTAGAACGCGCCTTCTGGATTGTTCACCTCGAGGCCCGGTACTTCTTTGGTAAGCTTCACGATCAGGTTCTTTCTGCGCTCGAAAGCCTGACGCATGTCCTCCACGCATTGCTGGTCGCCGTTGTAGGCAGCCACAGCTGCTTTCTGGGAGATGGAGCAGGGACCGCTGGTGTATTGCCCTTGCAGCTTGTTGCATCCCTTCACAATCCATTCCGGAGCTGCGATGAATCCGATGCGCCACCCCGTCATCGCATAAGCCTTGCTCACGCCGTTGATGATGACCACGCGATCCTTCAGCTCCTGGAATTCTCCTATGCTGGCGTGTCGGCCAACGTAGTTGATGTGCTCGTAGATTTCGTCGGCAATCACTATCACGCGCTCATGCTTCAGCAGGACATCCTTCAGTCCTTCCAGCTCCTCCTTGCTGTAGACGCTTCCTGTCGGGTTGCAGGGGGAGCACAGGATGATGGCGCGCGTCTTGGGAGTGATGGCAGCCTCTAATTGCTCAGGAGTGATTTTGAAGTCCTGCTCAATCTTGGCTTCCACAAAGACGGGAGTTCCCTCGGCCAGGAGCACCATTTGGGGGTAACTTACCCAATAGGGAGCAGGGATGATCACTTCGTCGCCAGCATTCACGATGGCCATGATGGTGTTGCAGACGCTTTGTTTGGCACCATTCGACACCAGAATCTGGCTGGGTGCATAGTCCAACCCGTTTTCCGTTTTCAGTTTCTTGGAAATCGCTTGCTTCAGATCGGGATAGCCTGGTACGGGACTGTACCTGGTCCAGTTCTCGTCGATAGCTTTCACGGCAGCAGCCTTGATGTGTGCTGGGGTGGGGAAGTCTGGCTCACCCACACTCATGTTCACCACATCGATGCCTTGTGCTTGCAGTTCACTACTCTTCTGGCTCATAGCCAGCGTTGCGCTTGGTGACAGGCGACTCAGTCTGTCGGATAATTGATCGCTCATCTTGATAGTTTTTTTATGTGTTTTCTTTTCTTTGTGTTCTACAGTTTGTGTCCCATCCTGGTCCGTTTGGTTTCCAGATAGCGACGGTTGTATTCGTTGGGTTCAATCACGATGGGGATGTTCTCCACGATTTCCAGCCCGTAGCTTTCCAGACCTACGCGTTTCACGGGATTGTTCGTGATCAGGCGCAGCTTGCTCACTCCCATCTCGCGCAGGATTTCGGCTCCCACGCCATATTCGCGCTCGTCGGGTTGGAATCCCAAATGGATGTTGGCATCCACAGTATCTTCTCCCTGGTCCTGCAGTTTGTAGGCAGCAATCTTGTTCATCAGTCCGATGCCGCGTCCTTCCTGATTCAGGTAAACCACCAGGCCCTTGCCTTCCTTCTCTATCATCTGCATAGCTTGGTGGAGCTGTTCGCCACAGTCACATCTGCGGCTGCTGAAGATGTCGCCCGTCACGCAGCTCGAGTGCATGCGCACCAGAATGGGCTCGTCGTGTTCCCACTTCCCTTTGTAAAGCACCACGTGTTCCAGCCCGTTGCTCTTCTGGCGGAAGGGAATGATGTGGAAGTGGCCGTATTGCGTAGGCAAGTCAGCCTCCACGCCTCTCTCCAGCAACGATTCCTGTTTGGTGCGGTAGGCTATCAAATCCCGTATGGAGATGATCTTCAGGCCGAATTGTTCTGCTGTCTTCTGCAGTTGGGGCATGCGGGCCATGCTGCCGTCCTCGTTGAGGATTTCTATCAAGGCGGCCACCGGTTGCAGTCCGCTCAGGCGTGCCAAGTCTACGGCGGCTTCCGTATGGCCGGCACGTCGCAGCACACCCTTGTCCTGGGCGTAGAGGGGGTTGATGTGGCCTGGCCGCCCGAAGTCTGATGGCTTTCGGCTGGGGTCTGCCAAAGCGCGTATGGTGGCGGCACGGTCGTGGGTGCTCACTCCTGTGGTGCAGCCTTCCAGCAGGTCCACGGTCACGGTGAAGGGAGTCCCCAGCATGCTGGTGTTTTCCTGCACCTGATGGTCCAGCTCCAGTTCCCTTGCCCTGTTGATCGTGATGGGAGCGCAGAGGACGCCGCGTCCGTTCTGGAGCATGAAATTGACCTTCTCAGGGGTTATCAGTTCTGCAGCCGTGATGAAGTCGCCCTCGTTCTCGCGGTCCTCGTCGTCTACGACAATGACGAATTTGCCTGCCCGGAAATCCTCGAGAGCCTCTTCTATCGTGCTTAGTTTCACTTGTTCACTCATATTGTTGTTTGGTTATTCGTTCGCTTATTTGCTCGTTCAGTTTGCGGATGTCCTGCAAGTCCTTCCACAGGCGCAACCTGTAGCGCCAGATACGGAAGAAGAAGAAAACTCCCAGGGGCAGGAAGATGCCCGTAAACATGTTCCAGCGTGGGTTGCGGAAGGGGCGCGTGTGTGCATCGGACACCATGATTGGGTACTCGTTGATGCGTGCCAGAATCACGTTGTCGCGGCTGTTGTGGAGTTCCTCGATGAGGCTTTCCAACCGATGGTTGATGTCGATGACCGTCGTGTCCTCCTCGTATCGGAAGAAGAGTTTCCAGTAGTTGGGCATGAGGTAGAGACGTGCCTTCTCCATGTAGTTCTGGCAGTCTTGGCTCAGCGCAGCCATATCTTGCAGGATGCGTTTGTATTCAGGGTCGTGGATGATCACTTCCTTCCGGTTCAGCTTGCGGGTAGATCGCAGGCCCAGCAGCTTCATGAAGAACTTGCGGTAGCCCTCGATGTTGAAGACGACGGAATCCTTGTTCGCACGGTTGATCAGGAAAAGTCCGATGGGCAGCAGGATGGCAGTACTCGTCCACATGCCGCACAGGATGTTCCATTGTCCCGTCTTGGCCATCTTCTCGCTTCCCACGTTGATGATGTAGTAGAAGATGAAGATGATCACGCTGATGACTACGGGGATGCCCAATCCTCCCTTGCGGATGATGGCTCCCAGAGGGGCTCCGATGAAGAAGAACAGCAGGCAGGCCAGGCTCATCGTGAACTTCTTGTTGGCTTCCATGTAGTGCTTCCTCAGCTGCAGGTTCGGGTCAGCGGTTATGATGGCGCGGAAGTCGTATTCCGCCTGAGCTGTCGAGACGCGCTGCAGGGCAGTTCTCCACGAGGCGCTCTGCTCCTCCTCCGTCATGTTGAGGTAGGTGGAGTCGAAAGGCGCTGCCTCCATAGCTTTCGCCACGACCTTGGAATAGTTTTTCGTATCCACTGGCAAGTCTCGTTTCAGCACCGTCTCCAGGCTGTTCTTGCTGATGGCGTGACCCATGCTGTCCGTCAGGTGGCTCAGCGAGTCGATGCCCCGGTAGACCTCTGCCAGGTCCTTCGTCTGCGCGTTGCCCGCAAAGAGGTTGGCATCCATCAGGTTGAAGTTCCCGTCGAAAGGAATCACGTCCACCTCGCTGACAAACGACTCGCGCATGTAGGGCACACTGGCGCGCATGATGTTGGTACCTCCCTGGTTGTCCATGTTGCGGAAGCGCTCGCCGTTGTAGAGCGTCAGCATCAGGTGCATCTTGTCCTCTGTGCTCTGCAGTCGGGCGCTGTCGGCCAGCACGATCTGCGCATCCTCGTATCCGTCCGTCGTGCTGTAGATCATCACTCCATAGAGCATACCCGTCTCCTTGTCCTTGTGCTCCACGAAGAGGTTGTAGCCAGGGATGGAGTTGTAGAAGATGCCCTCGGGAATCTCCAGCTCAGGCGATTTCTGCTTCATGCTCCAAATCAGCGTGGCCAGCTGCTTGGTGGCTTCCGGCCCTATGTTGTTCTGGAAATAGAAGCTCCCCGCGCAGACAACGAGCACAAACAGGAAGATGGGCTGCAGGATGCGGACCAGCGGGATGCCGGCAGCCTTCATGCTCAGCAGCTCGAACCTCTCGCCCAGGTTGCCGAAGGTGATCAGGCTCGCCAGCAGGACGGCCAGGGGCAGGCTGGTGGGCACCAGCGTCAGTCCACTGTAGTAGAAGAATTTCATCAGCACCTCTGTGCTCAGCCCCTTTCCGATAAGCTCGTCCACGTATCTCCACATGAATTGCATCATGAAGATGAACAGGCAAATGAAAAACGTACCCGCAAAAAGTTGCAGGTAGGATTTCAGGATGAAAATGTCCAGCTTCTTTATTATTCTCATGTCACACGGGCGCGTATCAACCGACAAAGATACTATATTTAAGCGAAAGAAGAAAGATTCTCAAGATGAAAGTTTCACCTTTTCTCGATTTTTTCTTCTCTTTTTCTTTGCAGATACAGAAAAAGTATCTATCTTTGCACCCGCAAAACAGCAGATGGCGGGATAGCTCAGCTGGTTAGAGCGTCGGATTCATAATCCGAAGGTCAAGGGTTCAAGTCCCTTTCCCGCTACCGGATTTCCCTTGCAGGCACGTGCCTCGCAAGGGTTTTTCTTTGTTCCTCAAGGTGTACGAAAGGTGTACTGTTCAGCAGAAATCGAACTTTTTGCGGCTCCCATTTCGTCCGGAATGCCGTAGAGGGGGAACCATTTTGCCATTTTTTGCGCTCCAGTAGGACTCGCATTTCTTGCGCTCCGTAGGTGCTCAGGCGAGCAAGCTCGGAGTCCCATTTACGATTTTTTGCGCTCCAGTAGGTGTGCTCAGGCGCAGACGGGGTGCAGGAAATGACTGAATGGCTGAGGCGCAACAGCTTCTTTTGTCCGAATTTACGTATTCTTTTACCCCTCGCGACACGTCAAAAGTGCCGATTTCATCGAGCCGACTTTTCCAAAAACGCCCATTTCATCGAG
>JAEEGI010013811.1_pt1 | contig 17086 bp, 16 predicted proteins | sample 8958751 | NCBI WGS metagenome assembly JAEEGI01 (sample SAMN16246545, study PRJNA631951) | gut metagenome | biome: gut microbiome; feature: rumen; material: KS-attached | host: Bos | place: Iran: Karaj | collected 2018-10
ATATTTTCCATTTACTAGTAAACTACTATCTACTTCTTTATTATATTTTACAGTTACATATACTATAGACTCACTCTTTGCTTTTAATTTGTTTTCTACTTCATATGTATATTTAATAAATTCAGAACTATTAAATGATGTATCTTCTGAAATATTATAATCAGTATTAGAATCATTTCTTATTACTACTTTATATTTTGCAAAATCTCCTACTTCTTTAAATCCTAAATCAAAATTCATATTCAATCCACTAAATGTTGGTTTATCATTTATTGATGTATTATTTGAACTACTATCCAAAGTAATAGATTTTATATATACACTATCTTTCGCATATACATTTGGAAATAAAAATATACTTAATAATATTGCAAAAACTAAATATTTTAATTTTCTCATATTAGCACTTCCTATTCTATATAATAATTCTATCAAATAATCACTTTATTTTACATAAGCAAAGTATAGAACAGTTGTTAATTGACACAAAAAAACCAGCATAACTGGTTTTAAATTCATATATGGTGCCGAAGAGATGGACTCACACCACTAACCTTTTGCAAACAACGCAACTGCTCTGAAATTGAGCTACTTCGGCATGTACATATATATTATATTAAAATTAGTAATATCTGTCAAATAAAAATAAAGTGCAATGCACTTTATTTTATTGATTATTATTTTGAGTATTTTGTTCTTGAGGATTTTCATTATACATATCTTGTAGTGATGGTTCCGCAGCTGGTGCTTCTTGATTAACTTCAGGTTGTGCTTGATTTAGGCCTTCTGTTGGAGCCTCATTATACATATCTTGTAGTGATCCTTCTTTATTATCTTCTACATTTGGTTTTTCCATTACTGGTTCAGCATTAGGAGTTTCTGCAGTTGCTTCAGCTGGTTGTTCAGCTGCTGTTTGTTCTGGAGCTGGTTGCTCAGGTTCAGGTTGTGCAACAGGTTTATCTGTAGGTGCACTTTCTCCTTGACTAACATTTGCAACAGGTTCTTTTTTCTTACCAGCACTCTTTGATAATACAACTACTACAATTACTACAACTATAACTAATACTGCAAGACCAATATATAATAAATAGTTAGCTCCCATATTGAATTCAAATTGAATATCAGAATTCTTTGTTAAATCCCAAGTTAAAGTTTTACCATCATCAGATACTTTTGTCGCATTTTGTTTTGTTGGTTTAGTTGGTAATGTAACACTAAAAGTAATTTCAAATAAATCCATTGAACTAGAGTATGAAGAAGTAGAACCTAAACTCTCATCCTTAGACATATCTCCAGTAAAATTTGCTTTATATGTATTACCTTTTTTAACAAATAATTTACCTTCCTCTAAATTTTCAGAACTAAATAAGTCAAACTTAGTACCATCTTTTTCAGTAGCTAAATCATCTAACTTTAAAGTCTTACTAGTATAAGTATATCCTTTATATCCATCCTTATCATATTTTACTTTTTCCCAATCTTTTAAGTCATCAGATGAATCTTTCATACCTTCATCTAGATAAGCCCATCTTTGCTCATCTGTAATTTTAGTAGTATCTTTAGTTGTAGTTCCGTCTTCCCCATAACCAATCATAGTATCGATTAATTCATTATCCATTGCGATAGTCATACTAACATTAACATCTTTATTAGCTTTAATATCCATATGAATATTTTCTTTCATACCACAACCAGTTAATAAAACTAATGATAATACACTAACCAATACTAATTTTATTTTATTTTTCATAATAATCTCCTCTCTATTATAATATTATATTATTTCAAAAAAATTTTCAATAAAAAAGATGGATATAATCCATCTAATATTTAATAAAAATTAATTATCTTCTACATACTTAGAAGTATATAAATCATTACTATCTTCTTCTATAGTATTATCTTCCATAAATTTAGATATATCAGGTAAATCTTCTTTCCTAGATAAACCAAAATAATCTAAAAATTCATTAGTAGTTTCATATAAAATAGGTCTACCTGGTAAATCACTTCTACCACTTTCTTTTATTAATCCTTTTGCCACTAATTTTCTAATTATTTGTACAGTACTAACTCCTCTTAAATTATCAATACTAATTCTAGTAATAGGTTCATTATATGCGATAATTGCTAAAGTCTCTAATGCTGCTTGTGATAGTTTATTAGTAGATGGATTTTCTAATAACTTTTGATAATAATCTTTATGCTCTTCTTTAGTTGTTAGTTTAAAACAATTACCTAAAAAATTAATTCTAATTCCTCTATCATCACTCTCATAATCTTCTCTTAAATCCTTTAATAAATTAAGAGCTTCTTCATCACTAATATTTAAAACATCTTTAATTTGTTCTATAGTTAAACCATCTTCTCCAACGACAAACAATAATCCTTCTAAAACTGCTTTCATTTTACACTCTCCAAAATAATATCTCCAAAAGTATCTTCTTGTAAGATATTTAATTCATTATTTTTACACATCTCTAATATAGCTAAAAAAGTTGCTACCACATAATCTTTTTGATTATAATCAAACAATTCAAAAAAAGACATTTTTTTTCTTGATTTTAATATACTTCTAATTTCAGAACATCTTTTATTAACACTAATCTCTTTAAGAGTAACTTTAGTTTTTAATGGTTTAGATTTACTTTTTCTATCTAAAAACATTTTAAATGCATGGACTAAAGCATCTATATCCATACTATTAGATAAATCTACTTCTTCACCATAATTATTTATATTCTCAGGTAACTTAGTATATATATTACCTCTATTCTCTTGTTTTTCTCCTAATACTTCTGTTATCTTTTTATAAGCATCATATTCTAATAGTTTTCTAATTAATTCTTCTTTAGGATCTACTTCTAGTTCACCATCATCTTCTATTTTTTCTTTAGGTAATAATAATCTACTCTTTATCTCAATTAATTCTGAAGCCATAACTAAATATTCACTCGCAACATCTATATTTAAAGATTCCATCTCATTAATAAAATCAATATACTGTTTAGTAATTTCTTCTATTTTAATATCCATTATATTCATCTCATTAATCTTAATTAAATGTAATAATAGATCTAATGGACCTTCAAAATCATTTATCTTAAAATCGTAATTCATATACTCACCATTTATTAGTATATCATAAAAAAAAAGGACAGTCATCTGTCCATTATTTTATAAAATAAGTAATTATTGTTTAATCTCAAAAAATTCTATTCTTTTTTTGACTAATTGCTTCTTGTATCGCATAACTAGCTAAGAAATAATTACTATATCTACCTTTATAAGTACTCAACAGTGTAGGAAAATCATTAATAATCTTAGTACATAAAGACACACTCATATTACCTTTAATCAATTCTTTAATAGAAGAAATAGATAATAGTTTTGTTTTATTAAACTCTTTCCATTCTCTATTATATCTTTTTATAATTTCATCTATAAATTCATTAGCTTTCCAAGTCTTATATTTATCTAATTTATAAATCATACCTGCTTCTTCTAATCCTCTAATCTCATCTACTCTAAATCTATATAATAATTTTAAGTATTCGATCTTAGTAAAATAGAATTTTTCACCCATTAATTTATGAAATACTTTCATAGTATCTAAATAACCTAAAATAATATTTTTCTTTACAGTATTCTTATTAAAATCAAAAGTACCACCTAAATATTCATCCGGTTTAATTATCTTATAATATATATCATCTCTATTACTTTTCTTCAATACACCTATACCAGACACATCAATTAATATAATATTTTTATATCCTTTATCAATCAACATATTCATAGGCATATTATCATATAAACCACCATCTAAGAATAATTTATCATCAATTCTTTGGGGTTTAAATAAAGGAAAACATGCACTTGCTAAAATATAATCTTTAAAATTATCACGAGAAATATCTTCTTTAAATAAACCTAAACCTTTCATTTTTTTCAAATCATAAGTCATCAAACCAAAATCTTTTCTAGATTTATATATCTTATTAGTATTAATATATTTATCTATTAGATTTTTTAGTGGCTCACTAGATACTCCAGTATTAGAAAAATATTCATTCGCAATTCTACTAATGTTTTTAAAAGTAAACAAATTATCTTTAATAACTAAACTATTTTTATCACTTAATTTAAGTATATTTTCCATTTGTACTTCATAATATAAAGACTCTAATAAATCAATATCCCCTTGTACAAATAAAGCAGCATTTATACTACCAATAGATGTTCCTACTACACTAGTAATATTAATACCTAATTCTTTTAAAGCTTTTAAACAACCTACTTGGTATGATCCTTTTGTTCCACCACCTGCTAAAACAAGTCCAAATTCTTTTTTATTAAACATATAACCACCACTTATATATTATCATATTTAATATAAAATGTTATAATTAATATGGTGATATTATGAAAAAGTTTACTGAATTAGATGAAGAATTTATTTGTATAAATTGTGGAAAAAAAGTAAATAAATTAAATTACTCATCTAGAGACCATTGCCCATATTGTTTATATTCCCTTCATGTAGATATTAATCCAGGGGATAGATTAAATACTTGTAAAGGGATATTAAAACCAATTGATATAGAAAAATTTAAAGATACATATAAAATAATATATAAATGTTCTACATGTGGAGAATTGCATAAAAATATAATGGCTAAAGACGATAACTATGATGAAATATTAAAACTATCATCAAAAAATACTTAGTATAATCTAAGTATTTTTTATTATATAACCATTTTTATCTATTTTTGCATTTCTACTCCAAGAATTCATATCATTAATTACTCTTTCTTTTTCACTGCCAGTTAATATATCAGTATATTCATTCTTTTGTAATGCTGGTATTATTTTATATTTCATTGATCCATCATTATTTAATTCTATTTGAAATATCGCAGTATCTATTTCTAATGGATTAAATATAAAATTGCCTAAATTATATATAATAGGTTTATCTTTATAATATTCTACTCCTTGTAATGTATGAGCATGATGTCCAACTATAACATCACTACCGGCATCTATATATTTATAAGAACTATCAATTTGTTCTTTTTCTAATTCATGAGAATTTTCTCTTCCATAATGTACAATAGATATTACATAATCACTTTTCTCTCTTACTTCTTTTATTTTATTAACCATATTAGTAGTATCATAACATAAGAATATTCCTTCACTATTATCTTGTGCTCCAGGAGTTAATCTATATTTTTCTGCTCTACTACAATTAATAAATCCAACCTTATAACCATTAACTATAAAATAATATTCTCCACTTGCCTCTTTTAAATTTTTACCTGCTCCGATATATGGAATTTTATATTCTTTAAAAGCATCTAGCATATCATTAAAAGCAACACTACCATAATCATAAACATGATTATTCGCTAGTGTAACCATATCTACTCCCATCTCATAATATATTTTTAATCTTTCAGGTTTAGCTCTAAAAGTATATTGTTTTCCTTTAATAGGAGTACCTCTATTACTAACAGTAAATTCACTATTTACTATCATAACACTACTATCATTCATTATTTTAACTACTTCTTCTGATAATATACCTAGTACTTTTTTACCTCTTTTATCATACTCCGGTATAATCCACCAATTATCTGCTAAAGACACATCACCAACAAAACTAATAGTATTACCACTATCCATTATTTTTATATTATCCATATCTTTATAATTATCATTATATAAATCATTTAATACTATATAAGAATTACCAGTAACTTCATGCCACATACTAACATCATATTCATTATTATCTAATAACTCATATAATTTAGGTATAGAATCTTTATACTTAGTATTAACCCACTTAATAAATTCTAAAGATATATCTTTATTCTTTAATTTTTTATAAACAACATCTACTTTATCAATTTTTACATCTTTAGTATCTTTACTAGTTTTAAAATTATCTTTAAATACCAAAAAGACTATTACTAAGATTATTAATACTAATAAAACAATATATTTCTTTTTCAATCTTCTTTTCATACTTTTATTATACAAAAAAATACTTACATTTCTATAAGTATTTTACTTTTTATCAGTAGAACCAAATCCACCTTTTCTACTACCAGATGCAGAGTCATCATCAGTAATTAAGTATTTCATAAAAACTCCTTGACCAACGGCTTCTCCTTTTTTAATAGTTATATCTTCATCTTTTACATTATAAAATGCAAACATAATATGTCCATCATTATCAGGATTACCATAATAATCTTTATCAATTACTCCAACAGAATTAGCTAATACAAGTCCTTTTTTCTTAGGATTAGAACTTCTATTATATAAGTATAATACCTCATCTTCTCCCATATAAGCTTTTATTCCTGTAGGTATAAAAGTAGGAACACTACTTTTAGCAAGTACAACTGTATCTTCAGCACATTCTATATCATATCCTGCTGAATATTTAGTTTTTCTAACAGGTAAATTAATATCTTTATCTTCAAACCCTTTACAAACTTCAAATCCACGTGTTTTTGATTTCATCTTGGTTCCTCCTCACTTAAATAGAATACTGCACAAACAGTAACAAACACACATATTACTAATGGTAATAATAACGAATTAAATTTAATAGTTTCATACACTTTAAATGATATAACAATATAATATATTACATAAACTATAGAATATAGAATAGCAGCAAACCCCATAAATTTCTTATGAAGAATAGTAAGAATAAAACTCACAATCAATAATAAATCAATACCAATACTTTTTAAAAATGTTTCAGACTTAATAATATCCATAAGATCCAAATGAAATGTATTATAAAATTTAAACATAGTATAAATAGACACACTTAAAGCAACTATTTCATAGAAATATATAAGTAATATACCAAAAGCAGGTAATGTAATTAATATCTTTGAACGAGTTTCAGTTGGATTAATGTCGACTGATTCATTCTTTTGACTATTATTCATATTTTGTATATTGTTTTGTACTACAGTATTATTATTCACTTCACTATTTAGATTGTATTGTTGGGGATTATTATTTGGAATAATCTGATTAACATTTGTATTACCAAAATTAAATCCACAATACATACACACCTGATTCCCATCTCTATTATTCATTTTACATTTAGGACACTGCATATAACTATCAACCTCTTTCTATTAAACTTAAATTAACTTTTCCTTTTTCTAAATTAATCTCATCCACATAACAATCTACTATATCCCCTACACTAAATAAATCACTAGGATGCTTAATATAATTATTACTTAATTTAGAAATATGTGCAAGTCCATCATTATGTAATCCTATATCTATAAACAATCCAAAATCTACTACATTTCTAACAGTACCCTGTAGTTTCATACCTACAGTTAAATCTTTAATATCTAATACATTACTCTTAAGTATAGGTTGAGGCATCTCATCTCTAGGATCTAAATTAGGTTTACTTAATCCCTCAATAATATCATTTAATGTATAAGTATCAACATTTAACTCACTACTTACTTTATCTACATCAATATTATTTAATTTATTAATAATATTTTCAGTACCAATATCATTAATATCACAATCAATCATCTTTAATAGTTTTAAAGTAATATCATAACTTTCAGGATGAATAAAAGTCTTGTCTAAAGCATTATCTCCATCTACTATTTTTAAGAATCCAATAGCTTGTTCAAAAACTTTAGGAGAAAGAATCTTCTCTTTTTTAATTTCATCTCTACTTTTAATCATTCCATATTTTTCTCTATAATCAATTATCTTTTTAATATAAGTTTTATTAATACCCGATACATATTTAAGTAAAGAAGGAGATGCAGTATTAATATTTACTCCTACGCTATTAACACATTTTTCTACTACAAAATCTAACTTATCAGATAATTTCTTTTCCGCAACATCATGTTGATATAAACCTACTCCTATACCTTGTGGAGGTATCTTAACTAATTCACTTAATGGATCTTGTACTCTTCTACCAATACTAACAGCACTTCTTTTTTCAACTTCTAAATCAGGAAATTCTTCAATAGCTACATCACTAACAGAATAAATAGAAGCACCTTGTTCACTAACAATTATATATTTACAATCTAATTTATATTCACTAATCATTTCAGCACAGAATTTTTCACTCTCACGTGATGCCGTACCATTACCTATCGCAATAATGTCTATATTATACTTCTTAATTAATGGAACTAATTTTTCCATAGATTCTTTTATTCTAATTTCTTCATTTCCTTTTAAGAAAGGTTTAATAACTATAGAATCTAAATACTTACCAAATTTATCTATTACCGCGATCTTACAACCATTCACAAATCCCGGATCAAATGCCAAAATAGTTTTATCTTTTAATGGTGGAGTTAATAATAATGATTCTAAGTTTTTACTAAAATTATCTATTGCGACTTCTTCTGCTTTTTCTGATAATTCACTTCTTATTTCTCTCTCTATACTTGGACTAATTAATCTTTTATAAGAATCTTTAATCGCATTTATAATATGTTCACAAACAAAAGACTTATCATTTTTAATTATTTTACTCTTTAGAAATGCAATTATCTCATCTTCATTAACATCTATTTTAACAGAAATAACTTTTTCATTTTCTCCTCTATTAATAGCTAAAACTCTATGAGGTTTTATATTTCTAACTTGCTCTTGATAATCATAATACATCTCATATATTTTATTAGGATCATCCGCATCTTTCTTAACTTTAGTAACAATAACACCATTCTTATAAAAATAACTTCTCATCCATTTTCTATAATAAGCATTATCACTAATCCATTCAGCTATTATATATTGAGCCCCTTCTATACATTTATCTATATCTAAATCATCTTTTATATATTTAGCACATATACTATTAATATCTCCATTCATAGGAAAAGACATCATAATTTTAGCTAATGGTTCTAATCCCATCTTAATAGCTTCAGTAGCTTTAGTTTTCTTTTTCTCTTTAAATGGTCTATATAAATCTTCTACTTCTACTAACTTTGTACAATTCATTATATTAGTTTTTAATTCATCTGTAAGAAGCCCCTTCTCATCAATTAATCTAATAACATCTTCTTTTCTTTTTATTAAATTTTCTTGATAAGTATATACTTCTCCTATTTCTCTTATTGCCTCTTCATCTAATCCACCAGTAGCTTCTTTTCTATATCTTGCTATAAAAGGAATAGTATTATCATTCTTTAATAAATCTAAAACAACTAATATTTGTTTATTACTAATATTTAAATCTTTACTTATATTATTAATTATCTCTTCATTCATACATTTCACCTAATTCATATAATATAATAATTATATATATTTATAAATAAATAAGACAAAATTTTACATAAAAAAAGTTGATTAAAAATCAACTTTTAACTAGTCTTTATTACATATGGATTAGTTTGAGTTCCATCACCAGATTCTACCATATTTGTCGACTTCAAAGAAATGACTGGAGTAACCCCATTAGAAGCATTAGGTGTACTGCTTTGATAAGATAACTCACCTCTATAAATATGAAACAAATTAGGATAATTATTGATGAAAAAAGATAATCCAAATATCCAAATGCGTCTATTTAAATAGTATGTAGTATTTTCTGAATTTCTTGTCCCTCCTGCATACATTACTTCATCGCTTGATAATAATCCGATAGGATATGTTAATGCACCATTTCCATTTGATGATGAAACTGTAAATCTATCTAATGATCTATTACATGCTAAACTTGGAGAACTATTACTTCTATTATAAGATGAAAATAATAATCCTGAACCTGTAGTTCCACCATCCGGATTCCAACCATTTAATTCACTTATGCTTCTATCATTACAATATACTGTATCTTCTATATAACTTGTATAACTTGTTAAATTATTACTATACCAATTATCTATTGTAGTTTTGATAGTACTATCTGTTTCATTTGTAAACATCTCATCTAAAACATTATCTGCTTTTTTTCCATTTGTTAGTGTTATATAATAAGCCCCCTCATCAGAATGAGAATAAATAGTATATTGAGTAAAATATACATAATATACACTTGTACATGTAGTACCTGTAGTCCAACATGTATAATGATTATTATTTAATGCATTATAATCATTACTCCATGTACCTGTTGTTGTCATTGTATCCTGCAGTGTATATGTCCCATTTGAGTATGTTACATCATTTCCAAAAACATAAGAAGTTGTAAGCTCCGAGCGTTTTTTTTGAGTACCCTCATATACTGTGCCATACATATATCCTATATATGCTGGTGAATTAGTATTTGAATTAAATGAACCATTTGCAATAACAGAATTTGTATTACAATATCCATTAGAATTTATTGTACCATTATATATTAGTTTTACTCCACCTGTATCTGTTGTTATTACTGCTTTCCAACAGAAACCAGCAAATTTAACATAATTATTATTTACTTCTCCACGATAATAATATATTGGATATGTATTGTTAGCTGTACTTGCTATTTCGTAAACACCTTTTCCATTTGTATCACTTGATATTTGACTAAAATCTATACCACTAGAACTAGTCACATAAGTACTTGCTATATTATCTAATACTGCACTTTTTTTCATAATATTGTATAAAGTTCTTTTAGTACATTCATACCCTGGAGGACAATAACTCTCAGACATAGAAAAAAGTTCATCTATAGCTGCTTGTACTGTTGTATTATTGTATGTAACATCATCTGCAGTTGCTGAGATTATACATTCACCCGTTGCATATACTCCAATACATGAGGCTATTAGAGCTGTGATGATTACTAATTTTATTTCTCTATTTAATTGTTTGAATTTATTAAACAATTTCATACACTACTCCATAATATTCTAATTATATTATATCAAATATATATATAGTTTTTTTTGTACACAAAAAAAGTGTATGTAAATTTACAAAAAAATAAATCTCTTATGAGATTTATTTTATTTTTTCACATGTATATCCAGCTTGATTAACGCTTACTTCTACATCATCAATATTTTCACCTAATTTGAATTCCGGATATGTTCCTCCACCTTCTACATATGCAGTTTTAACAGCAACATTATTATCCCCAATTTCATCATATTTAAACACTTCAGTTCTAATTTGTTTAGTACTTAATAATTGACAAGATATATCAATTCCTTTTAAAGCACCTGCTACTTTTTCTAAATTAGAACATTGATCATTTAATTCAGTTAATTCTTTAGTATCTTCACTAGAACCAGCCACTTCTTCTTTATTAGTAAATTTATATATAGCTTTATCTTTAAATTCAAAAGTTCTGGTATATTTAAAATCTAATTTATCATTACTTCTTTCATAAGTACATATTAATTTACCTGTTTTTATATCCTCAACTGTCCTATTTTCTTTATACTGTCTCATAACATCAGATATTTCTGGTAAAAATAATACAAACGCAATTAAGAATATAAAGAAAATTACCAAGGCAGCAGTTAATTTTCCAGATGGTCCATCATGTGTCCAAGTTCTCTCTTTTTTTTCCTTTGTTTTAGCCTCAAAAGCCGCAGTATGTATTTGTGGCCCTCCAGCTGTTTCTGTATCTATTCTAGCACCTTTATCAGTTTTTATATCTTTATTTATTTCACCACTTACAACTTGTCCACTATTAGAAATTTGAGAATTTTTACTATTATCCATAGGTGTAATTTGTGGCTCCGCACTTTGATTATCATTCATTGGAGTAAGTTGTGGTTCATTATTATTTTCATTTTTCATAAAGATTACCATCCCTTCATTTACTCTTATAAAACAATTATAACAAACTTATCTTAAACTATCTATCTTTTCTTGATAATTTTCACTCTTTATTATATAACTACCAGATACAACCATATCAGCATCTCTACACATACTTATTGTTTTATCATTGATTCCACCATCTACATTTATTTCTATATCATCTAAGCAATATTCTTCTAATAGTTTTCTTATCTCTTTTATCTTATCTTCAGATGAAGGAATAAATTCTTGCCCACCTTCACCAGGTTCAACACTCATTACTAATATTAAATTAATATATGGTAAATATGGAATTATATCTCTTACATTAGTATTTGGTTTAATAGCTAAACCAGCCTTAATTGAATAAGATTTGATTTCTCTAATATATTTATTAATATCACTAGTTAATTCTACATGTATAGTAATATATTCAGTATTTAATTCAGCATATTTAGAAATATACTTAGATGGATCTTCACACATCAAGTGAACATCTAATCTTTTATTAGTATATTTATAAATATTCCTCATCTCTCGCCATGGCATAGTTTTATTTTTTACAAATTTACCATCCATGACATCTACATGTATATATTCACAGTCAGTATCATTTAATAGTTTTAAATCACGAGGAGGATTATTACTACTTAAAAAAGATACACTAACTCTCACTAATATCATCTCCTATAAATTTTAAGTAGTTTCTATATCTACTTACTATTATATTATTTTCTCTAACTGCTTCTAATACCCCACAATTTTCTGTATTTTTATGCATACAATTTCTATATCCACACTTATAATTATTAAATTCTATAAATGAATCTCTAATTTCTTCTTTACTATAATTTTTCAAATCTAAAGCAGAAAAACCGGGTGTATCAATTACATACCCTTCTCCTAATTCATACATAGAAGTCTCTCTAGTAGTATGTCTACCTCTACCTAAGCTAATAGACACTTCCCCAGTCTCTACTTTTAATTCTTTATTAAGTCTATTAATTAAAGTACTTTTACCAGCACCTGTTTGTCCAATAAAAACACTTACTTTATCTTTTAATAATTCTTTTATTTTAATAATATTTGTATTATATAAAACTGTATATCCAATTTTTTTATAATAATCAATTATATCTAAATAATTATCTTCTTCATCCAATAAATCTTTTTTAGTAATAACAATTATAGGAGTAACTTTATTAATCTCCAACAATGAAATAAATTTATCTAATAAATTTAAATCTAAATCAGGTATTACCAAACTAGTAATAATAAATGCTTGATCTATATTACTAACTTTAGGTCTAGTAAATGAATTCTTTCTAGGTTTAATTTCATTAATTATCAATTGTTCTGCATCAAAAAGAACATAATCACCTACCACAGGTAGTATATGATTATGTCTAATTATACCTCTACATTTACAAGGATAAATATTATTTTTGCTTTTTACATAATGTAAATCACTAACTATTTTAATTATTTGTCCTTCCATAAATACTCCTTATTATGAACAAGCGTTAGTAACTGTATCCCATTTACAAGAAGCATTTTTACATGATGTTTCATCCGCAAAAGTTGTACAATTAGTTTCCTTAGGTTTTTCTGCAACAGTAACAGTTAATGTAGAACCTTTTACTATACTTGTTCCTGGTCTTCTACTTACAGCAATAATAGTACCAGGTTCATCTAATGTAGTAGCTTGTTTTACAACTTTTTTAGTAATTCCATATTTCTTACAGAAAGCATCTATATCATCCATACTCCATTTTTCACCAATAATATCTGGGAATATTTCTACTTGATTAGGAATGTATAGAGTTACAGATTCTCCTTTCTTAACTTCAGTACCAGCCTCTGGTGATTGACTAATTATTAAAGTTGAATCTTCTACTGCTTCTGTAACTTCTTTCTTTTCACAGTTAACAACTAATTCATATTTACTTTCTAAATTAGCTTTTACTTCTACACAAACTTTTCCAGTATAATCTTCTAATTTAAATGTTTCAGGGCCTAAAGATTTATAAATAGTAATTTTAGAACCTTTCTTAACTACTCTTCCTTCAGCAGGAGTAGTTTTAACCACTCTATTTTCTTCTACTTCATCAGAATAAGTTTCTTTTATACTAGAATTAACAGTAAATCCAGCCTTCTCTAATTTAGCCTGACAAACAGATACTTTATTTCCTACACAAGAAGGTACAGTAATATTCTTAGTTTTAGATATATTAGGGAATATTACAAATACAAATATAATTGCAATTAAAGCAACTGCTAGAATAGATGATAAAATAATAATCAATTTTCTACTTCTTTTATCTTCTATATCTTCTATCTTAGTAGATAAATCATGAGTCTGTCCTAAATCATCAACTTTATCTTTTTCTTTTGGTAAATCTTCTATCTTTTTAATTCTCTTAGTTTCACTTGCTTCATGTTCAGGATATTTAAATTTAATTGGAGCTTCATCCATTCTATCATCATTTAAACATGTCAATAAATCTTCATGCATACCACGAGAATCTTCATATCTATTTTTAGGATTCTTAGCCGCAGCTTTTACTATTATATTTTCAACACTTTGTGGTATTTCACTATTTTCTTCTCTTATACTTGGAAGAGGGTTTCTCATTTGTTTAAGAGCTATTTCTACCGCATTATCTCCTTTAAATGGTAATTTACCAGTTAATAATTCATAAAAGATAATACCCATAGAATAAATATCACTCTTAACAGTAGCTCCTTTACCACTAGCTTGTTCTGGTGGTAAATAATGAACACTACCCATTACTGAATTAGTTTGTGTTAATTGAGTAGAATTTAAAGCCATAGCAATACCAAAATCAGTAATCTTTATAGATCCATCATCTTTAATCATAATATTTTGTGGTTTTAAGTCTCTATGAATAATATATGAATCATGGGCATGAGCCATTCCATCAGTCAATTGACTCATAATATCAATTGCTTCACTTAAAGTAAGACTACCACGTTTCTTTAACAATTGTTTTAAAGTAATACCATCTATATATTCCATAACGATATAGTAGATTCCATCATCTTCTCCTACATCATACATTTCAACTATATTAGGATGAGCAAGACTAGAAGCAGATAAAGCTTCACGTTGAAAACGTCTAACAAATTTTTCATCATTAGACAAGTCTCCTCTTAATACTTTTATCGCAACATTTCTGTCTAGTATAGTATCATAACCAAGATAAACATTAGCCATTCCACCTTCTCCAATAGAACGAATGACTTCATATCTATCATTTATTTTTTGCCCCTTTGTTATCACTCTTTTTCACCTCGCTCACGCACTAAATACGCAACCGAAATATTATCTGTTCCACCCCTATTATTTGCTTTACTAATTAATTTTTTAACTTTTTCTTCTACTGTTTCTTTAGTCAAAAGGACTCTACATATTTGATCTTTATCTAACATATTAGTTAGTCCATCACTAGACAATAATATTTCAGTTATATCCATATTACAATCAAATATATCTACATCTACTTTTGCATTAGCTCCTAAGGCTTTCATTAATACATTTTTCTTAGGATGATTAGTAGCTTCTTCTTTAGTTAACTCTCCAGCACTTACTAATAAATTAACTAAAGTATGGTCATATGTAACTTTATGTAACTGATCATCTTTCATAACAAAACCACTAGAGTCACCAAGATTACCAAATAATAAATAATCATCTGTTAAAATTGCCAAAACTAAAGTAGTACCCATACCTTTACTTTCAGGATGGTTCTTCTCATGTTGAAAAATCAAACTATTGATTTCATCATAAGCATCTCTAATCCATTTAACCGCATCAACTTTATTTAAATTAATAAAAGTTTCTTTAAAGTGTTGTCCAACATAGTTAATTGCGATAGATGAAGCAACTTCACCAGCTCTATGACCACCCATACCATCAGCAACAGCCATTAAACTAGCATTATTTTTTTCTACTATAATAACGCTATCTTCATTATGATCTCTAACTTTTCCTGGATCAGTTAAATAAAAAGATTTCATATTTGTTCCTCCCTACTTCTAAGTTGTCCACATGCAGCAGTAATTTTACCACCAAATTCTCTTCTTATAGTTACATTTATACCATTCTTCTTAAGTATATCATAAAATGACGCAATTTGTATCATTTTAGTTCTTTTAAAGCCAATATTTTCAGTTTCATTATATGGAATAAGATTAACATAACAATTTAATCCCTTTAATAACTTAGATAATTCTAAAGCACAAAGATTACTATCATTAATCCCTTCTAACATAATATATTCTATAGTAACTCTTCTATTAGTCTTATTAAAATATTCATGAATACAAGGAATTAATTTATCTATAGGATACACTTTATTTATAGGCATAATTTTATTTCTAATTTCATTATTAGGTGCGTGCAGACTAATTGCTAAATTAACTTGTAAATCTAAATTAGAAAATTCTTCTATCTTAGGAATAATACCACAAGTACTAACAGTAATATGTCTAGCTCCAATACTTAATCCATAATTATTATTAATAATTTTTATAAAATCAATCACATTATCGTAATTATCAAACGGTTCACCAATACCCATAATTACTACATGAGTTATTTTCTCTCCTAATTCTTCTTCTATTAAAAGTATTTGTTCTACCATTTCATATGTATCAAGTTCTCTTACTTTTTTTCTTCTTCCACTCTCACAGAACTTACATCCCATATTACAACCAACTTCAGAAGAAATACAAACACTCTTTCCATAATCATGTAACATTAATACCGCTTCTATATGTTCTTTATCATTTAATTCAAACAAATATTTTCTAGTATCTTTATCTTTTTCAACCTTAACCATTTTTATTAAAGACATATCAAAATCTTTTTTAATTAATTCTATTTCATCTTTCTTCATATCAGTTATCTCATCAAAAGAATTAATCTTTTTATCATATAACCATCTATATAATTGTTTCGCATGAAATCTCTTACTACCTATACTATCAAAATATTCTTCTAATTTATCTATAGTAATCCCATAAATATTCATTAAACCACCTATATTAATTATATCTAAAAGAAAAAGTCTTTAAAAGACTTTTTATTCATTATTACCTATTTCTTCTGTAGAACCTATATTACTAAATTTTAATTCAATAGCCATACCCTTCTTACATGTTTTATGCTTAATACAATAGTGGTCTAATGCATAACTAATAGTATCAATTAAGTCATCTTTATTTAGTTTTACAATTAATTTATTGATATTAGATTCTATAT